>Ga0209345_10004843_pt1 | contig 12777 bp, 19 predicted proteins | sample Cruoilmetagenom7_FD_187294 | JGI IMG/M metagenome (GOLD analysis project Ga0209345, IMG submission 187294) | Oil polluted marine microbial communities from Coal Oil Point, Santa Barbara, California, USA - Sample 7 (SPAdes) (version 2) | ecosystem: Environmental > Aquatic > Marine > Oil seeps ...
AAGCCGCTTGAGTGGCTGGTGATGCAACCGCGTCATCAAAGAATACAACATCTGTCGAATCAAAATACCCGAGTAATTCTATAAGCCAGCTAGAACCAGTGGTCTGTAATTTACACTCAAATATATCACTGCCGTCTATACCTATCGCATAGTAGATATGCCCGTTCGTTTGAACATCGGCATAATAATCATCCGTGCTACCATTTTTCCTGGCGGCAAAGTCAAGATCACCCCCTGATGTATGGCTAACCCGCAACAACACCCCAGACGCACTACTAACATAAGACGTTACATCTACATCATGGTAAGTGCCATCGTCTGTCGGTGTTACATCAACAGGCGCATCAAGGAAGGTAATTGCTGCCACAGATTACAGCCCTAGAGCAGTCTGTAATTCAGTTTTCAGCGCATCTCGCAAAGCAACAATCTCCGCTTGTTTAGCGGCATCAACCCCAATATGCAAAGCAGTTGCCCGAGTCATCCAGCTAGTAGTTGCTACTACGATCTTTGCCTTCTCACGACTCAAGCCTGAATACATATCCAAGTTGTCATTATCTTGCTTCTCTGTTTCAAAGCTCATCTTAAATACCCCTATAATTAAACATTACCATCTGTAAGAGTAAAGGTAGTAATGGTAACTGTTTGACCACTAGTAATACTTGTATTATCCAATTCCATATCACCCCCACCAGAGGTTGCAGTTATAGATCCTTGTAGATCACACTCTGCATCACCACTATCTTTAATACGAAAATGAGCAGCAGTACCATCTGCATCTGCTGTACCTGACCAAGTACCAGCTTTAGCTTTTGCTCCACTCGCAGCAGCAGCTAACCAGTCAGAAGGTAATGTCATATGTTCTATTTCAGTACCACTATCTGCAGCAGCACAATCAGCAGGTTGAGCACCAGAACGAATATCTAAAAGAGGAGTAGTTCCTATAACTGTTTCAATTGCATCTAATCTAGCATTTCTTACATCATCCGAAAGTTGAATAGTCATTAGCCTTTCCCTACCTTAGTAGAAATAAACTTCTGACCTTCACTAAGTGGAACAATAGTAATCATACCTTTCTCTTCCCAATCTTTACACATAGCACGTAAGGCATCATGAACAGGTTTACTAGTACAATTATATCCCATATTAGGCCAATACTGCCCAATTAACTGCCTATGAACAACAATACCATCGGTATCTTTAGTTTCTCTCCACCACTCAAAAAACTTCTTTGGAATATTAATTAACTGTCCATCCTTATTCTTTTTCTTTCCAGTAGGAAAGAATCTAAACTCTGCCTTTTTAGCCATTTCTATATCCTCTAGTTACTTTAATTACTTTTGATTATTATTCATGCCAAATATATCATGAATATCTCTATTTAATCTCTTATATGCGCCCTCAGCTCTAGCAAATGACTCAGTAGCAGCTTTCTGCTGATCGTTTTGCGTTTCACCAGTAGAAGGATTAACTCCATATACTCTAGCTTCATGCCAATTCATTCTACGTTCTGCATTTAAAATCATAAGAGTAAGAGCTGCATGTTCTTTAGAATTTCTATCAGTGGATTCATCAATAGCTTTAGTAAGTCTGGGTAGAAATTTAACAAAGAAAGCCCAAAGAACTAAAATTAGAATAGCTGCAAATATAGAAGATTCAATTACTTTTAAGATTATAGAGTCCACTTAGTTATTCCTTATTATAACTCATGCTTAATAGTACGGATATCATATAGCTGTCTCCAGCCAGTTCTTTGCCAATGTGGTTTATCCCATCCCCATAGATCAAATCCATTATCCATTTTAATCCCTGTAATCTTTTGAGCTTTTTTCATAACTATTGCTATATCTTTAAAAGCTTTATCTATTCTTTTTTGTATAACAGGGTCAGAAGAATCCCACCAGTTTCTACCATCAAACCAAGGAACTAAATCTACAGCATTTCCATATAGATGATAACTATTTAAAGAAGTACTTACCCCAGTTTGTACCATATGAGCTTGTTGTCTAACTCCTCTAATTCCATCAAACACAGAGAAATCACTCTGACAAATAGAAATAGCTATAACTACATTAGCTATAATACCAGGTTCTACACCTACTAATTGAGCTTTGGACTTATTACCTAGAATATATCCCATATTACCACATCCCATTTTCTCTAGCTTTACCACCACCAAATAACCAAGTACCCCAGAATCTAGTAGTAGGAAGTATTAACCAGCCAAAACAATTCCTAGTAGTCATTAAAAACCCCGTAGAGTCTTTAAGTTTCTCTTCCGCTTCATCTCTTATAACATCTGCAAAGACTCGGGATAATTGCCAATTAGTCATAGGAGTATCATCTTCCCATACTCCTCCTTTAGGTATTACTTCTCCTCCAAAATAACTACCACATACCCAATCATGAATAAACCAAGATTTAGGGTAGAAATCTAATACTATATCTGCACCATTAGATACATAATTCTTAGGTACTATAATCCATTTATAGTACCTAGGACTAAAATATTTAAGCTTCTTAGGATTAGAATAAAGTTTCATATTTAAGTAGATACACTATCAACGAAATCACGAATATAAGTTTGCTTCATCATAGCAGATAACTGTGAAATAGTATCTGCATCTTTCTTCTCACCTTTAAGAACTAATATATAAGTAGCTAACATATCCTCCAATAGTCCAGGACAAAGTTCTGTTATCCAATTACTTTCATCATCATCTGTACCATCAGTAGCAAAGATAATAGGAGAGGTATAATAAGCAAAATCAAAAGTAGCAGTAAGATATACATGTTTAATATGTAATAGAGAGCCACTAAGATAACAACAACTATTTTGTACTTCCCAATTAGTAGCAATTTCTTCTAAGGTTAATTTATGAATTTTATCAACACGCTCAGGATATTTAAGATAGGCAATATTACGAACAGCATTAGTTATAGTAAGTGATTGTATATATGTAGCTGGATCTACTCCATCAGAACTACCTATGGTAACCTCTACTATATCTCTCCAGAATAAACCGGACTTAGAAATATATTGAATAAGTTGATTAAGCTTAGTCCTGATCAGAGGTTCTAACTCCGGTCTAGGAATAATAATCAAAGCATTCGTTACAAGCTCACCATAGGTAGACATCTAATTATTCTCCTTCTACCTTAATACGTTTTTGTTTTACATGATAAGCAAGATCTTCAATCAATACTTCATCATCTGCATCTACTATAAGCATACCAGCTTTAAAATTAATCTCTCTTCTATCAGAAGAAAAGAAATTAAATACAGCTTCTCCTATAGTTTTATAAAGAATTTGAGTATCAGCTAATTTAGCTACTTCATCATCCATATCTTGTGTATCTTTAGTTAATTGATCATTAACTTTTTTAGTAGCATCCATTGCATCATTTTTAAGAGTAGAAGTAACTCCCGTACTAATACTGCCAAGTTTAGCAACCATAATATAAACTCCTGTTTGTGTGGTTAATTATTTAAGTATCGTATCTTGGGGTGTGACATCGGGACCCTCGCTGTGTGAGAAGCGAAGCCATCGGAGACGGTAAACCGCTCCGCTTGCTAACGCTATCACTACAGCTACCCAATGTAAACCCACTGCGCTACTATGAAGCCAATAGCGAAGCCAAAAGACTGGGCGCCGACCCAATAGATAGCGTGACTTATCTACTGAGCCGGTTCCCATTAGGATCACCTCCTAATTACGCACCTGCAGTCAAACCGTTGATAATACCACAGGTATTAGGACTAGTGAATTCAGTAGCAAACTCAGTAGTCAGAGAGCCACCAGAAGCGTCAATACCAGACCCAGTACTATCCTTACTACCATCATACTCTTCACGTTTAACATCTCGTCCTTCTAGGTAAGCTACTCCCAGAGTAGGAAGGTCAACAGTAAGAGCTACACCAGCAGCTGGAGCCAACTCATTAAGTAGAGGATGCTCAATAAGACGAAGGATACCACGATAAAACTTAAACATAGTATAAACGAGACCAAAGGAAGTAGTCTCAGTAGTCATAGTAACCTGACCAGCAGCTACACCAATCTCATGGATAACCTTCATAGCTAGAGTATCACAGAACAATGCACGTTCTTTAACTCCGCCACCTGACTTACTGCTACTATAAGCAAAAGCAGGAGATACTAGATCAACCAACTGAGCATAAGTAGTAGTAGCACCCGCTGTTTTAACATTAGCTGCCGCATGCTGATAAACAGCATCTACAAAACCCTGAGTAGCATGAATAGGCTTACCGGTTACAGTATCAGTAGCAGGAGCTACAGCCTGACCATACAACATCTGGCCTTCTATCTCAGTAGAATGCAATTCTACGCAGTCCAGCTTATTCTCTGCTACATTATTAAAACCAGCTTCTGCCAAAGACTTAGCAGCAGTATCAGAGATAGCCCAAGCATTACGAACAATAACTGTATAGTTAGGAACATAAGCAGAGTCAATGGAACGAGCAACAGGACGAGTACTGGCTTCTACCTGTGCATTACCTACTAGCGTACATACTTCATCATCTACAATAGCACCAGCAGCTACACGACCAAAACTACGTTCAATAACTACTGTAGTAGCATCAGTAACACTAGCAATACGAAAGATTTCTCGAGTAGTAGGTACTTGAAAGGTCATACCAGCGGCTACACCAGCACTAGAATCAACTACTAGCGTAGTATCTGTAGAGATAAGATCATCTGCATCATCTACAGTTAGATTAGGATATGCCATATGCTTAGTAAAATAGCCGTGCGTAGCAGCAACAGCTCGTTTCTTACCAGTTTCACCAGTAAGAGCATATAGAGGAGCACTACCATTAGGAAACAATCGCATGATAGTATTTGAAAAAGACTTCTTGTTCAGCTCATCAGGATTAAAGCTGGTATAGAAGAAGCCATTGGCATTATGTGTACCAAGACCCATAGGAATTACCTCACTTAATTTAAATTAAAAATCGGGTTAAACTTAAAAACACTCTACTATGGCTATTAACCAAGTCCCAATTCCTCAAACCAATCTATAGCCTCTGGTTTATTATCAGTAGAGGGTTTACCCCTATTAGGATCAAATTCATTAGCTAGCGATTTCACATAATTCCTAGTTTCTACTGCTACCTGTTCAGTGGAGAAACTAGGATTCTGTTGCTTTAGCTTAGCTTGAAATCCTTCTACTGCCATAGAGATTAGAGGGTTATTGAGTTCTGGGAGTTCACGGTGTAACTCATGCTTGCCCAAAGAGTTATTGATAGCATCTTGGGTAGATTTATCTAGTCTTGAGAGTCTATCATCTAGGGTTTGCTGCATGAGAACTGACGAGTGCTTTAGGGCTTGCTGGTAGGCCATCTTGCCAGCATCTTGCACAAGTGAGAGAAGACCATCTGGCTCGTTATTAGCCAGCTTAGTTTGAGTCTCGGGGGAAATAGCAGAGGAGAAATCTAGAGAACTAGACAACTTATCTAGCATCTCAGGATTATTAAGAAGTTCTACAGGGTTAAAGGGTTCATCTGATTCGGGTGAAATCGTGTCATCAGGTTTGCCATCAGTAGGATCATTATCTAACAAATTCTGCAATCTGTCAAGCCCTTGGAGTTCAGGAGCAGGAGCAGCTGGATTACTAGTTGGATCTGCTTCTGGAGCAGCATTAGAAGCTGGGGTAGGAGTAGCTGCGGGGGCGGGGTCTGCTTTGTTAAAGTTGAAAAGTGACATGGGGAGTATTCCTTTTAGTTAAGGTTATTGAAATTAGTGAGTTTATTAAAAAGTTCTAAAGCTGCTCTATTAGCTCCTCTAATATAATCAGCAGAATTAGGTTCTTTAGAATCAATATCTATATTAAATGTCATCATAGTTATCATAGTCTGTTCTACTATATAAGATTGTACAGCAGGGGTATTAAGAAGAGTAGCTATATCCTCTTTAGTTTTAGGGTCCTGGGGAATTAGTAGGTCCGGCAGCTGCTGGGGCAGTAGCATTATTAGGTTCTCCTTCTATTGATTGAGGTGGTTGTAAAGGTTTCTTTCTTTCATGTTTACTTATATCTACATCAAGTATAGACATAAGATCACCAAATATCCTAGCTTTATCATGAGTTTGATTTAGCTCAGGATCATTCTGTATAAACTGCATAGCCATACTCAAAACCTCTGGGTCTCTAACAGCAGTCTTAGGTAATAGCCCATCTGTGATCTTAAATCCTAGCATAGCCTTTCTAAGTTCTGCTATATTAATATTTACTAAAGAACCATCTTCCTCATTAAGTATCTGTTTATCTATTATAGTAGAGGTAAGTACATTCAATTTAAGCATTAACTTAAGAAGTATCATTACTTGCTCTTCTATACGAATAGCGGTTGGGAGAGCTTTACCTTCTGCTTTTCCAGCTAGCCCTTCAAACTCTCCTCTAGTCCTATTACCCTTAACTTGCTCTCCTCTAAATGCAAAGTTATTACCATTAACTTGATCTTTAAGATGAAGGATAGTAGATAGGTCAGTAATAGCTCCTTCAGTTCCTCTAGACTCAAAAGGTATCTGGTAATAAAGAGCATTAAGAGGGGGTCTTTCTCCTGCTGATTGGAGTCGTCCTTTAAGGGGTATCTTAGCAGAAGGATTAGTAGAATTAACTTTAGCAGCATCTAGATGATCAGAGTCAAAGATAGCTCTATCATTAAGTGCTCTTTTAGCTCCTCCTATCCTAGTATGTAGTAACTCAGTAGCTGTTTGTTGATAAGGAAGGGTATTCTCTCCAGCTGATTTAGTCTGGTAGCCGAAGCCATCTTCTCGTGTATCTGAGAATAAAATCGGCAAAGCATTAAGAGGAGTAATTACTTCTTGGTAATTAATAATCCATTTATTATTAACAACAGTAAGTTTAATAATTACAGGATGGTTATTCTTACCGGGGATAGAAATACCAAATTCACTAGGAATAATACGGACATAAAGACGAGTAAGGAAATAGGAACTATTAGCCAGCTTCATATCCCCATCTTTAGGTTCTACAATACCTATCCAATCAAACCAACCTTCTTTCTTAGCAGCAGAATCAGGAGTAAGGGTAGATATATCAGGTGGAACATTCCAATAGTCTTCTGTTCCTTCCATACCGGAAGCATAAGCCTCTGCTAGATTATAAGCGGTTTTAGCTTCTGAATATGAATTACCTAAAGCTTTAAGTGTGGTCTTAGAGACTATTTCATTATATCCTGCATAATCCCCTTTAATAGTTACATCTGCAGGATCTACTCTATAATCAAATAAAGCATTATACATATCCAAAGCTTTTAATGTCGTTACAGGATTAATATCGGCTATTATATCAAACTCGGCGGGGTCATTCTCTTTATTACTAACAGTTATGTCTTGTTGATCTATCTTCTCAACTTCTATTCCACCTATATTATATCGAGCAGAAGCTACTAAAAACTTAAGTAGTTGCCTACCCCATCTTTGTTGTCTAGCATCCTTACTAAGCATAGTCTGTAACATCATAGCATTCTTAGCATCTCCTTCATTGGAGAGTACTGGGAAGAGTGGATGCTTATTAACAAATATACTAGCTAGATAAGCTACATTATCATCTATCTCAGAATTAACAACAGGAACTTTTACAGCTGTTTCATCCTCTTGTCCTTCTCCTGTAGAAGGTATTTTAACTTCATGCTTAGCATAAGCTATATCTATAGTTTCTAGCTTAGTATTAAATTCTGTAAAATCTTTTTGTTTTTCTTGAATAGCTTTAACAAGTTTTATTAACTTGTTATGTGCATCTTGTGTAATATTGATCCCCATCTGGTTTATCCTCTTGGCTAATTTGACTAGTTGGCTAATCTGGGCTGGGTTAATGGTTACGAAAGTGATCTAGATATGAATTATTCCTATAAACAGGTATATCTATCTCCTTACCTAACTCTGAAGGGCCTAGTGGTATAGCCTGTATAATCTCAGGATAATGCTTATTAAGAGCTATAACAGCCTGAGCTAGTACATCTAATATATCATCTGTATTATCAACTCTATCTACTCTAAAAGCATAAAGTTGAAAAGTAGCTTTATTATAATCTTCTTGTCTAGCAAAATACCACTTATCATGTACAAATTGTTTAGTCCAAGCTTTAATTCTTTGATATTTACTAGCTACTCCTGTAGGTAAAGGAATAACTTTAATATCTAAATCTAGTTTAGCTAAAGCTTTTTCCATCCAAAAAGCTAAAGTAGATTGATAAGCAATACTTTCTACAAATATAGTCCCTGCTTTATACCGTATTGCTTGGGTAATAGCTAATTTAATAACCTGATCAGGTGAGTATTTACCATTATCTATATGTAAAGTACCTATTTTCTCTTCATCCATTAAGCAATGAGTAGCAATTACATTATCATCCGAGGTAGTCTTTCTGCCCGCCGGATCAATAGTAATGAATCTAGTAGGGTATATATCAAAATCTTCAGGCTTAGGAGAGGTAAATAGGGGCACAGTCTCTCCCATATCCAACAACCCTATTGAAGCTCCTATGGGATCATTCTGTACCTCTGCAAACCAAGTAGCTCCTTCTCCTAGAGCTGCATCATGTGCATACTCTTCTAATAACTCTTCTAATGTATTAAGAGCAGGCCAAAGAACTGTTCCATCTGCTAGAATAGAACCAGTAATAAGGGATTTCCAATTTGGTATTTTACTGAATTTATAAAGTATGCAGTCAGTACTATACATATTACCAATATAAAATATAGCAGACTTTTCCACTTTAGCTCTTGCTTTAAATAGCGTTCCTGTGAGCCACCGTAGCAATGCTGATCTTTCTGCTGGTGATTCATCATTCTCCTTTGTCTGTACATCATCACATATAATTAGCTGTGGTCTCTTATTTCCTATATTAAGTCCACGTAAAGAAGTTTGCGCCCCGATAGCTGCTAGTATCAAATTCCTTCCTTGCCAAGTAATTCTTTTAATCTTCTTAGTATCTCTACTCTTTCCTTGTTCCCATGAGCCATATACTTGGGTAAGTACATAGGTAGTCATCATACTATTTACATCTTCTAGGAAATTCTCAGCCAGGGGCTCCGTAGCGCAGACTATTAAGATAAAATCAAACTCATAATCATGGATTAGTAAATAGCAAACTAAAAGTTTGAGAAAGCTAGTCTTACAGTTAGCTCTGGGTAAGCCAAGAGCGAATCTAAATATCTCACTAGTGGTTAGAGTATGGAGATTCTGAAGGATTAGCGCCCAAGCTATCCTATAAAAATCTGGAAACGGATAAATAGCAGTATCCGGCATAAGAGTAGTAGCCAGATAATCTAAATCATCCCTAAGATATAAGGCTATTTGATTAGTAGTTAGCCTTATCTCTAAAGGATTAATATCATCTCCTGTAGCCATTGCTAGATCACCAATCCTTCTTTAGCATTCTTAGCCATTAAACTAAGTACCTCTGTTTTCATAGCATCTGCTAAGGTCTTAAATCCATATCTAGGACAAACTACTTTTTCTTTCATTCTAGAACTATTAGCTACTTGTGTAATCCCTTCATAGCTACAAAGTCTATTGGTGCAAGCTACTGGAATAGTAACAAAATAAGCCATCAGGGGCTAACCCTCATCTGTATCTTTACAAATCATCTGTCTTAGTGCCAATTCTGCTGAACTCATTCTATAAAAAGGCTTAGTAATCCACATATCAGAACTCGACATCTTGGAGGTCTCCAAAGCTGGTGGCTTTATCCTTACTTCTATCTTCTTTTGAGCTATCTTGGCTAATTGGGCTTTCTTTTCCATGTCTCTCTTGGCTATAATCGCTAGTATCATTCTCTGTTTCGTGGTCATCTTGTATGTCCTCTATTGGGACTTCTATGGGTGGTTTATTCTGGTCTCGCTGTTGATGCTCTTTAATTAGCTTCTGGACGCTAGAGGTGGGCATTGCTGCCATTGATCTATCCCCAATAGCTGTTATCTCATTAGCAGAGGAGACTATAATCTGTAAATTCTGCTGTACAAATAAAGGAACATTAAGGGTTATATGTCCTACTCCTTCTCCTTGCTCATCTCTACTATTAGCTTTCTTAGTAGCCTGTATCTTCTCAATAGTCTCAAAAGCTCTAACAGCTTCTCCTAGACTATCACAATCTGCTGCTAGTCCTTTAATATTCTCTAGTAAAGTCCCACTTACTATTTCTAGAGTAGTAGTTTTCTCTATTTCTTCAGTAGCTAGTTCCTGTTTCCTTTGGCTAACCAAATCAGCTATCGGTTGGTGATCTAGTAGTTGGCTAATCCTTCCATCAGATATACCTAAAGCTCTGGCAACCTGGGTATTAGGAAGGCCATGAGCTACTAGATTAACTAATTTAGGTACATCGAATGCCATCTTGGATAATCCTTTCTACTTAAAAGCGTATAGATAGCTATCCTTTTTCTCTCAGTGATTTTCATAAGTGCCGACTCAGAGGAAAGTCAAAGCCGTACAGATAGAGCTTAGAAGATAGCTATGTATAAGCTAGTAATAGATTAGTATTTGAAATTTTTAGTAAATTTTGACAAAGCCTATTGATATACGAGAGGGGTACCGGATCTAAAAAGGGGTGTACCCCCTTATGCTCTTGATCTAATCAAATAGGTTGTGGCGTAGCCACTCATTATGCTTCTGGCCTGGGTAGTAAATAGCCTGGTAACTATGACAGCTTACCAGGCTAGGGAGTAACAACTACTGGTTAGAAGTCCAGTTCTTCTGGGGTGTAAGCCAAGGCGCGTTCCAGGTTAGCTATCACTGATTTAATCTCACCTTTAGCTTCTTCTGCCAAGGATTCGATATACTTACTAAACCAGTGTGCCACTCGCTCTTTCCTATGTTCCTCACATTCCTGCAAACGTCTGGTATCTGTATAGATAAGGATACTAGCTACTTGCTTGGCAGATAGTCCATTTTCCTCATCATTAACCAGATACTCTGCAAGACCATCCTTGAATTGCTTAAGCTGTACTGGATATTTGACACCTCCAGTGGTTTCTAATAGCTCTGACCAATTAGTTGCTACATCCATACCACTAGAATCCCTAGTTCTAGCGATACCCTGAACACGCTGCAATAGTGCTTGCTGTAGATAATCTAGCTGTTCATTAGCATAACTAGGGGATTTCAAAACCTCTTCTATATCACCCTCTTTCAAAGTTTCTTCATTCCAACTATCTGGAGCAGGTACACCATCTATTACCATATCAAGAGTAGGCAGTCCGTAGGTAAGGAATTTTACAAAGGTATTTTTACCCTCTATACGCTTTGCGATTCGCATCTTAACAGCATGAAATCTATCTGATGCTGTTGGTGTGGTTTCAACTGTTGCAACTTGTGGTGTGTTTTCGTTCATGGTGTGGTTTCCTTTTTCATTTGCAAATGTTGGGCAGGATTGCCCGGTTTCCCTCAATGGGTGTCCCATTATCTCATGAAAACAAGATTTTGGCGATACCTTGAGATAGATTACTAGCGATTACCATAGATAATCCTTAATTCCTATATATTCTCTATCACTCCCATTTGAACTAGCAAATATCTTATCTGTTTCTTTCATAAGATGTAAAACAGTGCCATTTCTATAGGTAAGTGTACATTCTTCTCCAATGATTAGAATAGATAGAATATTAGTAGCTAGATAATCCCTAGAAGGTTTGCTCTCTTCTAATTCTTCTAATAATTCTAGTAATTGATAAAGTTTCATGATTGGGGTTCCTTTCCATAGGTAGCTAGATAGAGCCAGTCAGCAGTTATGTGGAGTCTAGCCTTTAAGCGTTTGGCTAATCTCATATACTCTGACCATCTAGCAAAGTCTCTCCTAGCATGTGCTGATCTGACTGCCCATTTTGCTATTTGATAGTCTTTAACTAGCTTATTCATTTGAGCTTGGATTACTGCCCGGTGGTTAGTAGCTGATTGCATTGTAAGTTGGTTAAGCATGATTAGCACTCCTCTATAGGTAATTAGTATAATCTTGAAGTTCTGATACTAGTCCGTCAAAATCTTCAATGGGACCAAGTAAATTAGCCATTGTTAAAACTGTATCCATATCTATACCATAATCATCAGCCAGTGACTTAAGATAATCCTGCCGATTCTCATAGCCTTTATGCTTATAGATATTCTCCTGGTTTACTTGATCTATAGCTTCTTGGGTGTATTGGATATGTGCGCCTTTGTGAATCACAAGTTCTGTTCTTGCTTCTTCAATAGAATCAAACTCAGATACTAGTTGATCTTGGATTTTGATTTGATACTTTTTCATCTTAGTTACTCCTTATATAGTTAACTCTCACTATTAGTATAGGTCAATATCAGCAAAATACCAGTCTAATCTGCAATTAATTAGCACTAAAGTTACTTATAACTACTAATCCGTCTAGTTTATACTATGGATTACTAATATATACTAGATTAATAGACTATAAATAGATTCTATTCACCACAATTATCCAGGTATATAATTACGGAAATGCTCGGTATCAGCAAGATTTGCTACTATTTAAGCTAATTACTACTCACATTGAAATCATGTAACCAATATCACGGATTACTAGGTAACACTGATTACAGGTTATTGCACTAATAGCGTAAATATCACCATTTGGGGGGGTGTTGTGTCAGTCCGAAAGGCCCGGATTTTTCCATCTAGAGAATTATTACTAGGTTATATAGCTTTACTACCTATCTATATAGTTTATTTGGTATAGGGTATTTTTGTTTTTGACACAATGGTTAAAAAAATCATACTCCCAACTAGTC
>Ga0209345_10004844_pt1 | contig 12777 bp, 13 predicted proteins | sample Cruoilmetagenom7_FD_187294 | JGI IMG/M metagenome (GOLD analysis project Ga0209345, IMG submission 187294) | Oil polluted marine microbial communities from Coal Oil Point, Santa Barbara, California, USA - Sample 7 (SPAdes) (version 2) | ecosystem: Environmental > Aquatic > Marine > Oil seeps ...
ATTCAAGTACCGGAGTATCAGGGAGTATTTTTCTAGCGGGTTGATATAATTGATTGAAAGACGGTGAAAAACATTTCTTTTGGTATGGTTCAAATGATCGCGGCATAGTCTTAACTCCTTGTAATTATTATTTAATTTACAAGGAGCCGAAAAAATTTTTTCACCTTAAATGTCAAGTAAAAAATTTACTTTTTTTTCACCGTTTTTTTGGTGCATGCAAAAACCTAACCGGACACTACTGAAAAAAAATACAATTTTATCAGTTTAAAGCACTATTCTGAAGTCCTGAACGGACAGAGAGAAGATTGCCCACTTCATCCAATCATTGTCACTATTGATGATGGCTATTGGGACAACTATGCCTTGGCATATCCGATACTCAAGAAATTCAATATTCCTGCTACCATCTTTCTTTCCACAGACTTCATATCCAGAAGGTCATGGCTCTGGTCTAATAAACTCGAGTATATATTACGAAATACACAACAGAAGGCATTCAGTTTTTCATTGGGCGATAAGGAATGTCACTTTGATGTGAATAATTTTGTAGGCTGGCACAAGACCCAGTTGGAAATATTCAATTTCTGCGCACAAATCAGCAATAGCCAAAAGAATGTTATTCTCAGTAATCTCATGGAATCTCTCAAGGTGAATGTGCCGGACAAGACAGAAGGTGATTTTGTCCCGATGAACTGGGATCAGATCAATGAAATGGAGGAAAATGGAATTGGGTTCGGGTCCCATACCTGCTCCCATCCGATTCAAATGCGCCCGTTTATTAAGCCTAAGCTGGTAACGATAAAGGGGATCTTTTCTTCCTCTCAATAACGGCAGTCCACGAAACAATAACAATTTTAAAATGGTTGAAGCGAATTTTATCGACAGACTTTATAAAATGTTCGGATATACCTGGAGATTTATCGTCTATGCATAAAGAAAATCTGTCTATTCTCATAGTCATCCGGCATCCGGTAGGTGGTATAAGGACATTCATCCGTTATGTTTACCGTTTGTTTGATCCAGAAAAGTACAAAATCACAATTATTGCACCTGATCTTGAAGAAATGAGGACTCTACTTGATGATCTGTTTGGGTATGACGTCACATTTTATTCCGTATCTCAAAGTCCGTCACTCGGTGAATTTCTAAAAGCAATTTTAAGAACGATAAGACTTCGAAAAGTTGATTTGATTCACTCCCAGGGGCTTACCGCTGGGGTGTTATGTATTCTTCCTGCTCGACTTTTAGGGGTTACACATATAATGACTGCTCATGACACATTCAACAAAAGACAATTTAAAGGAATTAAGGGGGCTGCAATAAAAGTTCTATTATCATGTGGTCTCCCCTTTATTAATAAAATTCATTGTGTAAGTAATGATGTGAAACAAAATTATGTGCAGTATATTCCTACAATGAAACTGATACCCAATAGGCTGCATGTCATTATGAATGGCGTTGAGAGTGAACGATTTCTGGGATCAGAATCTGTGGATTTAAGAAACCAGCTCGATCTCCCCCCAGAGTCATTCTTGATAGGTTTTCTAGGAAGATTTATGTCGCAAAAAGGCTTTCGCTATTTAATGGAAGCCATGGCCTTATTGGTTCAAAGAAAAGATTTATCTCGTACGCCAATTGTGATCACATTTGGTGAAGGCGGGTTCATTCGGGAAGAAAAAAGACAAATTAAGAACATGGGCTTGGAGAGGCATGTACATTTTTTGCCATTTATTGACAATGTAGCACCAGTGATTAAAGGACTGGATGTGGTAGCAATGCCATCATTGTGGGAAGCTTGTGCTTTATTACCAATGGAAGTGATGATCTCAGGGACACCTCTCATTACTACTGATTGCATAGGAATTCGAGAGACGATAATGGATACACCAGCAATTATCGTGCCCCCTGCAAATAGCCAGAAGCTATATGAAGCACTTGCTATGGAAATTGGTCATGGATCAAAAGCTAGGTTTAAAGAATTTTCACATGTTGCGGCAAAGCGATTCGATGTTCGTGATGCAGCGCATAAAATTCAACAGCTTTTTGAGGAAATGCGATAAGCGATCATTTGCCTTGATATTGTCACATTTAACCCCAAGGTTGTTGCGCCGGTCAAAACCGGCGGAAAACTACTCGACTAATTGGTTAAAATCAGCGACCACGCCCTTAGGACGCGGTATGTTGAAGCCCCCTCGAAGGGGGCAGAAAAACTATTGGACACCGTTATGCGTAGCAAATTCAACACAATTGTAGTTTAAATTTGATGGTCCCGTAAAAAGTCGAAAAACCCTATCTTTCGTCATTCCGGCGAAGGCCGGAATCCAGTTATATCAAATAGTTCCAGCTTGTCTGGACTCCGGTTTCCACCGGAGTGACGACTTTTTACGAAACCGTCAAACTTAAATCTGTGCATTTACAAATGTGCTTCATTTTCAGTTTTTGGCTCAAAAATCGCAGTTTTCAAAAAGACCTGTTTTGGAATATCTGCACTTTACAAATTAAGGTTTAAACACCATTCAGATCTCGGACTGTATTCTCCGCATCAATCACCGCATTTTATCGGCCATCATTTTACTCCCCTTGGAACTTGTGGGGTGAATCTTCACGCCGAAACGGTCGAACCTTTTAGGATCGCTCGGGCATACGACCACAATATCTTTTGGCCACCCACACAACTCGACGATGTGGGGAAATAATGAATGAACATGACAAACGGGATTCAGGAAATAGGATCAATAAAATGTTGAAATCACTCAGACTTATATCACGAACTCGGGGTTTATTTTATATGTCTAAATTCATATTAAGTGACTTTCTTGGTAACCAGTTAGGTTTTCCAATGGATGGTCATAAGAAAGAACTACTATTTTGGGAAAAACAGATAGTTGGTCTTGGTAATTTTTCACGTAAGTTTCCTGACAGAGTAGATCGGTCCAGACAAAAAAATATGTTTCCAAAATATCTATTACAATTTATTGAGTCACTTAAAATTCGAAATGATAATCAGGTAATATCCGTACTTGATGTTGGCGCAGGACCTGTGTCATTACTTACTTGGGCACATCATCAAGGTTTGATTAAACTTACTACATCAGATATCCTGTCTAAGGAGTATTTAGAACTTCTAATTATATATGGGCGTGCAGAATCAGTAGAAGGAATATTGGTTAAACCCTCTCCCGCCGAACAACTTGCAAATATTTTAGGGGCCGAGAAATTTCATATGGTTTTTTGTAATAATGCTCTAGATCATATGGATAGCCCTATATTAGCGTTATTACAAATGGTCGAAGTAGCTATTCCGGGTGGCATCGTTGTCATTTCCGGTCATTCGAGAGAAGGGACCAAGGAAAATTGGGATGGTATACACAATCATGATCTATATATTGAAAATCGAAAACTAATGCGCTCTGGCCGTGAAGGAAAGTCTGTCCATGTTGCAGATAATATGAATCTTGAAACCATTCATGTAGAAGCAGCAAAGGATAAATGTGGTGATATGGTTATTGTCTATAGGAAAAATTGATTATAAATTAGGCGTAGTAAAGCTAATAGTCGTACGCCTCCTCGCTGTTTCGGTGATTGTAATTTTCGATAAGTCTGAGAATGTTTTTTTTGAAGAATATTTTTCCAGAAAAGTTTTTGTTCTTTTTTTGGCCAGGAAAGCTTTTAGTGTTGTGGCTGGTTGAGTAAACTGGACACCCACTATAAATATCTTATAAGAGAATATTTACATGAAATATAATGAAATTGCATTTTGTGGTTATTATGGAAATCTGAATAGCGGTGATGATAGCTTTTGTGCAATAGCCGCTTGGGGAGCACATAAATTTTGGAAAATCGATGATGTCACATTTCTGAGTAAGTCTGTACCAATTTTAACTAAAAAAGCGACCTGCATTGGTACAGGCGTTAAATCTGATTTCGAATATCTTATAAAATTAGTAAGGTGTGTGAGAAACATACCAGTGCTAGTATACGCTGGAGGATCTATTTTTCATGGGAGGGAAGGATTAAATAGAAAAGCAATTGATTCTTTTACAAGTAAAAAATGCATTGTAGGTGCCATCGGTGTATCAATTGGACCTTTTAAGTCAACAAAAGACGAAAGGGGCGTTATAAATCAACTTAAGAAAATGTCTTTTTTAGCGCTAAGAGATAAGGATTCTTATGATTATGCAAAATCGCTAAATATTAACTGTACACCTGTTTATGCGTTTGATTTGGCTGCATTTATGCCTAAAATATATGGAACAATAAAACAAATGAAAGTGAATAAGCCAAAGTTATTAGGAGTTATTTTATGTGATACTCATGGCTATGGTTCTGAGACAGATAATTATATAAATTTGGTGACGGCACTTAATCATATAGGTAAGCATCACAATGTCAAAATATGTTTTTACATATTTAACGGAAATCCCATTACTGGTGATACTTTCATAACGAAAAGAATGGCGCGTGATTTGGATAAAAGTATTTGTTTTACCATTGTAAATTACTGTGAGAATCCAGGTGTAGTATTTCATGCTATCTCGCAATGCGATGCCGTATTAAGCATTCGATTGCATGGGGGAATATTCGCTTGTCTTGCCAAGGTTCCATTCATTCTAGTTGAATATCATAAAAAGTGTACTGAATTTTTGAATACTATAAATTATAATCAAAAATTGCGTGTTGGTGAGAACCTTAACTCCTCTGATCTTGAAAATAAGCTAAGTATGGTTCTCTTAAATATAGAAAAATGCTGGAGTGGAGATGTTGAATCTTTGATAAAAATATCAGAACAAAATTTTGAGTGCATGCATGAGCTAATTTTTACATGACAATTACCAAGTTGAGACATTCATTATTCTTACAGAAAAACCAAAAAGAAGATAGGTGTTTAACTAGGTGGTACAAGGTCTGTTGTGATGATTCGTTTAGAGTTAGGCAGGAAATTGATTTTCTTTTGCCAAATGAACTTTCTGAATTGATTGAAAATCATGCCTTTTTTGTCGCGATAATTTTCGTTACTCTGGATATGCAACTGCAAATTCTGATTACCTCGATAAGTTTGACAGAATTCTATTAAGGTTGCAAACTACGCAAGGGTATCCATATGTTCTGATCCCTATTGCATTGAACCCTGGTGACAGTGATATTGTGGCTGGAGAATTTTTGCAGAAGCGTTTCCCTGACCTCAATCTTTTTATTCTACGTGATCCTAAGGTCTTAGGGGCATCCTATGTCAAGATGATTCTGCAAAAAGCATTTGGTTCGATAGGCGTCTCTTACCATTTTTGTACTTTTTCTTTGAGCGTGGGTATTCCCCCGATGTGCTTATACGATGGAAAATACTATGAGCAGAAAGCAAAAGGGCTATGTTCATTCTGGGAGAATGACTGTTGGGAGTGTCTATCCGTCTGGGTTCGAAGATTTAATAGCCTCTCAAGTTTTTGATACATTTAATGATGATTTAATTAGAGAAAAGCTTCATGAACTGGCCAGAGTTAAGAGGCTGGAATGGCGTAAGCATTTGACACGAATTTTTAGGGAGGTTTTTAAATATGCTGAACGCAGATAGTGTTGATGTGGTCATACCCTGTTATAACGGTGAGAGATTTATAGGAGCAGCTGTCGACAGTGTTCTTAACCAATCGCATAAGAATATTTTGATTTTTTTAATAGATGACGGATCTACTGATAATACTCCGGCAATTCTGCGAGAGTATGGTAAGCGTATTCGCGTTCTCAGACATCCCAATGGCAGAAATAGAGGCGCTCCTACGTCAATGAATTTAGGGCTTGAAGAAAGCAATTCTCCATTTGTTGCATTTCTTGATGCTGATGATACTTTCTATAAGAAAAAGATCGAAAGGCAGGTAGAGATATTATCAAAAAGGGAGGATGTTGGACTCGTTTATACTAATGGCCATGCAATTGATGAGAGCGGCCGAAGGATCTATCCACTTTTTCCTGATGATTTCACGGAGAAGGAAGGGTCTGAGAATCTTTTGTTGGATAACTACATAAGAACGCCGTCAATGGTTATGGTTAGAAGAAAACTGTTTAAAAAGACAGGATATTTTGATGAGAAGTTGTCTCATTCATATGACCATGATATGTGGATAAAATCGAAGGAAGTTTCTTCTGTGTTCTTTTTAAAAGAGCCTCTTATGGGCTATAGACAACATTCGGGACAGCGAAGTGAGGGCAGAGAGCAGTGGGATGATGGGTTTGCTGTTTTAAGAAATGCCTGCCATCGGTATCCATATACCAATAAAATCAGAAGGAAACGTCTAGCTGTTCTCCATTATAGATTAGGTGCTTATGAACTTAACAATAAGCGGATTATCAAAGGTTTGAATCACTTTATGTATGCGTTTCTACTTGATCCTGTAAGATCCTTTTCTGTCGCTACGCAGTTGATTATTCAGGAAAACTCGCGCTAAACAGGATAGCTGTTAAAGATTTTTTGGATGCTAAGAAAGGCAAATCTGAGTCCCTTGAACCGGGAAGGTAAAATGTATCGATCAAAAATACGAGCTCTTCATCTCTTAAATCGCCTTTCCTTCTTTGATCTTATACGTAATTTTCAGCGTAAAAGAATCGCGATATTGATGTATCATAGATTTTCTCATCACAATGAGCCGTTCAAAATAAGTAGTAGAGTTTTTGAAAATCAGATGGCATTTCTTAAAAAAAAATACAACGTTATATCGCTAGCTAGGCTCTCGAATATTTTGGTAGGAAAATGCTCATATCCCAGGAATCCTTTGATTGTCACAATTGATGATGGATATTACGATAACTACTCGATCGCTTATCCAATATTAAAAAAGTATTCAATTCCCGCCACAATTTTCTTGACAACTGATTTTGTTGCAAATAGATGCTGGCTGTGGTCAAACAAACTAGAGTATATCTTAAAGAACTCGAGAATGTCACAATTTAAGTTTTTCCTTGGAAGCAAAGAGGAATCTTTTTCTGTTTCAACATTTCGTGGATGGCACCGCGCGCAATTAATATTCTTCAATTATCTTAGAAAAATCGGAAGCAAAAAAGATATATTCCTTACTGAGCTTGCTGACTATTTAAAGGTTATTATACCTGAAGAAATATCTGTAGACTTTCTACCTCTTTCTTGGGAAAATATCTTAGAAATGCAAAATAACGGTATACATTTTGGCTCTCATACCTGCACTCACCCTATCTTATCTACCCTCAACAAGAATAAGCTTCAATATGAAATATTTTCCTCCAAAAGAGAGATCGAGTCTAGACTGTCTCGAGAAGTCTGTGATTTCTCCTATCCTAACGGAAGGCGTGAGGATATAAATAAAGATGTAATTAATGTGGTTGAAGACGCTGGATATCTGTGTGCGGTTACAACGGAACCAGGTTTTAACTACAGAAACATAACAAATCCATTTATGTTGAAACGCGCTTCTATCTCCACCGATGATCACGCCGTAATATCAAGAGTTTTGACTAGCTTCAACTAAGCGTAGTGCAAAAGTAATTCATGCCCACTCCTGATCAGCTTCGGTTATTAATAATTATTTTGCCCGCAATTTTGTTTGTGATGGGTTTCAGGCGGCCTATATTCGCAGTAGCTGCCTATATGATCATTGTTTACTGCAAGGCGAGTTATTATTATCCTACATTGGCTGCAATGAAAGTTGAGTTGATTTTCGCGCTTTTAATTCTGTTAATGCTCATACTTAAAAAGAATTTCGCGATTCGACTATCTCCCAGAAGTGATTCAATAAATCGAGCTTTATATTGGTTTATTGCAAGTGTTGCCGTGTCCTTTGTGGTTTCGTGGAATAAGCAATATTCATGGGACAATGCAGTTTATCATTTTATAAAAACTGTGTTTCTATATATGATGATTGTCGCTGGTATTGAAGATTATAAAGATCTAAAGTTTTTTGTATGGGCATTTGTTGGAATGTTTTGTTATTTAGCTTATGAGCCTGCCTATTATTTTCTTTCAGGAATAGGCGGTAGCAATCAAATGTACGGAATTAATTATATTGCTGACGTCGGTATCCTAGCTGGGCACGTTGCACTTGCAAATAATATGAATCAAATGATTCCAATAGCTTTCTTTTTGGCCTTGGGAAGCATGAAAAAATATGCCCAGATTGCTGCGTCCTGTTGTCTCACCTTTTTTGTCATTTCTCTAGTTGGCAGTGGATCCAGGGGAGGAGTAGTCGGTCTGGCAGTTTCAGGTTGCTGTATCGTTTTATTTTCTTCAAAAAGAATAAAAACAGCTCTCATTGTTTCTTTGATAATAATTGTCATGGGTGCTTCTATTGGAAGTAGATTTATGTATACAGCAAGTAGGATAGATGGAGCACAGACCCACGGGCGGTTGACTGGTATAACTCATGGATTGGGTATGATAATGAAAGGAAATATAATCGGAGTCGGGCCTGGCTGTTATCTGTTTGCTCGGGGGAAATACTTTTCCCATACAATGGAATCTCATAATATTTATGGCCAGATCCTGGGGGATCTTGGAATTCCTGGAATGATTTTTTGGGGTCTTTTTGTCATGAAACTTTTTGAGAATATAAAAAATTTAAAAAGTATATTGATAGAGAAAAATCAAAAAATGGAGTTCTTTTACTATTTAATGTTGGGGTTACAAGTATCACTAATTACCCGCCTTGTTATATCTTTTGCTTCGCATGGCCTTTATTATTTTTATTGGTATGTTGTAGCAGCCATAATTGTATCTGCAAAACGGATTATTTATGCAGAAATGGAATTCTCAAAATAATCCTAATATCTATTACAAGCTTACCTGATGCGCCTCGTAAATTAATGTCTCATAGAACGCTGAAATAGGTTCCTGTATAGAGAAGTCAAAGCCAAATAAATTATTTCAAGGTGTTTACATAATCACGAAAGCATAATTCAGGAAGATCCAATATGCTATGCGGCATAATAGTATTTTAGCTTCGGGAAAACACAAAAATATGAACTTGTTTAAATATTTTGTAAAATCCATCTCCTTTCCATTGCTGTCAAGAAGATTTGGTTTGAAAGATCTGTCAGGTCAGTTGCGTCAATTAGAATTATCACAATACTGGCCAATGGAGAAAATGCTAGAATATCAATTCAAACAAATTATTAAGTTACTAAATCATGCCTACAACACTACCACATATTACAAAGTGCTTTTGGATGAGCATTCTATTAAACCTAATAAAATTAAAAGTCTTGAAGATTTCAAGAAGATCCCTTTTTTAACGAAAGACAGGATAAGAAAGAATGAGGCATCGTTAATATCTACTGCCTTCTTTGCTAATCAGCTTCATTTTTCTGAAACTGGCGGAACCACAGGTGTAAAAATGAAATTTTGGAGGAATAATTCATGTTTGGCACCTAAGGAGGCCTCCCGGTACAGATTTGAGAAGTGGACAGGCTGGAACATTGGTGACCGGATGGGCTTAGTGTGGACTGCACAGCGGGATTATGTAGGACATTGGACTACAAAAGCCAAAATAAAAAATGAACTGTTTGAAAGGCAAGTCGTTTTTCCTGCGGCTATAATAGAAAAGGAAGTTATTGAAAAATATATGATTGAACTACAACAAAAAAAGCCTACGATGATCAGAGCTTTTACAAGTCCCCTTTACGAAGTGGCCAAAGTCATATTGGAAAAAGGACGCGGTGTCTCATTTGTAAAGGGAATCGTAAGCACTGGAGAACCGCTTCACGGACACCAACGAAAAATAATCGAGAAAGCATTTAATTGTAAAGTTTTTGACTCATACAGATCGAGAGAGGCTGGCCCGCTAGCTCAGGAATGTGAAGAACACAATGGCCTGCATATCAATGCTGAATCGTTATATGTTGAGGTAATACCTCCTTCCAAAAAGGATGTGTTTGACCAGGAAGTTGGAGAAATTGTTATTACTGATCTGTTAAATTTTGGAATGCCTTTAATTCGATATAAAATGGGCGATATAGGAATAATTACAAAGCGTAAATGTCCGTGTGGTAGAGGGTTGCCTCTGTTAAAACAAATTTCCGGACGATCTGCTGATATGTTGTCCACTCCTGATGGTAAACAGATAACAGCAGGGTCTCTGGTTCTGTACTTGGTTGATGAGGCTCCCGGAACCTTGGGGCAGGTTCAAATTATCCAAGATAAAATTGATCATTTGTTAATTAGAATGACTCCCGACCCCTTGCCTTCAGATGAAATAAAGAACTACCAGGAGCAGACAGTGAAAAGATTGTTTGGAGACTCCATGAAAGTAACCTTTGAAATCGTTGACGAAATCCCACGTGGTAAATCAGGTAAATATCAATTTACCAAATGCATGCTGGAATAACAACGATCTTATATAACGACTATCTTCAAGTTAATGACAATGTCGTAAATGTTATAGGAAAATAGATAAAGTGAGTGAAGTTATAAAACTAGCAGCGGTAGGAGATATCGCCTTATCCCATGAATACAATAATCTCCTTATTTCAAAGGATTCTTCCTTCCCGTTTGAAAATGTTCGTAGTTATTTTAATGAGCATGATATAGTTGTAGCTAATCTGGAAGCTCCATTCTGCAAAACCGGTAAAACGTATCCGTTAAAATGTAGTCTTCGAGCTGATCCAGAATATCTATATGGTTTGATAAAGGCCGGTATTGATATTGTATCTCTGGCGAATAACCATATCCTTGATTATCGCGAGGATGCTTTTTTTGAAACAATATTTATTTTAAAAAAGAGTCCGTTGGATTATTTTGGTGCAGGTAAGAATTTGTCTGATGCAAGGCAACCGCTTATTAAAGAAATCTCTGGAATCAAAATTGGATTCCTTGGCTATTGTGCTGTTAATATTGATTCTCCATTTTATGCGAGTAGTGAAGGCCGAGGCATTGCTCCTTTAATACTTGAATACCTTGAGGCTGATATAGTTGAGCTAAAAAAACATGTTGATGTCGTAATCATTACTTTACATTGGGGTATAGAAAATTGTTCGTATCCCACACCACTACAACAAAAACAGGCTCGACAAATACTAAGATATGGTGCGGACCTAATTCTTGGTCATCACCCGCATGTTCTGCAAGGCCTGGAAAAATATGAAAATGGATATATCGCTTATAGCCTCGGAAATTTTATATTTTCTGATATTGACTGGTCATGGATAAATTCTGCAGGAAATAAAATGCACTCCAAAGTCATTTTAACCAAAAAAAATAGAGAGACTATGATCTTATCTGCAACCATAGGGAAGGAAGGAGTCAAAGAGATATCTTGTAGCCCTTGTTTTATTGATGGAAACGGTCAAGTGCAATTATTAGACCAGAATCACCCTATTAACAAACAGTTGAAAAAACTTTCAGCGAAATTGTACTGCCGTGATTATAGCCTTTTTTGGCTTTTTTACAACAAACTTCGTGAAATTAATGATAAGATCAAGACTTTTGGTAATAAATTTAAAAAAATTTATAAATTACGGCCACATCATGTTGGAAAATTTATTAAGTATATTTCGCGCTAGAGGAGCGTTAATAATTGTCTTCTAAGATGGATATAAGAATTGCCTATCTGATTGACACCCTGAATATCGGAGGCACTGAAAAACAATTAATTAAGCAGATAGAATTGCTTGAATCAATGGGTTATAGTCAAACTGTTATTTGTCTTCGTTCATCAGAATATTTGGGGAAGTTAAAATTGCCATGTACAGTTCATGTAATAAATGTATCCTCTCTTATAAGTTATTCCGGAGTGAAACGACTTGTTTGGTTGGTCAGGTTTTTTCGAAGTTTAAAGATAGATGTTGTGCAAACATACTTTATTGATTCGAACATTTTTGGAGTTCTTGCTGCCAAGATTGCAGGTGTCAAAAATATTATTTCATGTCGAAGGGATATGGGTTTTTGGTACACTCCAAGAATACTTGCAGTAATGCGCATCACAAATGCCTTGACAGACAGAATATTAGTTAATTCAAATGCCATTAAGGAAAATGTGCATAAATTTGAAAGAGTAAACCTTGATAAAATAGATGTTATTTATAACGGGATCAATCTGGAGATATTTTCAAAACCGACTACTCCCTATGAGCTTAAATCAAGTCTCGGTATACCGCACAACAATTTCATTGTAGGTATAGTGGCAAATTTGAATAGAAGCGTAAAGAGGGTCGATGTTTTCGTTGAGGCTGCAGCATTAATGCAGAAGACCAAAAATACGTCATATGTAATTGTTGGAGATGGTCATTTACGTTTGGGCTTGGAACAACAGGTAGAAAAAATGGGTATTGCATCCAAGGTATTTTTTGTTGGATTTCAGGATGACATCATCCCTTATTTGCAAATTTTTAATGTTGGGGTTTTAACTTCCGAATCTGAAGGTTTTCCTAACTCAATTTTGGAATATATGGCCGCAGGTTTACCTGTAGTTTGTATTGATTCGGGTGGAACCGCTGAAATTGTAAAAGAAGGGATAAACGGCTTTCTTTTGAAGAGTATAGATGCTTCCATGGTTGCCAAAACTCTCGATAAGGTATTTGAAGATAAAGAGCTTCAGAAAACGATAAGCAAAAAAAACTTAGAAGACATAAAAAAATATTCATGGGATTACACTATATCAAAGCTTGACAATTATCTTAGAGAATTAGTTGAAAAATAAATATGTAAATATTCGGTTAACCCGTTCCCACCTTGAGGTCACCATTTTGGTTATAGCAATTAATGTAGGTTCATCGTGGATTAGTGGGAAAAATTGTGGGAGCGGCTTTCCAGCCGCGACTGTCGTGGCT
>Ga0209345_10004845_pt1 | contig 12776 bp, 12 predicted proteins | sample Cruoilmetagenom7_FD_187294 | JGI IMG/M metagenome (GOLD analysis project Ga0209345, IMG submission 187294) | Oil polluted marine microbial communities from Coal Oil Point, Santa Barbara, California, USA - Sample 7 (SPAdes) (version 2) | ecosystem: Environmental > Aquatic > Marine > Oil seeps ...
TTGCTTCTTGTTTTCCTTTGTTTACCATCTTCTTTAAATCAATATCGGGTGTTTCATCTTCTCCCATTTTTATATTTCAACCACTTTATTTGACTTTTAGCTTTCAATTTTCTTTGCTAATTTATTATAATTTTAAAGATACATTAATATCCTTTAATCTATCGCTAATATTTTGAAAATCCTTTAAAAAAATAATTCAAAACAATTTTGTGAATGATTATTTAAAATAATAATAATACTAATAATTTATTACTATTCTTCTCTGTTTTTTAAATTTTTTAATTTAAAAAATAGAAAAATAAGGCAGTTTAAGGTAGTATTTAAATTGAGTCTTTTAAAAATAATCGGAAATATACTTGCCAATTTAGGGTGTTGTTACTCTAAAAATATCTATCGCTAATCTCCGAAAGGTATTATCAATTCCAATATTATTTTTAGCACTTGTTTCGAAGTAATCTGAAACACTCAATTCTTTCTTAGTAAGTAAAATTTCATCAAGATTAATTAGCCTATCTTCCTCGTTGATTAAATCTAATTTATTTCCAATTAAAACGCTAGAGAATTCTTCTTCTAGATTTGTTTCAATTTCATTTCTCCACTCAGTTAAATTGGTAAAAGAACTTTCCATCAACATACTGGTGAAGAATTGTAGTTTTTCCTACTCCCCCGTCTCCTACAATGCAGATCTTATACATTATTTTTCTTAAATCAACCATAGGATTTTCTCAACTAAAAGTACGACTAAAACTTTAATTTAATTTAAGATTTTTAAGGACTTGTAGTAATAATTTATATAATTTAATCTATACTTTTAATAATTTTATTTATATTTAAAGCTATAATTAAGCTTATTTTATGCAATAAGTAAACTTTTATAGAAATGAATCAAAATATAATTCGAGCTAATTAAAAGTTTTTAAAAAAAGGTTAAACCAATATGGAAATAATTGCAGTGCCGAGTTATAGAGAGGGAGGATTAAATGAGATTTTCCACCTCAAATTTGGTAGATGTGACAGCTTTACTTTTATAACCGTAGATAACAATGAAATTATACAAGTTAAAATAATCGTAAATTTTGCGGCTGACGAACCAGGAGGTTCTGGTACGCAAGCAGCCAAATTGGTTAAAAGCAATGGGGGTGATAAGCTAATTGTTAGCAGACTAGGGCCAAACGCTTCTAAAGCTTTAGCTTCCTTGAATATTAAAACATTTCAAGGACCTGATCGAAAAATTACAATTAAAGAACTAATGAATCTTTACCTAGATGGAAAATTAAATATGACCAAATCAGCAGAGCTCATAAAAGGTGCTGAAATGGGGCAAAGATAAAAAACTATAATGATTTAGATCATACTTTTAGAAAATTAAACTGAATAATTATTCATAATACTTAAATTCTATCAAAGATTTAGTTTAATCATACTTTAAAAGGTGATATATAAAAAATGGTAATAGTTGGTATTCCTACTTTTGGAAATAAAGGCTTAAATGATGTTATGAATAATCGCTTTGGAAGGTGTGCAAGCTTCACATTTGTTGCAATTGAGAATAATGAAATAGTAGAAGTTAGATCAGTTGCAAATGATGCTCAAGGTGCGATGGGAGGTGCGGGAATTCAAGCGGCTCAAATCATCGGTAATAACGGAGCCACAGAGGTCATTGTAGGCAATTTAGGTCCTAACGCGAGTAATTCTTTAAACGCTTTAAATATTAAAATTTATCAAGCACAGGGTGGAAGTTTAACTGTGAAAGAATTAATAGATTTACGTTTAAGTGGTAAATTGCAAGTTCTTACATCTTCAAACGTTGGAGCTCACGCAGGTATGGGCGGTGGTATGGGAGGCGGCCGAGGCGGTGGCATGGGGGGCGGTCGAGGAAGACAATTTTAATTAAGTAAAATTAATTTAAACAACTTATTTAATAAAAAACAAGACTAAATATGCTCAAACCTAAAATTATTTGTGTTACAGGTGGCAAGGGCGGGACGGGGAAAACGCTAGTTGCTGTGAATTTGGCAATAATGTTTAAGAATCGTGGTTATAAAGTACTTCTTATCGACGGAGATGTTGAGAACCCTAATACTTTTTTATTATTAAACGCAAAGCTTAAGAATAAGAAAAAAGTTCTTTATTTCCTACCTAAAATAATTGAAGATAAATGTACTAAGTGTGGGTTGTGCGCAGAAAATTGTGAAACACACGCACTATTATACATAAAAGATTCGTATCCAATTCCGATATCGACGGTCTGTTCAGGTTGCAAATTATGCTATAAAATTTGTCCGACTAATGCTATTGAACCAGATTTAAAAGTTATTGGATGGACTTACACAGCCTCCGCATTTAACATAGATCTTTTTCTAGGCGAATTAAAGCCAGCCGAAGCGCGCTCAGCCGTAATTGTAAATAAATTGATGGAAAATTTAGAAAAAGTTATAAAAACAGAGCCAGAAAAATATGACATCGTCATATTGGATACAGCGCCTGGAGCCCATTGCGACGTAGAAGAACTAATTAATGGGGCTGATCTTGTCATACCAGTCACAGAACCTACGAGATTCGGAAAGCTTGATTTATTGAGAATCGTAGAATTGATTGATTTATTGAAGAAAGAACATAAAGCTATTGTGAATCGATCATCGCTACTGGGTTATAAAGAGAAATTTTTAAAAGAATTAGAAGAAAAACATATAGAAATTTTAGGCGACATTCCTTTAGACGAAGAAATCGTAAGTTCGTATTGTAAAGGGATTCCTTTAATGGATGAAAGAAGTAAATTTGATAGAGATGGAGCTGGATACAAATCGTTTGAAAAAATTTTTGAAAATTTATTGAAGTGGGGTGATTTTTCAAAGTGAAAAAGATTGCTATAATTTCCGGAAAGGGGGGCGTTGGAAAAACATCACTAACAGCCTCGTTAGTTAGTCTTGCTCAAAAAGATCCAGAATTTAATGTTATTACTTTAGATTGCGATGTAGACGCTCCAAATCTGGCGTTAATACTACCCCCTAAGTCTGAGGAAAATGTATTAACACACGATACTTTTACTACAAAGAAAGCCAGGTTTTTGGAAGAAAAATGCGTGAATTGCAAACAATGTTATGACGACCATTTTTGTGAATTTAACGCTTTAGATTGGGACGAGAGCAATAATATTCCAATTATTAATTATTTAGCATGTGAAGGGTGTGGAGCATGCAAAGTATTGTGTCATGAAAATGCGTTTGAAATTAACCCTGTTAAAAGCGGAGAAATCATTTCTTACGAAATAGATATCGGATTACCTTTAATTTACGGCAAAACCAAACTAGGAAGCACCACTTCAGGTTTATTAGTTTCAGAAGTTAAGCAGCACGCTACAAAACTCAAAGAGTTTAACGATGCTAATTTTATTTTAATTGATGGACCTCCGGGAATAGGTTGTCCCGTAATTGCTACAGTTTCAGGTTTAGACTATATAGTTGCAATAACAGAGCCAACACCATCAGGATTGCACGATGTGAAACGAGCAATTGAGATGGTTAACCAGTTTAACATTCCTTTTGGGATTGTAATTAATAAAGCAGATTTAAAAAGCGCATCTCAAAAGCAATTAAACAAATATATTGAAAAAGCAGGTTTTGAAATTTTAGGCAAAATTAACTTTGACCTGTCTATACCGGAAGCAATGTCTTACGCGAAACCTGTTGTAGATTACGCACCCGAATCAAGTGCTAGTCAAGCAATTAAGAAGATCTATAATAATTTAAAGCTGGTTTTATCCACAATAAATTAAAAAAAAAAATATTTTTAATTAAAATCCAAGTTCTTGGAGTTTTTGTTTATTTTCCATATATTTTTGCGGTGTAATGGGATAAAATTTCCAAAATAGAATAACACAGATCAATAGAACAATGGCTGGAATTACACTCATATGAAGACGTACACCAAACTTTGCTAATTCTGATTGAGCAGATTGACCTTCTACAAATCCAGTAAGTATATGGACAATCGAAAAAATTGCAATTTGAAAGCTTCGAGATAACCGTGAGAAAAAACTCGCTATACCTACAGAGGCACCTCTTACATCTGTGCGAGTTATAGTTATTCTTTCGTCAAGAACATCTGCAAAGTAAATTGTCATTAAAGCCCAGAAATTTCCCATCGAAAATCCTAAAATAAATTCGTATATCATAGAATCGAGTACACTGGTATAAAAAGTACTTAAAAAGCATCCTATAACTAAAGAAAACCCTCCAATTACAGCCGTTTTTTTATTATTTTTAATTTTCTTAGCAATTTTTATCCAAAAAGGTATAGATATTAGTGCTCCGACAAGAAACGACGCAAAAAGAAGTATAGTATCCGTTTCTGTGCCTCCTAAAACTATATCCACAGCGTAAGGAATAGACGCAGTTAAAGACCCTGTAACTACTTGAAATCCGAAGAATAATATAATATAATAAACAAAACTTTTTTGTTTTAACGTAGATTTCAATGCGGTAATGAAACCTTCGGGTTTTTCCTTACTTACATAATATCTATCAATAAGCTCTTTATTTTCATACATCCCAGGTAAAAACAATATTGAGATGGTTACGATAATTGCAACGCATAAAACCGCCAATGGGATAAATGTAGCTTGATCATCAAAAGATATAATAAATGGAGGGATCATAGTAGCAATTGGTAATGCATTGATTGAAAAAAATGTCAGAATACCACTAGCTCTTCTACGAGCTTTATCGGTACGAAATTTATCAGGAAAAAGAGCGTTAACATTTACGAAACAAAGTGTTGTAACAGTATCAAAAAGACAGGTTGAGAATATAATCCAGAAAAAGATAGGAAGAGGATTTGTAGCTACATTAACTGTGGGCGGCATAAATAGAAGCATAAAAACAAAATTAGCTGGTATGATACCAATAATTATCCAAGGAAATCTTTTTCCAAATTTTCTTGTGAAGTTTCCCAATATTCGGTCTGTTAAGAATCCTATTAAGGGATCATTAATAGCATCCCAAAGCGTGAAGATCAGCATTGCGTAAAATATATATTCTACAGGTAAACCAACAGTTCTTTCATAAAAGAAAAAAACATAAGAACCAAAAATTGTCCAAGTAAACATACCCCAGAAACCAGAAGTACCGTATGAAATCATATTTATTGTAGATGGTATTTTTTCAGTTCTTTCAACTTCATTCATTTTTTATTATCTCCTAATCTTATTAATTTTTAAATAAATTTCAAAAGTCTATTATATTTCGCTTAAATCTTATATAAAGATTTATAGTTTAAATTACAAAAAAGTTAAAGATTTTTAAAAATAAATCGAAATAACAGCTTTCAGTTGAATTAATAGATTTTTGGTTTTTCTAAAGGATTTCCCAACATTTCTGAAGTAAGTTGTTGAAAGTTATCGAAATGACCAGGCAAGGTTTTTTGAACAAAGAAGGCTTCAGCTGCTTTTAAATCAACATTATTCCCTATGGCCGCTGCCATGGAGCGATAGAGCCTATTTGCGTATTTAATGAGTTTTTTCATTTGTTCTGGAGATACATTAGCGGGGTCGATTTTTGGTGCAAATAATTGAGCTAAAAGTTCGAGCGTCGCTTCAAACTTTAAAGCGGCTTCAATTTTTTTTTCTAATGTCGAGGTTATATCAACAAAATAGTTAGGTTTGTGACCTAGGAGCCCCATAAACCAAACTTCGGAACACGCGTAAGGTTCTACGCTTTTTTTTCTTTGTTCGGAATATAGCAAAGGAAATGCCGCAAATGCCGCTGCTTCTGCTGCCATTCTTCCGACAATTACATGATCGGGGTGAACTTCGTAAGAAACCCAAGGATCGAAGGTTACTACGCGATCTGCCTTTAATTTCCTCACGAAAAAAACGAGTTTTTCGCGTAGTTCCGGACCGTTTATAAATCCAGCATCGGGATAGTCAAGGATTATCGTTTCTTTTATACCAATTATTTCGTTAGCTGCTCGTAACTCCTTTTCGCGAGTATCGGCAACTTGTTCTTTAGTTAAATCGAGCCTTAACGTTCCCACTTCACCGCTCGTGCAACATAACGCGTACACATTGTGACCTTCTTCTGCCCATCTCGCTAAAGTACCAGCGCAAAAAATAGAAAGATCGTCTGGGTGGGCAAATATCGCAACAATATTCAAAATTTTAGAATCCAAAATAATTCACCTTTCTTTTATTTATACAATGAAATATCATCCTTTAAGATTAAGATGTAAGATTTTTTTTTGCATTTTTAATAACTTTTTCAAGATCATTTTTTATATCGTCAGCTAAAGGTTCTGTTTTATGTTTTGAAAGAATTTCTTCTTTACGTATTCGGCATCGTTTTTCCATCCCATTAGCTCCAATCTTTAGCCAATTACTGTAATTTTTCCTATCTAAAAGCGTTGGGAACCATAATTCTTTCTTAAAATTTTTAACCGTGTGACGTTTGTTAAGAAAGGTTCCCTTGGGTCCAACTTCGTCAATAATATCTATGGCAAAATCATCTTCGTTGAAATTTAATGTTCTATTTGCGCTTTCTAAATAAGAAATGATTTCTGATTGCATAACAAGAATATCCAAAGAAGTACCCTGGTCCATACCACAAATTCCCATATGGCCAAAAATATCCGCTCCAGAAGCGATTCCCAACGAAAGCGTAATTCCACATTCAAGACCCGCTTGAGCATCTGGTCTCTTAGAATCGGTTAATCCGGCGTTGATGTAAACTGGAAATCCATAGTGTTTTCCCATCTGACTAGTTGCTATGCTAAAAATAGCTTGTTCTGGACCGCCAAATATTATTTGTGCTGTTCTCATATCAAATGCGTGACAAATACCGCCGTAACAAATAGGCATCCCTTCACGGATAAGTTGAGTAATGCAAATAGCTGCTAAAATTTCCGCGTTTTCTTGAGCTAAAGTTCCTGCAATAGTAGCGGGTGCGGAAACTCCCATCTGAGCCATCGGACCAATATGTACTGGTAAGTTAAGTCGAGCAGTTTCAAAAAGGAGGTCGATCCCGTTAAATGGAAAGCTTAAAGGACTAACAGGCTCAAGTAATGGGTAGAATAAAGGGTATTTTTGAGCGCTTTTCTCATCTCCCCTAAGAGTTAGAAGAAAATCGATAAGTTGTTTTGCTGAATTTCTATCGTTAATCCAAAAATAAATGGGTTTATCTGTATGAGATACCATCTCAAAAGCAACTTGCAAGCACCTCCATTCTATGGGGATTTCGAGAGGATCTGACATAGCACCTGGAATCGTTATTTGGTCTAGGGCATCAGCAAATCTTACAGCTTCTTTAACATCGTTAAGTGTCGAGTGTCTTCTTTGGTCGCCGATATTATCAATCCAAAAGGTTTGACCAGCAGAAGTATTGTAATTGCGCTTTCCAACGCCAAATTCCGCCTTTTTAGAAAGATCGCGTCCGTAAATAGCGAACTTCTTTCCCGCTTTTAAAATGAACTCCATCACTAAATCTGAAGGTATTTTTACCAAACTTCTTTTGCTATCCACATTTGCTCCAAAAGTAGCAAAACGCTTCAACACTTCTTCGTGAGGTACGACTACACCAATATTTTCAAGAATATCTAGTGATTTTTGGTGAATTTTATCAATCTGTTCATCATCAAGAATTTTAACAAGCATTATACAATAACCTTTTGTTGAATTTTCATACTTTAAATTATGTTTGAGAGTGCATTATTTATATTCAATAATCTAAAGAAATTAATAAGTTTAAATATTAATTAATCGTGAGACTCTAAATTAATAATAATTCTAAGGTGAATTAACATACCAGTTCAAAACTTCATGGAATTGTACAAGTATTTGCCTAAAACAAATTGTAAAGAATGCGGGAAGCCCACTTGCATGGCTTTCAGTTTAGATTTATTGCAGGGTAAAGCTAAAGTAGACGATTGTCCTCCCATTTTAAAACCAAAATATAAAAAACAATACGAAAAATTAAAACAACTGCTTGGTTCCGAAGAAGGGCAAGAAAAAGAACTGAGAATAAATGTAGACGAAGACCTTTGCGATGGGTGTGGAATTTGTGTGACCATTTGTCCTGTAAATGCAAGATATTGCCCACCTAGTTTAAGCGGTAAAGCTCCAGAATATCCCCCTGAGAAGCATCAGCTCTTTCAAGTGATAGGAGGAAAATGTGAATTATTAAACCTTGAACATTGTCGAAGGTTGGACTCGGAAGGCCGAGAAAGAGAATGTCGCGTATGTGAAACCTATTGTCCTCGCGAAGCGATTAAAATTGAATATGTATAACGATTTAAATTTATAAAAAATTATTGAGGATTTAGTTATGAAAAGATACCCTTGTTCTGGTTGCTCGTTATTGTGTGACGACATAATAGTTAAGAGCGACGGTCTATTTATTGAAGAAGTCATTGGAGCTTGTTTAAAAGGAAAGGAAAGATTTGATCAAGTTAGCGCTAAGAATAGAATAACAAGTCCGATGATTCGGAAAAATAACGAATTGACTGATGTCTCATGGGAAGAAGCATTAGCAAAAACTGTCGAAATCATCAAGAATTCTTCCGCTCCATTGCTTTATGGGTTTTCAAATGTAACTTGTGAAGCTCAAAAGGCAGGAATGGACTTAGCAAGAGAAATAAACGGATTTATCGATTCAAACGCTTCAATTTGCCAAGGAAAGATTTTAAATAAAGCAAAATCGCAAGGAATAAATTTGACAACGATTACGGAAATTATTAACAAAGTAGACTTGATTATATTATGGGGGGCAAATCCAGCGGAAACAATTCCCCGCCTTTTAAATAAAGTTCTTTTTTCCAGAGGTAAATTTCGCATGACTGGCAGAGAAATAAAGACGCTAATAATTATAGATCCTGTGAAAACTGCCTCTTTTAGGGTAATGGGCGTGCGAGATCTAGCACTAATTATTGAACCAGATAAAGATGTTGAATTAATTCAGATGTTAAAAGAAGAATGTTGTAGTGTCGACAGTATTCCGTCTGGGGGCGTTGCTGGATTAGATAAAAACGATCTTAAGCGTTTGCTGCTCCACCTAACTGGCGCTGAAAACGGCGTTATTATACTTGGACAGGGAATAATACAACCTCACGCTAATTACGATCTTATAGAAGAATTATTAGATCTACTACAATTGATAAACACAAGGCAGGTAAAGGGTCGAATATCGCTGCTTTTACTGGGAGGGCACTTTAATATGGCAGGATTCGATCATGTTGCGCTTTCCTCATACGGAGTAAGCGGTAAATTACAATTTGAAAATAAAAAATTGGTTATATCAGAAGACACAATCATTTCAAAAATTAATAAAGAAAATTTCGATTGTTCTATTATCGTCGGAACCGATCCTATCTCACATTTACCACATTCTTTAAGCTCCAAATTAGCAAAAAATCCACTTATACTCATAGATAATCATAAATCAGCGACCTCACACATAGCAGATGTAGTATTACCGACTGCAATAACAGGAATTGAAAGTAGTGGTTTAGTTTATCGTATAGATCAAGTGCCAATTGAATTAAAAAAAATTTTAAATCCACCTAATAATATTCCTTCAGACGAAGAGCTACTGAATCAATTGATTGAGAAATTAAATGGAGGCGCTAAATAATTTGGATTTTCTATTAAATACTATAAGAAAAATTGACAACGATCAAGCAAAAGAATATAGTTTTGGAAACGAACAATCTTTAGAAGAAAACTTAGCGATAGCGTTTATTAATCCAAAAGATTTTGACAAACTCAATTTAGTTCCAAGCTTACATTTAAAAATTTCGAATAAACAGAGGAATATTGTGGTAAAAATTGAAAAAGACGATAACATACAAGAAGGAATAATATCAATGCCAGTATCAATATGGTCAAACCAATTAACAGAAATACTAAAAAATGAACTAGTTTATAAAAACATAGTAGTTAGCGTGGAAGCGACGCGCGAGCCAATACTGAAATTTAAAGAAATCATCCAAAAAATTAGAGGTATCGAATAAGATGGCTAAACTCCTTGTAAAAAACGGTTTTATTTTTGACCCTATAAACAACATTGAAGGAGAAACAAAAGATATTTTAATCGAAAATGGGAAAATAGTAGAAAAATTTACTAACAAAAAAGATCTTAAAGAAATCAACGCTAAAGGAAAAACGGTAGTTCCGTCGGCAGTGGATACGCACACTCACATAGCTTCCCAGCAGGTTAACTGGGCACGATTGCTGGGATCTGAAAATAAAGAATTCCAAGATATATGGAAAGGTTTGACTTTAGAGAATATTGCTAAGAGTTACATTTCGAACGGATATACCTTTATTCTCGAAGCTAACGTTTTCCCATCTCTCTCAAAACAGACGATCTTTGATCTAAAACGATTACCCGTGTTAGATAAAGCGTTCTTGTTAAATGTTAGTAATTTTTGGGCTCTAGAACTCGAGTTTCAGCGGGGTAAGGTTGAAAATGGTACCGTTTTTTTATCAGATCTCTTAAATAAAGTTAAAGGATTTGGGTTCAAAGCCTATAACCCCTTCGAAGCGGAATATTGGAATTGGAAAGTGGTTAGAAAAAACCTAACCGAAAAGGGGAGGTTATTTAACTTTGCTCCTATGGATGTTTACGAAAATCTCACTAAATTTGTAGAGAATTTAGGTTTACCTCATTCTATTCACGCCCATATCGAAGGTTACGAATCTGTTCTTTCTAAAGAGAATTTAGTGTTAATATTAAACAAAATTAAATCGCTTGGCTTAAAACCTAACACAAACAACTCCCTTGAAATTAAACGGTCTCAAATATTTCACCTTGCACACGCTTCAGCTTATAATTCTGATGGAGATAACTCAGAATTGATTAAATTTTTCAACGAGAACCAAGATTTTGACATGGATTTAGGATTTATAGGGTTTGACGAGTTGAATCCGTTAATCACATCCGACCGTCATTTGGTAAATAATCTAACAAGTTCGGAAAACGCGTATAAACTAATTAGATCATCGGTAGAATCAGAGGGAGATTCATTCGTAACTCTAAGAGAATTTAGTAAAAAAAGGGGAAATGATTGTGTATTATGGGCGAACGCGATTGATTTAGCGCTAAATATTACCCCGTGGCAGATGCAATTCTCAGTCAACTACCCAAACTATGCAAATATAACTAATGTTCCTGAAATCGCAACCTGGTTGTTAAACAACAAAGCTCGTGAAGGTTTTATGAAAGATATGGATGCTAACTTTTTAAAAGATAATTCTCTAGCCAGTAATGACAATGTACTAACTTTTAACGATTTCGTAATTTTAACTCGTTCGAGCCCAGCTAAATCGCTAGGTATTGGAAGTATAAAAGGTAATTTAGGTTTAGGAGCTGATGGTGACCTAAATATTTTGAATTTGAACTTAAACGATGTTGATGTTTTGAAAGATGTTGAAACTTTAAAGAAAGCGCTTGAAAATATAGATTTCGTGATAAAATCAGGAGAAGTTATCAAAAACCAAGAGAAATTTAATATGAGCAGTTCAGGAAAAATATTTTGGGCTTTGGGAAAAGCGGAAAATGACGATTCAAAATTGATTTTAACAAAGAAAAAAGAGTTTTACCAAAAATATTATTCCATTTTTTACGATTCTTACGATACAACTATTGATAACAAGATTCTAAGAAAAATTGCCTAAATCCCAAAAATTTTTGTATTTATGCTACGAATAAAGCGCGGTTAGAAAACATTTAAATTAAAAAATTTAGATAAATTATTAAAGTATTTATCCTATTCTCGTGGTGGTTTATTTTCAAATTTTTAATAGTTGATGGGTTTAAGCAATTTTTTGCTGAGTTAAAGAAAAATCCTATTTTGCGATATAATTGGTTCATTACGATAGTATTGATCTTATTCTATGCTATAGTTTTAATTTTATTTGGACCTGCTGAGAGTTTACCAACACCAGGTGATATTCCTACTATTCAAGGGATTACATTCTTGTTACTGATCACTTTCAGCTTTTTTTTGCTGTTTCTTTTCGTAATTTCATGGAAGGAAAGTTTATTATCAAAGATAAAAAAGGGTAAAACTGATATTAAGTTAATTTTCTTGCATTTTATCTTCTTTTTTGGCTCTTTATTTATTCCAATTATAATTTTTGTTGGACTTTATATTGTCGCATACTTTTTATGGTATTTAGTTAGCGCTTTGTTCTTAGTTTTGTTTTCTAAGGATATATCTATTAAAGTTTCTATTGGTGTATCTAAAATGAAAGGTTTTAAAGGATCATTCCTTTATTTATTTTTTTGGTTGATTTTTATTGTCTTGTTTGGCTTATTTTATCAAGTCATTAATTGGGAGATTTTAAATGTATCCCAACAGATGATTCTAATGGTTTTTCCAGTTTATGCTGTGATTTTACCAATTTTAGGGTTGATTTTAAAACCAAAATCGGGATACCGCGCTCCTATTACATTATATGGTCTTCTTATATTCGCCTTAATTTTTTATAATTGGATCCGTTATCTAAATTGGACCCAATCATCGTCTAATTTTACAATCTTCGACGCTGTTATCGATATAATTTTAATTACATATGTTTTTTTTACATTGTTCAAAAACGCAAATAAAGTATCTAAAATTGTTAAAAATAAAATCAATATCACTCAAATTTTGTTTCTTTTTATCTGGACTAGAATATCTTCGATGATTATTTTATATACTGTTAGCGAATACGAAATTTTTGGAATCAGCGCTTCAGAGGGTATATATTTATCTACAATGTTTTTAACGATAGTTGTAGGATT
>Ga0209345_10004846_pt1 | contig 12771 bp, 13 predicted proteins | sample Cruoilmetagenom7_FD_187294 | JGI IMG/M metagenome (GOLD analysis project Ga0209345, IMG submission 187294) | Oil polluted marine microbial communities from Coal Oil Point, Santa Barbara, California, USA - Sample 7 (SPAdes) (version 2) | ecosystem: Environmental > Aquatic > Marine > Oil seeps ...
TATACTGATTGAGCCAATCATATCTCACTGTACGATTAAACCGTTCGACATAAGCATTTTGTTGTGGGTTTCCTGGCTGAATAAATTGCAAGGTGATACTCTTTTTTTCTGCCCATTGGGCCAACAAATGACTGATATATTCAGGCCTGTAAATCCCGGAGCAATAATCCCCCACAGGAGCAGTCAGATTATTTGATTGCAGCGGAGTAAAATACCGCCACTGTTGAGCCTTTCGTTTTAGTTACGGGGGCCGGGAGATGCATGGAGTGGAAAAATATAAACAGGTTCGCTTGGCCTGCCTTCGTCACGGGATGAGCCAGCGTGAAGCCGCGCGTCAATTTGGTGTTGATCGCAAAGTAATCAAGAAGATTGTTTAGAACGGTTGAGAGTTGCCCCGTGCCCTCTTCAAGGGCCAACTCGCAAGCGATATTAACGCTGACCAGATCATAACGTTGGACCATAAGCAAGAGTTCGACAAAGTCCCGACCTCCGCTTGTTTGCTTGAGGTAAACGAGGGCAAGTTACGCTTCATTCCGACAATGACAGCCCAATGAAAGGGGCTACAATGCTGGCTTGCATGGAAAAACAGCAAAAAGAACGAATGACGAGGTGATATTCCTTAGTTAGTCGAGGTTTTGAGAATTACAGCTTCAAAATTTTTAATTGGAGGTTTTTAGCGTTTCATCACTTCATTTAATGGAAGTACCTTACAGTTGCTGTCTTGAAGCCCTTTAAGAATAAAAGCAGCACTTTCACATGCCTGTGGAGTGTCCCCATGCACACAAATACTGTGAATTTCCGTTTTGTGGAAAATGCCTTGAATTGAAGTTACACCGCCTTTATCCATCATTTCGAGCACTCTATTTAAGCATTCGCGGGCTTCATGAATAACGGCCCCAGGTTCGGAGCGAGGTACCAGAGTTCCCATATTAGTATAAGCGCGATCAGCAAAAACTTCTTTTGCGACAAGCAAGCCTGTTCTTTCGCCCTGAGATGCGAGTTCAGATAAAACAGGCGCTAAAAAAATGAGATCGCGATCCAAATCACGAACAGCTTTAGCGATAATCTGCGCAAGGTCTGCATCTTCACAGGCCATATTATTCAATGCCCCATGTGGTTTAACATGTGTTACTCTCGTGCTTTGGCTTTGGGCAACAGCCATCAAAGCACCAACTTGATAAATAACCATGGCATAGATTTCTTTAGGGGTCATCTTCATAACCCGCCTACCGAAACCTTGAAGGTCTGGAAAACCAGGGTGTGCGCCAATAGAAACATCATTTTCTATGGCATTTTTTACTGTATCTTGCATAACAACAGGATCACCGGCATGAAACCCACATGCAATGTTGGCTGATGATATGGATGTTAAAAGACGGCCATCATCCCCAATATTATATGCTCCAAAACTTTCACCAAGATCTGCATTTAAGTTAATATAGGTCATCACTTTATCTTTCACTTATATCTAAATACCCGGGGAAATGTGAAGGCTCTGTCATATCAACAACCCCACTTATTAAGTTTGTTTCGTAAAGGGCTTTTAAATTGACGAAACCATCAGCAGAGGCTGTCATAATTGATTTAATTATTCTCTGTGTTTTTTCTTTTGAAGATCGCGCCAATAAACAAGCTTCTTCAGCTGTAACCGCTTCAAAATGGAGTTGCGTTCCTGGAAGAGCGTTCGCAACCCTATGTAAATCCGCAGAAACGACTGTTGCAATTTTTGGATAGCCACCAACAGTTTGTCCATCATTAAGTAAGATGATTGGTTGTCTATTTCCGGGCACTTGGATAGAACCGGGGACAACACCTTCTGAGATAAGGTCTGATCCAAATTCTGTTTTATGCGATAGGGCCTTGCCCTCGAGGCGTGCACCCATTCGATCTGAGTTTTTTGAAATAATAAACTCGGCATTAAAGAATGCTTCAATAGACTTTTCCTCAAAGAACTCAGCTTGAGGTCCAAGCACAACCCGAATAGGTGTTTCTTCAATTGTTGGCGCAGAAGGGCATAATCTATCTCCGCAACAAGAAAGCTCAACTGCCTTTTTACCCAGTTCCAACTGGTCGCCGACTTGAAGACTGCGACCTTCCAATCCACCCAAAGATGAGCGCATGTACGTTGAAGCACTTCCTAAAAAGGATGGAACATTAACGCCACCAGATACAGCCAGAAAACCGCCTTTCGTGTTATGAACGGCACCCACTATTAATTTATCGTTTTGCGTTAATGTAAAGCTGCGCCATGCTGATATTTTTCGTGTCTGACTACCCGCATCACTTTCCGTCAAGATTTCAAGAGAAACATCGCCACAAACTGCAACTTTGACAGAGCCCCCTTTAACAGAAATTGAAGGCCCCAAAATTTGAAATTCAACACCAGGAGTATTCGCCTTATTACCAACCAACGCATTGGCAATTTCCATCCAATGAGGCACAATAGTGCCACAAATAGGAACGCCTTGTTCTTGCGCTCCCCAGCGTCCATGATCTTGCACTGTACTTTGAACACCAGCTTTATCAATTAGTAAGACAGGTTCCATTATGCGACCTCTCTTTGCAAGCAATGACTTTCATAAGAATAATCGTCGTTTTTAATAGCTTTACTGATGGAAAAATATTCTTCGATTGTAATTTTTTGAAAACGGACTTTATCGCCAGCCTGCAATAAGGAAGGTGTTTGCCAATTTTTACAAAACAACTCGACTGGGGTGCGACCAATTAAATTCCATCCTCCTGGGCTTTGTGAGGGGTATACAGCCGTTAGTTTGTCCGCAATGGCAACAGAACCCGCAGGAACGACTGTTCTAGGTTCCTTTCGTCGCGGTATTTCAATGACCTGATCGACCATCCCTAAGAATGCAAAACCAGGTAAAAAACCCAACATACAAACATTATATTCTTTAGCTGTATGAAGAGAGATCACCTCTTCAGTACTTAAATTTGTTTTTTGAGCCACATCTTCAAGATCAAGGCCATATTCATCTTCATAACAACAAGGTAGAAGCCACTTACGTCCTTTGGCTATGCCAACACCACCTTCTGAAATAATAGGCATTATATAAGCTTCAACTTCACTTGGTATTACAATAAGGGGGTCATAGTGAACCGTAAGAGAACGTAAAGTTGGTACGCTTTCTATAACGCCCGGAAAATCTCCACGCGCAATGAATTCCTTTAATACAGCATGGATCCCTAAAATATTTCTATTCGTTTGCATTGAGATATGGTCATCGAGCTCAAACGTTAAAGCTCTATCCCCTAAATATAAGACACGGCAATCCATGGATTTCCTCGCCATTTATTGGTTTGAAAATTAAATATAACTTTAGGATAAAAATTCTTTAATGTTTTGTCAACGTTTTGTCATTATAATGATAATAATATATTCTATAAGCTTTCTTCAAATGTTTAAATTAAAAAAAACTTGCCTTTGTGTTTGCTGCTACCGCAACTCTTGGCGAGAAAGCGTGGCAGTAATGTATGGAATATTGCTGACTTAGCTCTCTGATTAACGTGATTTACTCCTTCGCTTTAGTTACGATGGAGACGACTAAAATGAGGGGGCATTATCAGGTAAAAGGAAATTTTTTGTCGTTAGTTAGGCCGGGATGTGAGAAAGCATCCTGTGATGCAGTGTCGAGTTTCCTATAAATCTATTGGTCTTAAATATTAGATTAAGTTTGAGATTCTACAGTCTCGGCAGCTGTTTTCTCTTTACCAGAAAGCATTTCGCCAATTTTCTTTGTTTTCATTTTCTCGCGTGCTTTGGCATATTTTTCATCTTGCCAGAACATCATGCAACCGTTGCAACCTTTACCACAGCAACTGTCTAAACCCACTTTTGGGCCTTTGCCTGTGTTGGCTTTCATAGATATCCGTTTGCCGAGCAATTCAGGATCATCCATGATAGCGCGGTATTCTTCTTCGCTGATGAGTCCGCGTTCTAATTCTTGAGCACGGATTTCAGACAGGCGCGAGACGCGTTCTTCTTCACTCATCGGCGTTTCACGACGTGCAACCGTTAGGGCGGGCAGGCGATCTTTAATCGATTGAGGGTTTTCTTTATCAAAAGCGGTTGCAGGCACGCGGATCGCTTTGCCTTGTCCGGCAGATACTTTTTCGGTTTGCTTACCCGTTTTAGCGTCAAAGAATTCGTACAAGCGCAAACGGATGGGTTCGATCTCGTTCGGTGGTAAGAATTCCATAACATCACCGGGGCTTAAGAAGTTTCGCACTTCCAAGATCATATCATCACCCTGCCATTCTTTAATGACACCGCCGAATTGCCAGCCTCCGACAGGTTTTGTGCGATCATAGTTATGAGCAACACCTGTCAAGCGGCCTTCGTGGAAACCCATGGTGAAACCACGGTTCTGTAAAGTGTACAGTTCTTTGAGATAAGGTTCTGGGTCCCAACTTTCTGGGTCTTTATACCAATCATCGATGGCTAGTCGGTAAGCGCGTGCTGTAATAGCTGCGTAATATTCAGATTTATTACGTCCTTCGATTTTCAAACTATCCACACCGAGTTTTAGGTATTCAGGTAAGACAGGCATCAAGCACAAGTCTTTGGCGTTTAGAATGTAAGAGCCAAAGTTATCTTCTTCGATGGGGAATAAATCGCCGGGGCGAAATTGTTCTTCCATCAAGAATTCAAACAGGTCTGAGTTTTGATCGGTGATCTCGATGGCTTTGTCCGTGCCATCTTTTAATTTGAGGTGAAGTTTATATTTCCAACGACACGAATGCGCACAGTTGCCTTGGTTGGCCCCGCGCTCTGACATGAAGTTTGACAGCAAGCAACGTCCTGAATAGGTCATACACATGGAACCTTGAACGAAAGCTTCCAGTTTGATGTCAGGCTGTTTTTCACGGATTTCGGCTAAATCTTCGAAGCTTGTTTCACGCGCGAGAACCACCAGTGAAGCACCTTGGTTCTTCCAAAAATCAACGGTTAGCCAAGATGAAACGTTGGCTTGAGTTGATACATGGGCTTCAATTTCAGGCGCATGTTCGCGAATAAATTGAAAGACACCTGGATCAGCCACAATGGCGCCGTCGGGTTTGACTTTGCGGATGGTTTCCACAAACAAAGGCAGTTTTTCGATATCTGAATTATGGGTGAATAAGTTGAGCGTTAGATAGATTTTTTTACCGTGCGCGTGTGCATATTCCACACCTTCAACCAGTTCTTCCAATGTGAAAGAAGATTGCGTGCGCAAGGATAAATCAGGCGTGCCCGCATAGACCGCATCCGCACCATATAAAATGGCCGTCTTTAATTTAGTCAGCGATCCTGCAGGCATCAATAGCTCTGATTTTTCGGGGCGTGTGATGGTGGGCAGCGTTGGGCTGGTCATGAGCGCGCGGTCTTTCTTTCTTGGGCTTGATTCAGAATCTCTTTGCGTTGCCTAGGGCTAGAGCCGCGCCAATCCATGATTTCTTGTTGGCTGCGAAAACAGCCGATACATACGTTGTCTTCGGGGTCCAACGTACATACACCATTGCATGGTGAGGAAAGGGTGCTTTCCTGCATAAGAGTATCCATTTTTCTAAAGGCTGACTAATTTTGTCGGTCATATATCATATAAGTTCTAGTGAAGGCAAAGAAAAGAGCTTGATACGTTATTCTTAAGGAGTTGATTTATGCCTGCCCATAATTCTGTAAAATATTACCGTTGCGTTTCAACCAAGAACGGGACTGTTTGGCATTCACATCAAACAGGTCAACCGTTGACCAAAAATCTTTGCTGTGATCCATATGGCGTAAATGAGACACTTCGTGGGCGACGACATATCTTAAAATATCGCTCGGTGCGAAAATCAGACGCCAATTAAAAGAAAGATTGCCGGAACTTGTGCAAGACCCCCACCGTGATACCGTATCGCGAATGGAAATACGTTTTACCTTTTTGCCAAGTTGTTCTGCCATAGCATGGGCCAAGGGGGTTATGTCTTCGCGCGCTTGTTTTTTTAGCCAATCACATAGGCGTCGATTTAAAAAATCAGCGTGACCGGCAATGAATATTTCATCCCCCTCAGACCAGACGGTTCCACGTGCATCAGGCATATGTCTTAAAACATAAGGGATATCGCGAAAGGGGATGGTCGAGCCATCTTCAAACGGGCTAGCCTCAGACTTGCGATTAAATTGATTGGCAAGCCAGACTTGGTTGCGTTCTACCATTTCAAGGCCTGCTTGGGCGATGACGCCTTTGGGCAAAGTCACGATGCAGCCGCTACCTTTGGAATCTAGGCGCAGAATGATCCGCTTGGCACGTGCGTTCCAGCGCAATGTAATGGGAATAATGCGTCCGTCAAACTCAATTGAGTAACTCAATAACGTGCCTCAACAAAATAAAGCCCGCAGGCTGGTGCTGTTTCTCCGCCGCGTCGTCGGTCCGTGGCTTCGAGAATATCTTTGACATCTTGGGCTGTCCATTTTCCTTTCCCAACCATGGCAAGGGTGCCAACGATATTGCGCACCTGATGATGCAAAAAGGAGCGTGCGCGCACACGAATATGGATTTCATTGCCGATTTGTTCAACCGTGATTTCGTCCATGGTGCGCAACGCTGAATTGGATTGACATTTTGAGGCTCGAAAACTTGAAAAGTCATGTTTGCCAATCATGCATTGGGCAGCGATGTGCATGGCTTTTGCGTCAAGGTCGCGTTGAAACCACCAGACTCGGCCGTTGTCAAGGGCTGGACGTGCGCGTCTACATAGGATGCGATATAGGTATGAACGCTCAAGGCATTCAAAGCGCGCATGAAAAGTTTCATCGACCAATTCGGCTTTTAAAATCGAAATTCGGTAGGGCTTGATGTGATGATTGATGGCCTGTTGAACTTTGTCAGCCGAGATGTCGCGTTCCATGTCAAAGTGGGCAACCATGCCTAAGGCGTGGACACCACTATCGGTTCGCCCAGCTGTATGCAGACGCACGTCTTGATGTGCGAATTTAGCGCAGGCTTCTTCAATGGCCTGCTGCACGCTAGGCCCATTATCTTGGCGTTGCCAACCGACAAGGCCTGTACCGTCAAATTCTATTGTTAGTTTAAATCTTGGCATGAGGGTCTTTTAGCGTCTTAGTTTGTATAAAGCGATATTTTTCATCTTGGTTTTGCTCATATATAGTATAGTGTGGTAGAAATATAAATAAGCACTTATTATTGAGAAAAATTTAAGGGGCAGTCCGTGGCTAAAAAAGGCGTCCGGTTTCCGGAAAAAGAAATTGACTACGAAGGTCTTGAAAAAGCACGTATACAAGAAGATATGGACTCGCTTTATGCCTGCCCTTTGTCGATCCTACCTTTAGAAACAAAGGGCTTGCTGCGCGCACGTATGGTTAAAAATGTGAAGTTGCAAAGTGCGATCGAAGTTTTTGCAGACAAAGAAACGGGTTCGGGTCAACTGGATGTTGAAGATTTACCTGCTGAATTTGATTGGCCAGAAGACAAAACTCATCCTGATTTGATGGTTTTGCGTAAACTGTCTGTTTTACACAGTTATGATATTTATTCTTTGCGTATTACCTTGCGCGAACATGGTATTCCTGTGAATGAAAATTGTGCGCTTAAGTTATCTGATAAAAAACAAGTTGAGCTTGGCGCTTACATGCGTGAGTTCACAATGCCGTTGATTATGCAGATTTATGGCGAAGAAGATGTCTCCATCCAATCCTTTTCGGATGTGGTGAATTTGTTTAAAGACCCAGATGTCAGAAAAGCACGTGATAAACTGCAAATGATGGCTGATAAACTTGAAATCGATTTGATGGAAGTGCCAAAATTCCTTGAAGATTATGGCGATATTTTCCTCTCGTTATCTTATTACAGAAGTTCTTTGGATAACATGATGCCGGTCGTGAATGAATGTCTTGATTCAATGGATAGTATTCGTACGAATTGGCAGTTGCGTAATGATCAAGCCATTATGAAAACATGCACATTGGTTGAAAATACCATTAACGGGACATGCGCATCGATTTCAGGTCGATTCGAAAACTTCAACAAACAATCAAAAACAATGTGGGATAATCTGAATGCAGAAAACTTCCGCAAAGTGAAAAACATGATTGAAAGCTATCACACCACCATCGGTGGCGTGTTATGTGGCCTATCGGTGAAAATGGTCCATTGGAAACGTTTGTTCCCAGACCCAGAATTGGGTGGCCCTGTGCGTCGTTCAGAATTTATCATGTCAGAAATGAAGCAAGGTCTTAGCCGTATGCGTGCGATGGAAGCCGCTCAACCGTCAGATATGAACTAATTTAGCCGTTCAATTCAATTTTGTACCAACAGGGATGTCGTAACCTCTTAAAAAGCTTGCGACATCGGTTGGGCTTTTGCCACTGCGCTGTAGTGTCTCTAACCTTAAGGCACCATCGCAACAGGCGATGATAAGGCCATCGGCGTCAAGACGCGTACTTGGCTCTCCCGTCATATCAGCGACGACTGTGGCATTAATGATCTTAATGCGTTCGCCTGCGTGCGCGAACCATGTGCCGGGCCAGGGCGAAAATGCACGGATACGCTGGTCTATTTCATCAGCAGTTTGCCCCCAGTCAACTTGGCTTTCTTGCTTATCTAATTTTTTGGCGTATGTGACACCTTCATCTGGTTGGGCTTGTGGTTTGGTATAGCCGCCTGCAACTGCGCGCAAAGCCTCTAGAACAAGGCGCGCACTTTCCATGGAAAGGTCATCATGCAAGGTCTGTCCGGTTGTCTTTTTTGTAATTTCAACAGGTTGGACAAGTAACATCTTGCCTGTGTCTAAGCCTTCATCCATTTGCATGATGGTGACGCCTGAAACATCATCACCTGCTTCAATTGCGCGCTGAATGGGGGCTGCGCCGCGCCAACGAGGCAGGATCGAGGCATGTGCGTTTAAACAGCCATATTTGGGCGCTTCAAGTATGGCTTTGGGAAGAATCAAGCCATAGGCCACGACAATCGCACAATCTGCATTCAGATCTGCAAATGCCTGTTGTTCATCAGCACCTTTAAGCGATAAAGGGGTGCGCACTTCTATGCCTTGGGTTTCTGCAAAGGCATGCACGGGTGTTAGGTTGACCTTTTGTCCCCGGCCACTTTTGCGTGGTGGTTGGCTATAGACACAAACGACATCGTGACCCGCATCGATTAATGCTTGGAGAACCGGAACTGAAAAATCAGGTGTTCCCATGAATATGAGTCGCAAAGGGGCGTCGTCGTCTAGAGTGATCATTAGCCTTCCTTCTTCATTTTGGTCAGTTTACGCATGATGATTGAACGTTTAATGCGTGACATATGATCAATGAAAAGTGTCCCTTCAAGGTGGTCGATCTCATGCTGTACGCAAGTTGCGAACATGTTGCCTGCTTCTATTTCGCAAGAGGCACCCGTTTCGTCTAAATATTGAACACGCACATTGGCAGGGCGTTCAATTTCAGCATAGCTTTGGGGAACAGAAAGGCAGCCTTCTTCGTATGTTGAAAGTTCATCTGATGCCCAAACAACCTTGGGATTGATCATTTTCATAGGAGCAGGTTCTTCATCGTCATCTGCAACATCAAGCACGATAATGTTTTTCAGAACGCCAACTTGGGGCGCCGCCAAGCCAATACCTGGTGCGTCATACATGGTTTCAACCATGTCATTCAAAAGAGTTCTGATATCGTGGGTCACCTCAGCAACGTCTGAACACTTCTTTTTCAAAAGCGGGTCCGGTGCTGTGAGAATGGGAAGAATAGCCATGTCTCGATCCTATATTTTAAGGCAAAATAAATTCTTGGGATCACGACATAAGTGCATATGAGGCAATCGTCAAGTTAAAGGGCCCCAAACTCACCTGTTTTTCTATTGAAAGCAGTTAATTCACCAGTTTCGATTTGGAAATATAATCCAAAAACTTTCAAGTTTCCTTTATTGACAGCTTCTTGAATGAAGGGAAACGTCATCAAGTTATCCATGGAGTTTACAATGGAAGCTTGTTCGATCTCATGTGGGTAACGATTGCCCTCAATAATTGATTCTGCGCAGCAATGCGGCTTTTGGAAAGTTTGTTGGGCAATCTCAACCCAATGGTGAAGGAATTCTGTTCCAAGGCTTTTGGGGTCACTTTCTGAATCTATGGCAGCTTGAATGGCACCACAATGGGCATGGCCCATGATCATAATATTTTCAACTTGAAGAACTTTGACGCCATATTCAAGGGCAGAACTGACACCATGGTAATGATGTTCATCATGTCCTTCGTAGGGTGGAACAAGATTACCAACATTACGGATGGTGAAAAGCTCACCAGGTGGTGTTTGTAATATAATACTGGGTTCTACTCGAGAATCCGAACAGGCAATAAGCAATGTTTTGGGTGCTTGCCCATTTAGACAAAGATCAAGATATCTCTCTTTGTCGCTTTCAAAATGTTTTTCACGAAATACTTGATATCCAGCTTTAAGTTTCTCTGTCGAGTGCACGTGTCTAAATCCTGATATAAGTTCAAAGACTATAAAGTATTTAATCTGTTTTTTGCGAGGGTCAAGCTAAACTGATCAAATCGGCATTTGGATACCTCTATAGAGTTTTTTTTAGTTTATGTGTGGAATTGATCGATCGAATAACCTTGGGCAAATAATAGGCTGCGCAGGTCGCCATGTTGCACATTATGTTTTGCTTGGGCGACAACAGACTCTTTTGCATGAAAGGCGATGCCAAGGCCCGCTTCTAGGATCATTGGTAAATCATTTGCCCCATCACCAACAGCGATTGCATCATTTGTGGAAAGACCTTGTTCAGCGCTCAAAGATTTTAAGTAGGCGAGTTTCGAATCTTTATTAATGATGGGTTCGATGACATTTCCCGTAATGTGTCCGTCTATGATTTCCATGTTGTTTCCAGCATTGAAATCAAAATTTAGTTGGTCGCCCACCCGTTCAGTAAAGAAAGTAAACCCACCTGACACAAGCGCACAATAAGCTCCATGTGCTTTCATGGTGGCCAGAAGAGTTTGCGCGCCATCATTTAATTCAACCATGCGCATGGCATCTTCCAGAAAATAAGCCGACAGGCCTTTCAACATTTGCACACGTTCGTGCAAGGCATCGCGAAATTTAATCTCACCGTTCATGGCGCGTGCGGTAATGGCAGCAACTTCTTCTTTAAGTCCGGCGAATTCTGCCAAGTCGTCCAGAGTTTCTCCGGTGACGATGGTGGAATCCATATCTGCGATCAAAAACTTTTTTCGGCGATTGCTTGCGGATTGCGCAATGATGTCGAGATCTAATTGTTCTGAAATTTGGCGTACGAATAAAGGATTGCTTGGCTCTGCTATATAAAGGTCATACGCTTCATTCCTAGAGAGACACGCGCTGTCTAAGATTAAATGTCCTTCATGTTCAAGCAAGCCGATTACCTCATTAAGTTTACTTGAGGTCATTTGCTTCTTGTCAGGATTTGCGATAAGGGTCAGAACGTAAGACATTATCCATGCACATCATTTTTTTCGGTGCCGCATCTTATGCCAGAGGGGAACGTTAAAGTCTATGACAAGTAAGCATCTAAAACCTGTTATTGTCATTGCAGGCCCGACTGCAAGTGGAAAGTCGGCTGTTGCAATGGATGTGGCAGAGGAATTTAACGGCGTTATTATTAATGCAGACTCGATGCAGATCTATGATGGTTTGCGCATTGTAACCGCACGTCCCAGTGTTGAAGATGAAGCGCGTGTGCTCCACAAACTGTATGGCGTATTGGCCCCTGATGAAACTTGTTCAGCCGGGCGCTGGGAAAAATTATGCATAGATGAAATACAAAATGCATGGTCACAAGGTAAACTGCCTGTAGTTACGGGCGGGACGGGTTTGTATATTAAAACATTGGTCGACGGTATTTCACACCTGCCTACCATTCCAGATGAGATTCGAGATAAAATCCGCAGCCGTGCAGTCGAGGAAGGTACTGAGGTGCTTTATCAAGAGCTTCGAGCCAAGGATTCGGAGATGGCAGAACGTCTAAAGCCACTTGATAAGCAACGAATCTGTCGTGCGTTGGAAGTTTTAGAGGCCACAGGGAAGTCTTTAGCTGTTTTACAGCGAGAAATTAAACCCGTTCCAGCATTAGAAGCTGACTATGTAACGCATGTCATTATGCCGCCACGCCCTATTCTATATGGACGTTGTGATCAACGCTTTGATGCGATGTTGGCGCAGGGCGCGCTTGAAGAAGTTAGGCTTTTTGCGCAATTGAAACTTGATGCGAACCTCCCAGCTATGAAGGCGTTGGGTGTGCCTGAATTGTTGGCACATGTGCGTGGTGAAACGACAATTGATGAGGCGCGCTCAGTTGCGCAAATGCAAACAAGGCGCTTTGCAAAACGTCAATGTACTTGGTTTCGCAACCAAATGAATGAGGTGGAAATGCATTTGGCGCAATATTCGGAAAGTTTGCGAGATCAAATTTATAATAAAATACGTCATTTTCTATTGACCCATGCAAACTGAAAGACTAGGTTGCGGACCTCAGACCTTGCGCCATGGGGCGAAAGGGCTATTGTTTGCGCCTGTTTTAAACCTTGGGCGTGACGAAATTCGTTGAGACGGAGGAAAATTGCATGTCCACGAAAGAAATGACTGGTTCTGAAATCATAATTCAAGCTTTGAAAGATCAAGGCGTCGATGTGATGTTTGGATTACCAGGTGGTGTGCTTCTTCCGCTGTACGACGCACTGTTCAAACAAAATGGTCTTCGCCATATCTTGGTGAAGCATGAACAAGCTGCTGTA
>Ga0209345_10004847_pt1 | contig 12770 bp, 10 predicted proteins | sample Cruoilmetagenom7_FD_187294 | JGI IMG/M metagenome (GOLD analysis project Ga0209345, IMG submission 187294) | Oil polluted marine microbial communities from Coal Oil Point, Santa Barbara, California, USA - Sample 7 (SPAdes) (version 2) | ecosystem: Environmental > Aquatic > Marine > Oil seeps ...
GCCCCGCATCAATGCGGGGCGCTTTCTAAATTCTCCGCTTAAGACATTCCTTTGATCTGCTCCATCAGATCCAGAACATTGCGCGCCTGCTTGAGGTGAGGCATATCGAGCATCTTGCCATCCAGCCCGACGGTGCCGAGCCCAGGGTTCTGCTCAAAAACTTCGACGATGCGCTTGGCGTGTGCCACTTCCTCGTCTGACGGCGTAAAGGCCCGGTTTATGATTTCCGACTGAGCCGGATGGATTGCGATTTTGCCGATGTAGCCGGACCGCCTGTCACGAAGGCAATCCGCTTCCAATCCTTCCAGGTCGCGAAAACCGACGTAAACAACGCCAACCGGCTGCGCACCGATTGCACGTGAAGTGGATAGACATAAAGATTTAGCCATCAGGTAGGGGTCATCGTATTCACCAGTATTCGGGTTGCGATTGTCGCTCGCTCCCAATGCCGCTGCGAGATCCTCACCACCCCACGTCATCGCGATGAGGCGATCGCTGACGTTATCGAGATAGGTATGGAAGGTGACCAGCGACGCCGCTGTCTCGGTTGCAACAGAGAGAATTTTCGTCGAGCCGGGCTCCAGCCCATCACGCACTTCCAGGATCGACAAATAATTGGCGAGCGTATTGACGTCGGCTGCCGAGTAAACCTTCGGGACAACAATGCCATTGGGCGCACCGGGCATGACTGCTGCGAGGTCTGGTAATGATAGTTCCGTATCCAGCGGATTAATGCGCACCCACAACTGCTGGCGCGAGCGGTCGGGATTGTCTTTGAGGTAGGAGCAAACCATGTCTCGGGCTATGGCCTGCCGGTCATCGGAGACCGAATCTTCAAGGTCGAGAATCAAGGCGTCGGCTGGGTTGCCCCTGCCTTTTTCAAGCTTCCGTTCGCTGTCTCCGGGCACGAATAGCCAAGATCGGATGATCTTCATGGACGTTTCCTCATAGGCTGATTATCAATGTAACAGGCAATTTTTTGATCCCGCTGTTTGGGTCCGAAGTGCTTAAATTGGACCTGCCCAGCGCTTATTGGACTCTTGCTTGGTCGTGGGATTCAGAGCTTTAAACCAGAACTCCCGGCTGTTTCCTGATGCTCGTGCAGCGCCCCCCGGCTTTTCCAATTCTCGATCTCTTGGTCGGAAAACCCCCATTCGCTCATTGCTTCATTCGCGCTTTCGCCCGGAGCCTCCGGTGCGGTTGGCTTCGCGCCGACAGAACGGCTAAAGCGTGGTGCGGGTGCAGGCTGACTAACGCCATCAATGTCGATGAATCCATGGCGTGCCTTCTGGTGAGGATGTTCCGGCGCTTCGGCTAGCGATAGGACCGGTGCGAAACAAGCATCGCTGTCTTCGAGCATGTCACACCAATCGGCTCTCGATTTACTCTTGAAGATTGCAGTAAGCTCGGTGCGCAAAGCAGGCCAAGATTCCCTGTCAGGGGCCCGCTTCGACCAATCAAGCGAAAGACCGATTATTTCGAATAACTGATTGCGGAATTTTTCCTCGATTGGGGCAATCGAAATATATTTTCCATCGGCGCATTCATAAACCTCGTAGATTGGCATGCCAGAGTCGAGAATGTTCGAACCACGCTTACTATTGTGCATGCCTGCAGCGTTCATGCCGTAAGTAGATGTCATCAGCGAAGTGGCAGCATCGATCATTGCAGCGTCAACAACCTGACCAAGGCCGCTGCGTTGCGCCTCAAACACCGCGGCCAGAAGGCCCATGCACAGATAAACAGCGCCGCCATAGTCACCAATTAGGTTGAGCGGAGGTGTCGGCGGCTGGCCCTCGCGTCCAATCGCGTCGAGGGCTCCGGACAGGGCGATGTAGTTGAGATCGTGACCGGCTGATTGCGCCATAGGCCCATCCTGGCCCCACCCGGTCACCCTTCCATAGACCAGACGGGGGTTGCGCTTGAGGCATTCGTCCGGGCCAAGACCCAAACGTTCCATAGCGCCGGGTCGAAAGCCTTCGATCAAAGCGTCAGACTTTTCCACCATGGCCATTGCCAGATCAACACCCTCCGCCTTCTTGAGGTTGATGATGACGGATCGGCGCCCACGATTCAAAAAGGTCAGACGTGTTGGCCGTTCCAAGCCTAAACCACTGTGTGTCTGACGCTCAATCCGCAGCACGGTGGCGCCCATGTCGCTCAACAGCATTGCAGCAAACGGTCCCGGACCTATTCCGGCAAATTCCAGGACATGCAGTCCGCTCAACGGGCCCATATCATTCCTCCACTAAGCTGATCGATGGATATGACGAGGCCGCACGGCCATCGGAGATTTGACGGACTACTAGTCATCTTTGTGCTCCTTGTATTCGCATGTTGGAGATATACCGATCAGTTTGATGTAACGCCAGCCTCTGCAAGTGCTGCAATGTGCTCATCGGAGTATCCCATCTCTCGAAGCACCTCGAAGCTATGTTCACCAAGTCGTGGCACAGGTCTCGTTGGACTAGGCTGCGTCACAGACCATTCAGCCGGCACTGCCATTTCCCGCAATCGACCTTCGCTTGGATGGTCGATGAACGAGAAGAAACCCGCTTCGTTAAGATGACTGTCTTGGATGAGTGACTCCAAGCTATGTAACGGCGTTGCCGGAATATCGGCTTTATCAAATAGGGCTAACCACTCCTCGGTGGACCTCGTTTTCAGCAGGTCCGCGAGTTCACTATAGATCGCGCTGATGTTTTGCGTCCGTATCGCAATATTGGCTAACCTTGGATCTTTCTCAAATTCCCCCTCTCGCCCGAGGGCCGCAAAAAACGATCGCCAATGCCGGTCGGTATAGATCATCAAGCAGAGATATCCGTCCTGCGTGCGAAAAGGCCGACGGTCGGGTATCAACATGCGCGTGTAACCCGGCTCACCAATTGGAGGGTCGAATGTGTGGCCGGCAAGATGATCAGCCAGAACAAAGCTCGCCATCATTTCGAACATCGGGAGGTCAATTTTTTGACCTTGATCGGTACGGCTTCGGAGATAAAGTGCGGCATTGATCTGCCCAACCGCCCAGAGAGCCACACCACGATCGATAATTGCCGTGGGTACATACGTAGGCTCGTTACCACTTGCTTTTTGAGCTAGCCATGGGATGGCGACTGCACCTTGGATTAGATCATCAAATGCCGGCTTGTGAGCGTAGCGGCCAGATTGTCCGTACCCATACAGACCAGCGTAAATAATTCGCGGATTGATTTTGGCGATCTCGTCATAATCAAGCGCCAGTCGCTTCATCACCTGCGGCCGACGATTATATAAAAGCACGTCGGCGCCCTTGATCAGATCGACCATGGCAGCGTGACCATCGGGTTTCTTAAGATCAAGAACAAGGCTTCGCTTGCTTCGGTTCACATTGAGGAATATTGCACCCATTCCTGGGTTGCGATGAGGGCCAATATCTCTTATCGGATCGCCTTCAGGAGGTTCGACTTTGATGACATCGGCACCCATGTCGCCAAGAATCTGGCTGGCGTAAGGTGCCATAAGCATATTCGAGAAATCGATAATTTTTAGTCCGTCTAACGGTCTGGTCATTGGTCACTCATGATCTTACATCAAATGTCTGAGCCAGGTGGGCTAGCTAAGTTGGATCAGTAGGATTTGGGAAGGCCCAGGACACGCTCGGCGATATAGCAAAGGATCAGATGCGGCGTTATCGGTGCGATGCGGTGGATGATTGCTTCGCGCAGGTAGCGCTCTACGTGGAATTCCTTCGCATACCCCATGCCCCCATGTGTAAGGATGGCATTATTGCAAGCTTCAACAGCCGCTTCACCAGCGAGGTATTTGGCAGCATTGGCCATAGCCCCGCAGTCTTCGCCTCTATCGTAGAGTTGTGCTGCGCGAAATGCCATCAAATTGGCCGCCTCCAGTTCAGCCCAGCTCTTCGCCAATGGGTGTTGAATGGCCTGATTTTGCCCGATGGGCCGATCAAACACGACACGCTGCTTGGCATATTCCGTCGCCTTGTGCACGGCAGCACGTCCAAGCCCTACCATTCCGGCGGCAATCAGAATTCGTTCCGGGTTGATACCATGCAGGAGATAGCGGAAACCCTTACCTTCTTCGCCGATCCTGTCCTCGATGGGAATTTCCATACCATCAAAAAAGATCTGGTTTGAATCCACACATTTGCGGCCCATTTTTTCAATTTCCCGGATCTCGACTTTTGAGCGATCAAGGTCAGTGAAAAACAAACTCAGACCATCAATTGGTCTTTTCGTATCCGCTTCATCTGTAGTTCGCGCGATTAACAGAATTTTATCTGCGACCTGCGCCGTGCTAATCCAGATCTTCTGGCCATGGACCACGTAGCGGTCGCCCTTGCGTACTGCGCGCGTCTTCAGGCGTGTTGTGTCCAATCCGGCGTCAGGCTCTGTCACACCGAAACACGCTTTTTGTTGCCGCTTGATGATCGGCGGCAGCATGCGCTGTTTCTGCTCCTCGGTGCCGTACCGGACAATCGGGTTCAATCCGAAGATGGCAAGACTGACGGACGAGACGCCACCATTGCCAGCACCGGATTGCGAGATGGCCTGCATCAAGATTGCCGCTTCTGTAATGCCAAGCCCCGCTCCACCATATTCAGTCGGTATCGCAATGCCCATGTAGCCGTTATCAGCGATGGCGCGACAGAACTCTTCCGGGAAACGACCGTCGGAATCCCGTTCGAGCCAGTACTGGTCTCCGAATTCGGCACATAAGCGCTCTACGTTTTCTTTGATTTGTTGTTGTTCAAGTGAAAAATCGATGCTCACGTTGCCATCCTCCACGCAAAGAGTTTCAACATCATTCCTTCTCCCTGTTCGTTGCAGGCCACATTGACCTTGCAGGCTGCATTGGCGACCTTGCAGGCTGCATTGACCGTGAAAAGTCCGCCAACAAAGCGCCGGCACTTGTGATTATGGTGGAGATAGTTCGTTTTTGCATCGTTACTCTGAGACAACTCTGCATGCGGTCCGGCTCGAAATGAGCTAGCAAAATTCTACCAATTCCGGTTCTGAATATATCGCGGCGCTGACAAATCGAACTGGCGAGCTGGAAAAGTTTAGCATCAGCGAGCGCTTCGAAAATCAATCGGATGCGACTAACGGACTGAGCCCCGCTTCGTGCTTCCGAAGACCACAAACATGCATTGTTAGAAACTGTACGCTTAGCCAACACCATTCCGGCAACCTATCAAGGAGTATGCTCCCAATCAACAGAGTTCAGGTAACAGAGTTCAGGTAACAGAGTTCAGGCAACAGAGTTCAGAACAGCACCCTGATTTCGCTGAGGTTGCAGATGATGGTCTGCGAGATGGAGCCCATTGCCGGAGATCTCGGGCATCCTGATACCGTTATACCGTTGGGTCGGCCGCGCGCTGAGCATTGGCTGTTTCCCAGTGCTTCCTCTCTTAGCTTGTTCGTTGTTGCATAGTATCTTACGATCTGTTTCTCCTGCCGAGATCTATCTTTTGGAACCGTTCGCTGCACCGGAGTAGGCAAGCATCATGAAAACGAAATTGACTGAGATGTTCGGTATTGATTTGCCTATATTTGCCTTCAGCCATTGCCGCGATGTTGTTGCCGCAGTGTCCAAGGCTGGCGGCATGGGTGTGCTTGGTTGCGCCTATCAGACAGCGGAGCAACTGGAGCAGGAACTGCAATGGATTGACGATCATGTTGATGGCAAGCCCTATGGCATCGATCTACTCATGCCCAGTACCTTTCAAAAATTGGAATCGCCGCGATTGACGCTGGATGATCTCCCTGTCGAGCAGACGGAGTATCTGCGCCGCTGGTGCGATGCTGCGGGCGTCCCTCCTTTGCCGGAGGATATTCGTGAAGAGCTGATTCAGGCAGAGTTGGACAAACTTCAGTTCACGCCAGAGCAAGGTAAAAAGCTTCTTGAGGTTGCTCTACATCACCCAATAAAGGTTGTCGTGAATGCTCTCGGCGCACCGGACCGCGAAATGGTTGACGATCTGCACGCACGCGGCATCAAAGTTGGTGCTCTGATTGGAAAGCTGGAACATACCCAACGCCAGATTGATGCCGGGGTCGATATGATCGTTGCCCAGGGGCATGAAGCGGGTGGGCATTCTGGCAAGATCGCCTCAATGATCCTGTGGCCGCAGATTGTAGATGCGGTTGCTCCGGTGCCAGTTTTGGCGGCTGGCGGCATTGGCGGCGGCCGACAAATGGCTGCCGCCCTCGCTTTGGGTGTTGATGGGATTTGGTGTGGCTCCATATGGCTTGGTACGACGGAAAGTGAAATCATGCCGGAGATCAAGGAACGCTTTTTCGAGGCCCGAGCCGACGATGCCATTCAGACGCGGGCTCGTACCGGCAAACCGGTTCGCATGCTACGCAGCCAACTCACCGACGCATGGGATCAGCCTGATGCCCCGCCGTTCCTGCAGATGCCGCTTCAAACGGCTGTAATGGTCGAATCGCGTTTGCGCGTCGAGCGGGCCCGCGACAAGCGCTTCGTTACTTATCCTGTCGGCCAGATCGTCGGCAGCATGCAGCAGGAAGCCTCCTGTCGTCAGGTCGTCCAGGAGCTTCTCGAAGAGTATGTTTCAGCCCTTAGTCGCCTCAACGACATTACCGGTGCTGACTAGCGGCTCGCCGCAACCGCGGCAGGTCAATGATGTCCGCCGGTTGCAGTCACTTCGATCGAAATCATACCGTCGAAATCATACGGTCACTGTGGCTCGATCCGAGGGAACATTCAGAGGCTTCCTAAATTTTGCCACCGATCTCCTCTGGGTTGTAGGATAAACCCGCAGCTCCGTAGCCGCCATCGACGTTCAGTATGTGCCCCGTAATCCATTCGCATTCATCTGATGCAAGGAATAGGGCGGCATTCGCCACTGCTTCGACGGTGCCATAACAGCCACTGGGAATGCGATCCAGATAACCCTTCTTCCGCGTTGGGCCATGGCTGCTTATGCCTGTCTCGATTGGGCCGGGTGCGATAGCGTTGACCATGACGCCCTGATTTGAAAGCTCAACCGCAAGAACTTTGCAGATGTGCATCACAGCAGCCTTTGATGCGCCATAGGCGACGCCACCCATGTTACCGCGCTGTCCGGATATTGATCCAATTTGGATGATGCGTCCGCCGCCCTGCTCAATCATTCGTCGAGCTGCGGATTGTGCAGTAAGGAAGGAACCGGTGAGATTGATCCGCAGGATACGTTCCCAGTCTTCGATACTTGTATCCAGTGCCTGCGCGTGCAGTCCAATGCCCGCACTATTCACGGCAATATCAATGCGGCCGAAACGCTGAACAGTCTGTGCTACCTGTGCATCGCATTGGAGTGGATCAGAAACGTCAGCTTGGAAGGCACTTGCCATGCCGCCAGAGCCGGTGATGGACGAAGCCGTTGCTTCTGCCGCCTTTAAATCACGGTCAGTACAAATGACAGATGCGCCCTCGGTGGCAAAGCGTTTTGCTATAGCGGTTCCAATCCCTCCACCTGCGCCGGTAACAAGTGCCACTTTAGACTCAAGCCTCATTGACGGCCTCCAATTCCTTAAAAGGATAACGTTCGGGATTTTGCCATCAAATTCGAGACAGCTGCGGTTGTCCGAGTTGTGGACGAAGGCGAAGAGCGGGTCAATTCCATCGGCTCTCGCAGCAGTCGTTAGCTGTCAGCTTGCCCGTCAGAAAACCACTTGCAAATAAAGGAGCGTCCAACGTTAAGAGTGCCGCTGGTTTGTTCATGGAAAGTATTCCAAACCTGATCAACTTCGAGATATCTTACCAAACCACAAGCTTGGTCGCAGGCAGGAGATGCCAATATATGCGAACAGAGCAATCGCAACGATAAAGAATGTAGTTTGAAAGCCGATGACGAAGCTGTTGGCAACGCCGCGTGCTGCTGTGCTTTCATCTATGCCGGTGAATACGATGGTCAGGATGCTGGCCGCGAGAACGACACCAATTGTGCGCATGACCATCGCCAGGCTTCCTGCAACGCCGCGACTGGTTTTTGGCAAGACAGTCGCAACGATCTCCAGGCATCCGACCTGAAATAGGCCGAGGCCAACGCCATGCACCAACAGTGAGGCGGTGAGCATGCTTGGTGGAGAGGCAACACTCCAACGGCTTATAAGCGCCGTTGCCATCGCGATGAGACATGCGCCAGCAAATGCCAGCCGATTGGCGCCAAGCCTTGGCGCCATCCGTCCCCCAAGATTTGCGGCCGCCATCATACCCAAGGGTCCTGTCGCCATGACTAAGCCGCCAAGCCAGAGGGGCAAATCGCTGACGCGCACAAGGAAATACGGAACGAATAGCATGACCGCAAAAGCTACCAGGTTGACGATGACATTGGTCATGTTGATCCAGGCAAACGCAACATTTCCAAATACATTCAAGTCAATGACTGGCGTTTCCGATCGCCGGCATCTCCGAACAAATGCAATGATCGCGATAATGGTCGTTGCGCAAAGTCCCATGATGAAAACCGGTTGCGTGCCGGCTAACTGTAGTTGGCTGAATGTCAGCAGGAGCAAGCCGGTTGCAGCGGTCAATAGCATTGCTCCCGCCATATCAAAGCTGCCACTTGCTCGCGCTGGTGATGGCAGTCGAACCACGAAAAACAGCACCAACGCAATCAGTGCGATAGGCAGGCGAAACCAAAACACAGCGGGCCAACCCCAGATATCCACGAGAAATCCACCGAGCGTCGGCCCAATCGCGCCACCCAGTCCGAACATCATGGCGTAGCCACCGAGAACGCGAGGACGTACCTCCTCGCTAAAGAGGTTTGTGGCTAGTGCCGGACCACAGCTGAGCACCATCGCTGTGCCAACCCCTTGGAAAAAGCGACATACAAGTAGCCATTCAAATGCAGTCGCGAAACTGCACAAGAAAAAAGAGACAATGCAGATAGCCAGGCCTATGCCGAAAACACGATGATGCCCAAACAAGTCACCGATGCGGCCGAAGACCAACATCAGACTTGCATAGGTCGCAACGAAGGCGATGACGACCCACCGGATCGACTGCAATGGAATTTGAAAACTGTGCGTGATATCCGGGAACGCGATATTCACGGCTGAATCAAGTGGCCCGAGCAAAGTACCCAGACCGATGATAAGCAGTCTTACCCAGCGTTGTTTAGCCGGAGTTTCAATCGCGTTCATTCAATGACTATGCCATCCTAATCGGTGCCATCCTAGAATGAGCGATGTTTCTTTTTTCTTCACCACCACAGCCACACTGGATGCTTCAAAATATGAGGTCGTCGGATTTCAAGAGCCTCATAATATACTGCCCTTGAAACGATTGCATGCCTTCATTACTTCGTCGCGAAACTGGTGAGTGTCATCAGGGAGATCAAACGACGCTGCGAGTTGGATGTGTTGTTGATAGCGTCATGTTTAAATACTCGATGGTTGGTGACGCTTGCAGAGCACTGCGAAAAGTTGGAGACTTAGTCTAAAGGCTATAGTGAGGTTCGTCCGCCCGATGTGATCGGATTTAAATTCTCGGTCACGCTGGGAAATCTGTGAGGCACAACGATCCTGCACCTCAACAAGGCAGGGCAAACGAGGCTGGGAAACTCTGGCCTCTGAAAACAATAGTCTCCGGCGGTCCGGCTAAGTGTCTCAGGTCAGAATCCAGCCATAGATCTATCATTTGCAGCATTTGGCTGCGTCACGAGCGCCATCGGCGCCAAAATTTGGGAGTAGTTGAATGAAGGGCGTCGTATTCCTGGGTGATCGGAAACTCGAAGTAAGAGATTTTCCTGATCCAACACCCGGTCCGCGTGAGGCGATCATCGAAATCAAAGCGTCTGGTATGTGCGGTAGCGATCTGCACACATACCGCGCTCCAGCCCTGAAGGATGGGCAGGTCACTGGTGGCGTCAAAAGAATGTCCGGCGTCATTGTAGGGCACGAGCCGTGCGGTGTCGTCGTCGCAGTTGGTTCAGGCGTCAGCAAGTCAGAAGCCCACGTCGGCCAGCGCGTGATGGACCACCACTACGACGGTTGCGGCGGTTGCAAGCACTGTCGCGGCGGCTGGACACAGATGTGCCTTGAAGGCGCCACAGGCTACGGCTCGGCCGCGCATGGCGGACACGCCCACTATATGAAAGTGTCGGTGCCCACTCTCGTGCCACTGCCCGACGAACTCTCCTTTGAGGTCGGCGCTGCGATTTCCTGTGGCACGGGCACCGCCTGGGGGGCGTTAAAGCGTCTCCAACTCCAAGGCGGCGAAACCATCGCGATCTTTGGGCAAGGTCCAGTCGGGCTCTCTGCCACCCAAATTGCGGTTGCCATGGGCGCGGAGGTTATTGCCATTGATATCTCGCCAGAACGTCTCGAAATGGCAAAGTCGTTCGGCGCTCACATCACGATTGACGCGAGCTCAACTGACACCGTTGAGGCGATCCGCGATCTAACCCACGGCGAAGGCGCTCACAAAACGCTCGATTGTTCATCGGCACCCGACGCCCGCGCCGCCGCTGTCCGTGCCGCCCGCGCGTGGGGCACGGCCTGTTTTGTTGGCGAACGCGGCGAGGTAACACTTGAGGTCAGCCCGGACTTGTTGCGCCGCCAGATCACTCTTGTTGGCTCGTGGACATTCTCAAGGCAGGGCCAAGCTGAGTGCGCGGAGTTCGTGGCCGATAAAAAAATCGACGTGGCCAAGCTCTTCACCGACCGCTGGACACTCGATCAGGCGGAGGAGGCCTATACGCTCTTTGATAAACAAACAACCGGAAAAGCAGTAATCATACCCAGTTGATTGCGAAACAAAGAAGCTAGACGGAATATGACGGTACTTGGCCAAGCGCGGTGCATCTCGATGATGCACCGCGCGCATTTATTCAATGTATCGTCAAAGCCGCAATAGCGTCTTAAGGCATCCGGCTGGAACGCGGAACCGGTATGGTTTGGTGCTCCATGACAGCTACCGTTAGTAGGCTTGGCTTAGCGCTCGGCCGCTCTCGGATCTGGCAGGAAGAAGGCCATCGCGACAGAAATCGAGATCGTTGCGGTCAGAATGTAGAAGACCGACCGCAGCCCCCATACGTCAGCAATCAGACCACCAACGATCGGCACAAGCATCGTGAGCGCAGATTGAACGGCAAACAACAAGCTGACAGCACTGCCTGACATATCGTCAGACGTGAGATCCATCGTCCAGCCATGGATAACGGGCCGGATAGCGAACATGACAAAGCCGAGCACACAGGTCAGCGCGAGAAATGCAACGGTGCCTGAAACGATGCTCATGCCAGCCACAACCAGAGATGTCAGGATGAGGCCACCCAAGACAACCGGCTGTCGCCCGATCCGGTCAGACCAGGAGCCGGCAACCGGCCCTGAGACGATCGCGCCCACCTGTATACTCATCATGGCAATGCCAACAAGGACGGGACCCGCCCCAAGGTTATTAACGAGGTAGAGAGGCAGAAAAACCAACAATCCATTTTGGGTCATGGAGCGAAAACCAGCCATGATGCAAAGCATCATTATGGCTCGGTTCGCAGCCAATTCACGGACGCCCTGCAGATAGGATTTGCCATTACGTCGTTTTGCATCATTCCGCGCCTGTCCTCTCTCATTCCGCCCCAACGCAATGACCAGCGCGGCGGCCACGCCGAAAACAGGAATCGCATTGACGAGTGCTGTTCCCTGCCACGACAGCACAACAAGCAGGAAGCCGGCGCTAAGTGGGGCCAGAATATCGCCGAGGGTCGCGCCCAATGCATGCAGTGATAGCGCGTAACCCCGCTGTTTAGGATAGCGGCGCGAGAGAAACGATATCGCTGCAGGATGCCACAGATTGTTCGTCAATCCGATAACGATAATTGGCAAGACCAACCAGACGAGGTTCACTGCGAAGCCGACGAACGCCAGAGCCAGGGCACCGGCAACCAATGCAAAACACGCAACGCCAACATATCTGCCACTGATATCGACGGCCGCACCAGAACCGGCATTTGCGACGAACGAAGCGGTGTGAAACAGGGTTATGAGACCGCCTACCGCAGCATAGCTCAAGCCAAGGTCCTTCGAGATGAAGGGCAGCAAGACATAGATCGTTGCAATAATCCAGTGTGTTGCGCCATGGCCTAAACCCATTAACAAAGACGCGCTTTGCCCTTCCAGGTGCTCGGCCGCCAACCGTCGAATTTTGGCCATGTGAGCAGACCCCGTTCTCGATAATGATGGTAGGAGGTAGGAGGTAGGACTTGGTACGGACAGAAAACCACTTCATCAATCAAACTTTCTGAAGTCAACCAGCCCGTCGCGCTGGACCTGTTCCACCAGACCAACTTCCCAGGTTAAATAATCTTCCATCGCCTGACGCACGCGGCCCTGACTTTCATAGGGCTTCCACCAAACATCATCAATTTCAGTTAGCGTATTCTCAATCCCGGTTTCAATTGGTTGACTGCGGGCTTTCCATGCCTGGGTACCGCCCTCAAGGACACGAATGGCAAGTTCGGGCCGCGTGGCGGCAAGTTCATGAGCCGCATAGTGCGCAAGTCGACCGTCTGGGGAGGTGATGAATACCGTACCTGCATCCTTCAGCGATGCGGCCCACTGACTGATCCGGGACCGTACGCCCCATAAAGCACCGGGGATATGCCCTTTGCGAAAAGTCAGGCTATCTGCCAGATCGATAATTTGAATCGGCACGCCTGAAGCGCGCGCAGCCTGAAGTTCGGCACTCGTGGCAGAGGCAAACAGCTTGAACAGTGCCGGCGCTGTGGCTGCGCTTCCGATCTCTGGTGTGCCTGGTTG
>Ga0209345_10004848_pt1 | contig 12767 bp, 10 predicted proteins | sample Cruoilmetagenom7_FD_187294 | JGI IMG/M metagenome (GOLD analysis project Ga0209345, IMG submission 187294) | Oil polluted marine microbial communities from Coal Oil Point, Santa Barbara, California, USA - Sample 7 (SPAdes) (version 2) | ecosystem: Environmental > Aquatic > Marine > Oil seeps ...
TCGGCCGGGTCGCGGCGATTGTGTGGCTTGTGATCTCTCTTGCGCTGCCCGGCCGGCCGTGTACCGGTCAAGACCAGGGCCCCTTGCGGGTTGAGCCGTTACGGCCCCACGGCCCGGACCGGGGAACCGAAGTGCTGGCGGGACGCGCCGGACGGCGGGGCGAGGGCGCTGCCATCTCCGCAGCCATCGCTTCCAGTGCCGCAATGCGGTTTTCCGTTGCCGGGTGGGTAGAAAACAAACTGTCCATGCGTTGACCATTCAGCGGATTGATAATGAACATGTGCGCCGTCGCCGGATTGCGTTCGGCATCTTCGTTGACGACACGGCTGGCGCCCATTGCAATCTTCCGCAGTGCCGAGGCGAGCCAGAGCGGATTACCACATATTTCCGCACCGCGCCTGTCGGCGGCATATTCGCGGGTCCGGCTGATCGTCATCTGCACCAGCATCGCCGCAAAAGGCGCCACAATCATTGCCACGAGAACCCCAATGAAGCCGAACGGATTGTTGTTATCGCGATTGCCGCCGAAAAACAGCGCAAAATTGCCCAGCATGGAAATGGCACCCGCCAGCGTCGCCGTGATCGTCATGATCAGCGTGTCGCGGTTCTGCACATGCGCCAGCTCATGCGCCATGACAGCCGCGACTTCCTCGTTGGTCAGACTTTCGAGCAGGCCGACCGAAGCGGCCACCGCTGCGTTCTGGGGATTGCGGCCGGTCGCAAACGCGTTCGGCTGCCGGTTGTGAATGACATAGACTTTCGGCATCGGCAGACCGGCGTTTTGCGCCAGGTCGGCGACGATCTGGTAGAATTCCGGCGCTGTCCGCGCATCCACTTCGACAGCATGGTGCATGCGCAGCACCATCTTGTCCGAGTTCCAGTAGGAAAACAGGTTCATCGCAGCGGCGATAACGAAGGCAATCATCATCCCGCCAGTGCCACCGATCATGTAACCCACACCCATGAACAGGGCGGTCATCAGGGCAATCAGCATAGCAGTGCGAACAAGGTTCATGCGTATCATCCTTTCCGGCGACCTCGCGCCTTTTGCCTTAACCGGCGCAAGGGTTTGGAATTTGTCGCTTGTGGCGCTAGATATGGGTTGTTTCAAGTTAATCTTCAATGTGATGCCGGACTGGTAGACCCCTCCCATGAGCAAACACGACAATCCCGATGACACGATGAACCAGCCGCCCGAAAACCAAGCCGGGCATCAGGCTGACGGTGCTGAAACTGCACAGAAGCGTCCCCTGACCCCCGCGGCCCGGCGTGCGCTGGCGGAAGCAGAAGCCCGGCGCAAGGCTCAGGATCTGCAAACCCGTGCGGCTGAAAGGGAAATCGGCGGACGCGGCGGTGCCGACCCGGCCCGGTTCGGCGACTGGGAGATCAACGGCCGCGCCATCGATTTCTGAGCCGCCTGCAGTTGATCAACCCGGGATATAGGAATATATTCCGCATCCATGTTCAATGATTCGCGCCCGGTCTTTGCCTTCCTTCTGTCACTTGGCCTCGCCTGGGGCCTGATCGACACCGTTGGCGCGACCGAAAGGCAATGGAGCAGCATCCCCGGGCCGGTCTCCGCGCAAATCGTACGGATCATCGACGGCGATACCATCGAGGTCGATGCCCATCCCTGGCCCGGACATGCGGTACGCGTATCGGTCCGCCTGCGCGGCATCGACACACCGGAGCGCCGCTCCCGCTGCGCAGACCAGCGCGCCGCAGCACTTTTGGCGCGCAATGAGCTTGAACGGCTGGTGACAGGCTTCCCGACAGTCGAGCTGATCAATGTCGCAGGCGGAAAGTACTATGGCAGGGTGCTGGCCGACATCAGGGCCGGAACCCGCGACGTCGCCTCCGCCATGCTGGAGAGTGGACTGGCCCGGCCCTACCAGGGCGGCAAGCGCCACAAACCGCAATGCGCGGGATAAGTCCGGGTTACACGCAACGAAGGCAGACATCAAAAAGGCCACCCGCAAGGGGTGGCCTTCGTGAATTCCAGCGCCGGTTGGACGCCTGCCCGATCACATCAGCAATGGATCGGGACTTGCCAGTATCCCCGGCTCTTCAGAGGCTGCTCCGAAGTCCGGCAATCCGAATCGTACGAACCGGCTTTTGGGAATCACTCGACATCGGATCACCTCCTTTCAATTGTTGAAGACGCAATCAGTGTGAGACAAAGTCCGGCACTTGCCAACCCTTTTCACGACATTTTCCGGGCGGTATTTCCGCCGATCCCCCAGGGTGCGCGACATCACCGGAACAATCAAATAAACGCAGTAAATCCAATGAATTGGGAGTTTCAGGAAGACCGCAGGCGATCTTGTGAAACACACCTATTGCGTTTACAAATTCAATTTTAATAGCATAAATTGCATTTCGCGCGTATTATCAGTTCTCGCTAAACCTTTACGGGAGGAGAACCGCCATGCCGTTGCTAGTAACTGTCGATATGTTTTCGGGTCTGGAAAACCCGAGTTTCGTGATCGGAGACGACGAGAGCCGCAACATCCTTTCCGGCCTCGAGGCAAACCAGAGCCGGCTGGCGGAATTGCCCCGTCCATCGGTGCTTGGATACCGCGGTTTCAGGGTGAGCCACATCGGCGAGCAGGACAAGCAGACGCCTGAGCTGTTTGCGTCCAGGGGTGCGGAGGAAACCTTCCAGATTTACGACCTTCCCGAGATCGAGAAACAGCTCATCGAACTCTCGGGTCAGGCACTGCGCGACGATGATCTGAAATCGCTCCTGTTTGCGGAATTCGAGCGCACGTCCGGCATCGGCTGGGCTGAAACCCTGGCCAAGACCCAGGTCAAATGCCCGCCCTGCAATGCGGCTGACGCGCCCGCCTACAACCCGGGTTTCTGGAACCAGCCGAACCGCCAGCCGTACAACAATTGCTACAACTACGCCAACAATCAGGCCACCAACACCTTCGCCCAGCCGGGCCGGGCGACCGGGAAACCGATCACCGCACTGTCCTGCAAGGGCGTTCAGCCTTCGGCCCAGAGCGACGGGCTCATTCCCGCTGCAGGGTTCGCCGGGCAACTCAAACCTGGCCAGGGCTGGTATGTCGCCCTGGTGATATGGCCCGGACGCGATTATCACTGGTACCGGCAGGACAATGTCGGATGCTGGTCGCACAAGCCCGGCCAGACGGCTGCGCGCAACACCGACAGCAGTGGCAATGCGATCGCCGATCCGAAGACCTGCGACCGCGGCCCCTACACCGCTTTTTGCACCTATATGATCACCGGCAGTTGGGTTACGATCAGATAGACTTGGCAACCACCACCATCCGGGCTCCGGCGCTGCCGGGGTCCGGCCCAGGATGATCCGATGAATCTGCGTGTAATTCTGGACATATTCTCGGGACTGCCCAACCCGCAATGGCAGCTCGGGGTGGAACAGTCGCTTGCGATGGTCTCGCTTGTTTCAGGTCTCTCCGCGGCCGAACCGGGGGCGATGCCCCCGCTTCCGGACCTCGGATATCGCGGCTTCGAGGTCAGCGGTTTTGAAGGCAGCTGCACCACATACAGGATCTTTCGTGGCTATGTGGACGCTTGCGGAACCATCCTGCAGGACCCGACGCGGCAAGCCGAACCCTGGTTGCTGCAATCCGGAGAAAAAATCCTCGATCCCGGGCTTTATGCAGAGTTGCTGACTGAACTCACCGACAAATAGCCGGTTACCGGACGAGAAAGGCCCGCCCGGATCTGCCAGGCGGGCCTCTCGATCATGATGCTGAAAAATCAGCCCTTCTTGTTCTGCCGGTTTGCGATCAGGTCATCGACAACGCTCGGATCGGCAAGCGTCGAGGTATCACCCAGCGCGCCGAATTCATCCTCGGCGATCTTGCGCAGAATCCGGCGCATGATCTTGCCCGAGCGGGTTTTCGGCAGACCCGGCGAGAACTGGATCTTGTCCGGCGAGGCGATCGGGCCGATTTCCTGGCGCACATGGGCAACCAGCGCCTTGCGCAGCGCATCATCGCCTTCCTGGCCCGCCATCAGCGTGATGTAGCAGTAGATCCCCTGGCCCTTGACGTCATGCGGATAACCGACGACGGCGGCCTCCGAGACGGCATCGTGGGACACCAGTGCACTTTCCACTTCCGCGGTTCCCATCCGGTGACCCGAGACGTTGATGACGTCGTCAACGCGGCCGGTGATCCAGTAGTAACCGTCCTCGTCGCGGCGGCAGCCGTCACCGGTGAAATATTTCCCCTTGTAGGTGGAGAAATAGGTCTGGATGAACCGCTCATGGTCGCCATAGACCGTGCGCATCTGTCCCGGCCAGGAATCGGTGATGCACAGGTTGCCCTCTGCGGTGCCTTCAAGCACATCGCCGTCACTGTCGACCAGCTCTGGCAGCACACCGAAGAACGGCCGTGTCGCCGATCCGGGCTTGAGATCGGTAGCGCCCGGCAACGGCGAGATCATGATGCCGCCGGTCTCGGTCTGCCACCAGGTGTCGACAATCGGGCATCTCGCCTCGCCGACAACGTTGTAATACCAGACCCAGGCTTCCGGATTGATCGGTTCACCCACCGATCCCAGTGTCCGCAGCGATTTGCGCGAGGATTTCTTGACGTGCTCGTCGCCCGCGCCCATCAGCGCGCGGATTGCGGTCGGCGCGGTGTAGAAGATGTTGACCTGGTGCTTGTCGACCACGTCCCAGAAGCGGCTCGGTGACGGGAAGTTCGGCACACCCTCGAACATCAGCGTGGTGGCGCCGTTGGCGAGCGGCCCGTAGACAATGTAGGAGTGCCCGGTGACCCAGCCGACATCGGCGGTGCACCAGTAGATATCGCCCTCGTGATAGTCGAAGACATATTCATGGGTCATCGCGGCGTAGACCAGATAACCGCCGGTGGTGTGCAGAACGCCCTTGGGCTTTCCGGTCGAACCCGACGTGTAGAGGATGAAAAGCGGATCCTCAGCCTTCATCTTGGCCGGCGGGCAATCCGGCTTCGCCGCTGCCACTGCCTCGTGGTACCAGATGTCGCGGTCTTCAAACCACTCGATCTTCCCGGCGGTCCGCTGCACCACCAGCACGTTCTTGACGACGACGCCATCGCGCTGGGCAATTTCAATGGCCAGATCGGTGTTGTGCTTGAGCGGAACTTTCTTGCCGCCGCGCAGGCCTTCATCGGCCGTGATCACGAAGGTTGATTCGCAGTCGCTGATTCGCCCGGCGAGCGCATCCGGCGAAAATCCGCCGAAAACGATCGAATGAATTGCGCCGATGCGGGTACAGGCGAGCATCGCATAGGCTGCTTCCGGAATCATCGGCATGTAGATGGTGACCCGGTCACCCTTCTTCACGCCGTTCGATTTCATCACATTGGCGAGCCGGCAAACCTGGTCGTAAAGTTCGCGATAGGTGATCTTCTTGTCATCATAGGGATTGTCTCCCTCCCAGATGATCGCGACCTGATCGCCACGCTTTTCCAGGTGGCGGTCAATGCAGTTGTAGGACACATTGGTCAGGCCGTCTTCGAACCACTTGATGTCCACCTTGCCGGTAAAACTGGTGTTCTTGACCTTGGTGTAGGGCTTGAACCAGTCGATTCGCTTACCGTGCTTGCCCCAGAACTTGTCCGGATCCTTGATGCTTTCCTGATACCATTTCTGGTAGGTTTCATCATCAATCAACGCGCGGGATTTGGCGTCTTTCAGGACTTTGTAGGTTTTCTGCGACATTGGGACCTCCTCACTAACGGGCATACGCCTGACAACAATTTAAACGCAACCCGACTTCCATGACGACCATTAATACCAGCGCAAATCATTGCTGCAATTAGACAATGGGCCGGTTTGCGAAACCATGCAGCAACAATTGCAATTAAACGGGCTTGCGGTTATAAGAACGCCGATTTCCCGGAAATGGTGGTTTCATCCACGGCCCGCGCCCCCGGAGCGGACGGACAGGAGGATTGTATTCATGGCACAGCAGCTTCTCATGCCTAAGGCGACCGCCGTCTGGCTCGTTGACAACACTGCATTGAGCTTCGATCAGATCGCGCAGTTTTGCAAACTTCACCCGCTCGAGGTGAAGGCGATCGCCGACGGCGAAGCCTCGCAAGGCATCAAGGGCCTCGACCCGATTGGCACCGGACAGCTCTCGCGCGAAGACATCGCCGCCGCGGAAGCCAACCCCGAACTCAGGCTGAAACTGCTGGAACCAAAGGTTCGCGTTCCCGAAGCCAAGCGCAAGGGACCGCGCTATACCCCGGTTTCCAAGCGCCAGGATCGGCCCAATGCCATCCTCTGGCTGGTGCGCAACCATCCCGAACTCAAGGATGCGCAGGTTTCGCGCCTGGTCGGCACCACCAAGTCGACCATCGAACAGATCCGCGGCCGCACCCACTGGAACGCCGCCAACCTGACACCGATGGATCCTGTGACCCTGGGGCTCTGCACCCAGATCGATCTCGATCTCGAAGTCGAACGCGCTTCCAAGAATCGTGGCGCACTCGCCGGTTCGGAACATGACAGCGTTCTGGTATCTGCCCGCGAAACCGAATCGGCAATGCCGCTCGAGGAAGACGGCGAGAAAGAGATCGACGCAGATGCGGTCTTTGCCAAGCTGACTTCGATGAAGCGAACCGAGCCGGAAGAAGAAGAAGACAACTAGAATTTTTCCTCATCAGGAATGCGAAAGGCCCGGCAATGCCGGGCCTTTTTGTATCTTCGGCAGGTAAACCTGCCTCTGAGGCTGTTTCGCCGCAGCACTATTCCTTGACCGGAACCGTGTAGTTCAGCGGCATCCGGCCACCATCGGCATAGATCGTCTGGCCGGTCACATAGCTGGCATCGCCGGAAAGCAGGAATGCGGTCACAGCCGCGATTTCCGACGGTTCGCCGATACGCCCAAGCGGGGTGCGCGACAAGATCCGGTTCCGGGCTTCGGGATCATCGGCCACGGACGCCAGCAGGTCGGTCATGATCGAGCCTGGCCCGACCGCGTTGACGCGGATGCCGTGCGGCGCCAGCGACAGCGCCATCACCTTGGTCAACTGGCTCACGCCGCCCTTGGAAACCGAGTAGGGAACCTGGTTGGCGATGGCGAAAGTATCGTTGATCGAGGACATGTTGACGATCGAACCCGGTTCTTCGCCGTTTGCGACCTGCTCCACCATGTGCCGCGCCACGGCCTGCCCGCACAGGAACACGCTCTTGAGATTGACGCCCAGAACCCGGTCGAAATCGGCTTCTTCGATATCAAGGAAATCGGCGCCGTGAACGATACCGGCATTGTTGACCAGCGCATTGATCGAGCCGAAGGCATCGATCGTCTTGGCCACCAGGTTGTGCACGTCAAGCCGTTCGGAGACATCGGTTTGCGTGAACCGCACCTCGCCATCGCCGGAAACCGCGTCCACCGCAGCCGCACCGGCGGCCTCGTCAATATCGGCGATCATCACCTTGGCGCCCTCGGCCGCCAGGCGGCGCACGATGGCCAGCCCGATACCCTTGGCGCCACCGGTTACAATGGCTGTTCGTCCATCCAGTCTCATGAGTCTATCCCTTTCATAGAGCCCCGCGCCTTGTAAGTGAGGCGCATGGATCGCTCTAACCTGTCAGTTCCACGCACCAGTCCGCAAATCGCAATTGAGATCCGGACTGATGCTGTAGCGAAGCGGCGGGACATTGACGCGGACGCAACGCGAGGTCAATCGCTCTTCTTGACGATCCCGCGCTTTGCCAGAACCTCGGCAATCTCGTCGAGAACCCCGGGATCATCGATGGTTGCCGGCATCTTCCACTCCTGGCCATCGGCGATCTTCTGCATGGTTGCCCGCAGGATCTTGCCGGACCGGGTTTTCGGAAGCCGCTTGACCACCATCACTGTCTTGAACGCCGCCACCGGCCCGATTTCCTCGCGAACCAGCTTCACGACTTCCTTCTCGACGTCGTCATCGCTCCGGCCATGGGTGTTGTTGACGACGATGAAACCGGCCGGAATCTGGCCCTTCATGCTGTCGGCAATGCCGATCACCGCGCATTCCATCACATCCGGATGGCCCGAGACCGCTTCTTCCATCCCGCCGGTCGACAACCGGTGGCCGGCCACGTTGATGATGTCATCGGTGCGCGCCATGATGAACAGATAGCCATCCTCGTCGACGAACCCTGCATCGGCGGTTTTGTAGTAGCCGGGGAATTCGGCCAGATAGGCGTCGCGGAACCGGTCTTCGGCATTCCACAGCGTCGGCAGGCATCCCGGCGGCAGCGGCAATTTGACCACGATGTTGCCGAGCGTCCCGGCGGGAACCGGATGACCATCATCATCAAGCACCTGCACGTCATAGCCGGGCATCGGCACGGCCGGAGAGCCGTATTTCACCGGCAGCAGGCCAAGGCCCATCGGGTTGCCGGCAATGGTCCAGCCGGTCTCTGTCTGCCACCAGTGATCGATGACGGGCACATTGAGCATCCTCTCGGCCCACTTGATCGTATCCGGGTCCGCCCGTTCCCCGGCCAGGAACAGCGCCCTGAAACCGGACATATCGTATTTGCCAATAAAGCTGCCTTCCGGGTCTTCCTTGCGGATGGCGCGAAAAGCGGTCGGAGCGGTAAACAGCACCGCAACATCATGCTCTGAAATCACCCGCCAGAAGGTTCCCGCGTCGGGTGTCCCGACCGGCTTGCCTTCGAACACGATCGTCGTGTTGCCGTGCAGCAGCGGCGCATAGACGATGTAGGAGTGACCGACGACCCAACCGATGTCGGATGCCGCCCAGAACACCTCGCCCGGCTTGACCCCGTACATCGCATGCATGGACCAGTAGAGCGCAGCCATGTGGCCGCCATTGTCCCGCACCACGCCCTTTGGCTGGCCTGTCGTGCCCGATGTATAGAGAACATAGAGCGGATCGGTGGCCGCAACCGGCGTGCAGGCGATTTTCCGGCCGGCATTTGCCGCCACCAGGCTTGCATAGTCGAAATCGCGTCCCTCGATCAGCTCGCAGCGATGCTGCTCGCGCTGCAGCACGATCGTCGCTTCCGGCTTGTGCTGCGAGTGCTCGATCGCGGCATCAAGCAGCGGCTTGTAGGCAACGATCCGCCCCGGTTCGATACCGCAGGACGCGCTGATGATCAGCTTGGCCTGGCTGTCCTCGATCCGGGTGGCCAGTTCATGTGCCGCGAACCCGCCAAACACCACCGAATGGATGGCGCCAAGCCGGGCGCAGGCCAGCATCGCCACGATCGCCTCGGGCACCATCGGCATGTAGATGACGATCCGGTCACCCTTGCCAACGCCCTTGTCGGACAAGGCGCCGGCGAAAGCCTCCACTTCCGCCAGCATCTCCGCATAGCTGATGGACCGTTTGGAGCCGGTGATCGGGCTGTCGTAGATCAGCGCCGCCTGGTCGCCACGGCCACCGGCAACATGCCGGTCAAGGCAGTTGTAACAGGTGTTGGTGACACCATCCGGATACCAGCCGCCATAGACCCCGAAATCCGGATCGAACGCTGTTTCCGGCTTGGTGAACCAGTCAATCGCAGCAGCCTGATCCATCCAGAATCCTTCCGGATTCCCGCGCCAGCTCTCATAAACCTCAGCATAACGGCTCGACATGATCATCTCCTCCATAAAAATTTGGCTGCAGCGCATGGATGCTGCACACAAACCGTCGATTCCCATATTTCGCGGCACCCTATGCCTGTCGGCACAGCGCGAAAACTAGACGTTGGGCTAGGTCGCCGCATCAAATCGATTAGCGTGCGCCAAATATTGCCGAGCCTACCCTGACCTCGGTCGCGCCAAAGGCGATTGCTGTCTGAAAATCGTCCGACATGCCCATCGACAGCGTATCAATATCATTCTCCCGGGCAATCTTTGCCAGCAGCGCGAAATGCGGGCCCGGATTCTCGTCCACCGGCGGAATGCACATCAGGCCGGTAATCTTCAGCCCGAGTTCGTCGCGGCACATGGCAATGAATGCCGCCGCCTCGTCCGGCTCGATGCCCGCCTTTTGCGGTTCCGAACCGGTATTGACCTGAACATAGAGCCCGGGACGCTTGTCCTGCTTTTTGATTTCCCGGGCGATTTCCCTGGCGATCTTTTCCCGGTCCACGGTCTGGATCACATCAAACAGCGCCACCGCATCGGCGGTCTTGTTGGATTGAAGCGGGCCAATCAGGTGCAGCTCGATTCCGGCGGTTTCGGCTTTCAGGCCGGGCCATTTCGATTGCGCCTCCTGAACCCGGTTTTCGCCGAACACACGCTGACCCGCATCGATCACCGGCCTGATCTCCTCCGCGGTTTTGGTCTTGGAGACCGCAACCAGCCGCACCGAGCCGCTTTCCCTTGCCGCTTCCTTTTCTGCTGCAGCGATTGCCGCGCGCACTTTTTCAAGGTTTTCCCGTGCGTTCACGCCCTGCTCCATTTGCTTGCTTTCAACTCCGCCTACAGGTGTTAGCGCAGCCCGTGCGGCTTGCCAATTGCTCCGCAAACCCGATCGCCAGCCAAGATGCATCCGCCAGGATCTTCCAAACAGCCCCGAACTTCGGCTCAAGGACCGCTCAATGGTTGACGCTTGGCGGGTTTCATGGTGAAGGTCGCGACAAAATCTGACAGGTTTTCTGGTGATCTTTTATGGCAATTGAACGATACAATCCCAAACAGGCGGAAACCCGCTGGCAGCGCATGTGGGAAGAAGCGCGGATTTTCGAGACGGACAACAACAGTCCGGACCCGAAATACTACGTGCTCGAGATGTTTCCCTACCCCTCCGGCCGGATCCACATGGGACATGTGCGCAATTACGCCATGGGAGATGTGGTCGCCCGCTACAAGCGCGCAAAAGGCTTCAACGTGCTGCACCCGATGGGCTGGGACGCGTTCGGCATGCCGGCCGAGAATGCCGCGATCCAGAACAAGGTCCACCCGCGCGACTGGACCTATGCCAACATCGACGCCATGCGCAAGCAGCTCAAGTCCATGGGCCTGTCGCTCGACTGGAGCCGGGAATTCGCCACCTGTGACGTCGAATACTACAAGCAGCAGCAGGCCCTGTTCCTGGATTTCCTCAAGGCCGGCCTGATTTACCGCCGCAATTCCAAGGTCAACTGGGATCCGGTCGACAACACGGTTCTCGCCAACGAGCAGGTTATCGACGGCCGCGGCTGGCGCTCGGGCGCACTTGTCGAGCAGCGCGAGCTGACACAGTGGTTCTTCCGCATTTCCGATTTCGCTGACGATCTGCTGCAGTCACTCGACGAGCTCGATCAATGGCCCGAAAAGGTCCGGCTGATGCAGAAGAACTGGATCGGCAAGTCCGAGGGCCTGTCTTTGCGCTGGGAAATCGCCGATCCGGCCGAGGCCGGCGGCGCGACCGACATTGAAGTCTACACCACCCGTCCGGACACGCTTTTCGGTGCCTCGTTCCTGGCAATCGCCGCCGATCATCCGCTGGCCAAGGAACTGTCCGCCAAGGATCCTGCGGTCGCCGCATTCTGTGATGAATGCCGCCGTGCGGGTACATCGCTGGCAGCCCTGGAAACCGCCGAGAAGACCGGTCTCAAGACAGCCATCAATGTCATTCATCCGCTTGATCCGGAGTGGACCATTCCGGTCTACATCGCCAATTTCGTGCTGATGGATTATGGCACCGGCGCCATTTTCGGCTGCCCTTCCGGTGACCAGCGCGACCTTGATTTTGCCCGCAAGTACAATCTGCCGGTCACCCCGGTGGTCATGCCCGCGGATGCCGATGCCGCAAGTTTCGTCATCACCGATACGGCTTATGTCGGCGACGGCGTGATGATCAATTCGCGCAACCTTGATGGCCTGACCCCGGACAAGGCTTTCGATGTTGTCGCCGATTTGCTCGAGGGGAAAACGCTCGGCGATGCACCGCAAGCGGCCCGCAAGACCAATTTCCGCCTGCGCGACTGGGGTCTGTCACGCCAGCGCTACTGGGGTGCGCCGATCCCGGTGATCCACTGCGATGACTGCGGCGTGGTTCCCGTGCCGGCCAAGGACCTCCCGGTGCAGCTGCCCGATGACGTCACGCTCGACAAGTCGGGCAATCCGCTCGACCATCACCCGACCTGGAAACACGTCGATTGCCCGGCCTGCGGCAAAGCCGCGCGCCGCGAGACCGACACGATGGACACGTTTGTCGATTCGTCCTGGTATTTTGCCCGTTTCACCGCACCGCGCCACGACACGCCGACCGATCCGGCTGTTGCCAGCGCCTGGTTGCCGGTCGACCAGTATATCGGCGGCATCGAGCACGCGATCCTGCATCTTCTCTATTCGCGCTTCTTCACCCGCGCCATGCGCCAGACCGGCCATGTCGACCTGAAGGAGCCGTTCCGCGGCTTGTTCACACAAGGCATGGTTGTCCATGAAACCTATCGCACAGGCGATGGTGGCAAGGGCGACTGGGTTCCACCCGCCGAGGTGGTGATCGAGGAAGTCGACGGTGTCCGCAAGGCCCGCCACGCCAAGACCGGCGAAGCGCTGACCATCGGCTCGATCGAGAAAATGTCCAAATCGAAGAAGAATGTTGTTGATCCAGACGACATCATAGACAGCTATGGTGCTGATACTGCACGCTTTTTCATGCTTTCCGACTCACCGCCCGATCGCGATGTGATTTGGACCGAAGCCGGCGTCGAAGGCGCCCACCGTTTCGTCCAGCGCGTCTGGCGCCTACTGGGTGAAGCCGCCCCGGAATTGAGCAAAACCGAAGCTGCCACGGGAACTCAGGGGCAGGCGCTGGCCGTCTCCCGCGCGGCCCACAAGACAG
>Ga0209345_10004849_pt1 | contig 12763 bp, 18 predicted proteins | sample Cruoilmetagenom7_FD_187294 | JGI IMG/M metagenome (GOLD analysis project Ga0209345, IMG submission 187294) | Oil polluted marine microbial communities from Coal Oil Point, Santa Barbara, California, USA - Sample 7 (SPAdes) (version 2) | ecosystem: Environmental > Aquatic > Marine > Oil seeps ...
AAGACTTTTCCAAGACAAGCATGCTTAGAGCCTCTTCAGACCCCAAGGTCGCTTCCAGGTGGGGGAGTAACCCAGGCCAAATCTAAACCGTTCAAACCCGCTTCAACCGGGGATCGCAGCTACTGGGTCAAATGACTCACTTTAGATTTGTCCATCTTTTTACATGCAACATCTGTGCCAAACTATCAAGAAGCCCTATTAACAACCACCTCCAAGGGGCCACGTCTTGACAACCCCCGTAAAACGGGCGTCGATTTTTGGCATACTTTTTGCCAGGCGTGGGCCGGAGGTAAAATAATTTATTTTATTTTGGCACACTTATTGCCTATATGATATTAGGAAAAAGTGAACCTGAATGACCTCCAAAGGGATAACCGATACGACCAAAAAGAGTATTTTTGTATCTATTTTTGATCACAAAAATGTCATACCATATAAACAGTGGTGATAGGACTCTTCGATGGTTTACAAGACGCAAAATGTCACATAAAATGACATTATTTGTCAATTTTTGACACTCTATTTGAACCGATGCTACATAAGGGATAAAAAACCATCACAGACCACAAGATATGGTAATAATATCAATGGCATAGCTTTTGCATTATAATAGAGTGAAACCAAACAGAAAGGAGGCGATAAATGATGAACGAATATTTTTTTGATAATGACACGGGTAGTGTGTATAAGAGAATTAGAGAAAATACAAGATTTAAATATTTCGGTAGTTTTGCTGAGTACCAAATTACCTCTCGAATGTCCGAACAGGCCCAATATGATAGGTTAGAGTCATGATTAAGAAAACTTAAACCAGAAGGAGCTACCAATGGAAATTAACTACCCATCAAAACCTTACGATAAAAACCGTTATGGAATGCCTTGGATAGCAAGAGCAAGAATATTAGATCGGAGTAACGAAGCATATGCCCTGGGTAATTATATTGAGAATAACGACCAGGCAGAGGGAGGAATACTGAGAATTGAAGCAGATAGGGGTGATATAATAGTGATAGGTCAAAAGGACTTGAATACTAATTTATCTATAGACCCCTCTTTTTTCGTTGTGACCAGTGATGGTGATTTACTACTCCTCGGAAATAAAGTCGACATATATCGTCAATATTTTTCTTAAGATATGTTGTTATCTAATAGAAAGGAGGTGAACGAGATGATTAAAAATACCAATGTAATCCCGGCTCAGACAATAGAATTAGATCGGCATGCAGGATTGTCACTCATTGGTAAGAATCTATGGCTTTTCTATGACAGTGACCCGAAAAGTCATAATACTATTTACAGGCAAGTAAGTAGTGATTTAGTCGAAAAGTTAATCAGTAACAAATCTATCATAACAAGGAGAAATAAAGATGAGTAAAGGCAAAGTAGACGATGAAAGGAAGGAAGTTTTTGATGGAATAGATGAAGATAAACTGGAAGAGGAAAACAGAAAAAACCTATCTTATGAGAGTCAATTTGATGAAGCGGAAGCCAACGGACTGGTTGAAGAGGTTTCCCTCTCAATCCACACCTGGAGAGAGCCAGGAGAAAAGATTGTCGGTGTTCTCAAAGGCTTTTCAGCCTTTGAAGAAGGCTCGCTGGGAGACTGCCTGAAATACCAAATTGAGACCTCTGAAGGGGTGGTCTCAACAGTCTTGGGGGCTGTAACCGATAGGTATATGGAGAACGTCATGACAGGCGATTTAATAAGAATAACCTACAAAGGCAAGAAGGACTTGCAAGATGGCCGGAAAGTAAACCTCTTTAAGATCGAAGTCTCCCATATCCGGGATTAACCACAAATGCCGCTATGATGTAACACTCAATCATAGCGGCATTTTTCCCATCACACCAACACCCACCGAAACTCTTATCCTCCCAACTGCTTAACAATATCGTCAATAGCAATCAATCCTTTAGCACATAAAAAGCATGCCTCCAGCGATTTCCTATAAACTTCAGGGTGAGAAAATTCATAGGGCGCAAACTCCTCCCTTAATACATCAATTTTACCTAACATCGCATCTCTTAAACGTGCGATTTTATCGCGCCTTTTTGTCCTTGATGAATTATGCAAAATATCTCCCTTTATTAAAAATATTTACCCTAAAATAAATGGGATAACATCCCCATTATATAACACTTTGCCCTTATTATATTCCCTGGTTAAAACCTTATCATATTTCTCCACTATCGGATAAACAAATTGACGCTGCCGTAAATCAGTTAATATCCCTTGATATCTTTCTTGACTATAAACATTAGGAGAAGAAGCCAAACTGCCCTTGCGAATACCCTTAAGCTTAATATTTCCATCACTATCATAATCTTTCAGGCCATGTATAGTAAGCTTTTTAACTACCTTTTCTAGCTTCAGCATACCGAGAATTGTTGGGGATAATTCGTTCTGTAGATTATCAAAACCCGATTTATTAACAAAGAGTGAATCAGTATCACAATAAAAAACATTTTCACGACCTGCTTTTTTCATTAAGTGCCACAGGACCATCCGGGCATATTCGGTCACATGTGCCGCTATCGCTGGGAAAGAATGATTAGTTTCTCTGTAACCGGCGGTTTCTATTGTCTTATGAAACATAGTATTTTTGGTATATTTAATCCCAGAATCAAGGGAGTAATAGCTTTCACGTTCAAACAGATCATCTACCACATCATATTTATTAATCTCTATTGGGTTTCTTTGAGCGAATTTACCATAGAGAGAATTAAGAAAGAGTTTACTTATCATTACATATTCGAGATTTGCTTTCCGTTTGGATCTCTTACGAAAAGAATACCAATGATTTACATACTCAGAAAAGATATCCGCTTCTTTATATAAAATCACCCGAGACACTTCAACAAGTTCTTCTCTATCATATAATTGCTTTAAAATACCAGTATTTACATGAGCCACAAATCGACCTACAGGAAAACACAACCGATTATTAATACGTTTGGCAATGTAAGGCTCTGAGATATTAACAACAACCTCTGCAACCGCTGCAAAATGTTCAAGTTGACTCCTTAATATTTTGATATCAGGTTGTAGTAAATATCGCTTAAATTCTACTGGATAAAGTCTGGTGGCCATAACATAGGGATACATGCTGTTAATGTCAAGCTGATATATTGGAGTGTCCTTAATCTCTCCAATATGATAACACTCCGCCCGCCCTCCATGATAAGCAAGTCTGGCAAATTCGCTGATTTCCGGGCGGTGATATATCCAGATATTTTTCTTACGATATGACTGAGTAAAATTATTAAACGCTTGAGAGGGAGCAGTTAAAGCAAATTTCCCATATTTTTTATCTTGAATAAAATCAAGATATCCAGTAATAATCTCTACGAGAATAGATGTATCTTGTTTGCAGTAAACCGCCAGGTCATGAAATGTCACTGTTGAAAAGTCAACTGTAATTTTCGGGCTCCCCAAAATTTCCCCCAGTTTTTTAATGGAGGTAGGGAAATAATTTTGCACTGCGAGAACGATAATTCTATATTTTTGCTTATGAATATTAAGAATATAGGTAAGCTGATTAGAGGCAAAAAACCCTAATTGCCAGGAGGAGAGGGTAAATCTCTTATAAAATTCAATTACTTTTAAGTCAAAATTAGGATTGCTGGCAAATATATAAAGAGGAGTTTTAACACTTAATTTAGATAGGATATATTTTTCAATCTGCTCTGGTTTAGTAAAGAAAAACCAATCAAAGACCCACTTTTTACTTTTGTGTCCTTTATGAACATAACAGGCCCACCCTAACTTTAACCTTAATTCCTTAGTATTTTTATCTATCTCTGTTTCTGTTGTTTCTGTATCAAGACAAATAAATCTTTGAGGGAAAATGCCTCTTTTAGAATTACCCAGCAATTTATTATTGTGGTCTTTGACCATAAATTAATCCTTTATGATTAATGATAGCTCACATTTTCATAGCAAGTACTTAATTGAGTAGTATAATCGGTAAATGCATCCAAAAAAGAAAGATATTTCTCTTCTTCCAATAATTCATCGGCAGCTTCCTCTATCTCTTTGCGTTCAAGTCTTCTTGAGGTTGTCACCGATAAATGACCTTTATGAGTTGCTCCGGTCTCTTTATTAGTTAAATTGATTTCTATAACATGCCTGAACTTATCCTGATAAGATCCAATTTCTGGAATATAACTTTCTGGATCAGGATACCTGTCTTTCCTAGTGTATTTTTGTCTTCCTTCTCTCTGTTTGACACCAGAAAGGAAGGCAAAATCAGATAAAAATACTTTCTTTCTATATCCCAGCCCAGCCTTTTGAAGTGCCAATAAGGTTGAATTAGCTCCAGCTCCCTTTGCTATTAATGACTTGATTGTTAATATCTGAGGCATCGCCGCAGCTAAGCGACCACCAAATTGGGATTGTAACGTACCTTTCAGTATGGCTAATGGTGAAAGCATTTAGCTTAAACGCCTTTCTGGTCTTTGACTTTTTTCCCTACCTCTTTTGCCGCCTTGACCACTTTTCGGATATTCTCAAGGACTTTCTTAATTGGTTTCTGTCCAGCTTTCATTTTATTTACTCCCATATAAAATTAATAATAAAAAAACTTAATTAATATTCAACCTGTTTTATTTAGTAATATATGCAAATTCAATGCCATTATTTAGCTGAAAGGTTCATAGATTCCACAATCCACCCCGCCCGTTCATCATTATATTTCATGGCCTTAAGTTCATCATAAAATTCTCGGGCATTGATAATATTTTGTTTATAAAAAGTTTGCGCCTGGGATAACGATAATGTTCTTTTAGTACCCTTTTCAGGTTTCTCTATTTGCCAATACTTAATTAATAAATCTACTTCGTCTGCGTCATATTCCAGTGCCCCTAGTCTGGCCCTTGCTGTAATCTCAGTTATCAGTCCGTTCTTAAACATATTCTTAAGTTGTGAAAGCGTTAAATCTCTTTCCTTCTGGGCCTTTTTTAGATCTTCGATTGCAATAATAAACTCTATTCTATCTTCTGATAATCCTAGCTCTTCCAACATAGCCGTTAATTCTCGTTCATCAATTAAATTCGATTTATAAGCTGTCAATAACTCCGCTTTAGTTATGTCTATCTCTTCGGTTGCATTATATAAGATCGTAAACTCCGCCATTTTACCGGCGTTGTATTCATTGTATCCAATATCCTGGTAGGTCCTGGTTAGTTCATCATTGTCTAATACTCCGATTTTATGCATTCGCCGTACGTCAACACGTGTTAAAAGATTATAGCTTATCTCTTTAAGTTTATCTCGCCAGTAAGGCATTATATCTTTGGTACGTAAGAGAGTATCAAGATCATCTTCATTTATCACGTCCCTGTGGAGCATCTGATAACCCATTTCAACACTAGGTAATTCCCAATGAGCCGCCCAATATGCCTTTGCCCATTTTTCTGACCCTCCTGTTTCCTTTAATATATTAACAAAATCATCTGGTAGGTTTTCATGTGTTCGATATTTAGAAATAATTTCTGGAGAAAAAGCCTCTCTCACTGCCATATGTAAAACGTCTTGGACTCCAGGTATCCAATGCCATAACTTTTTTATATTATCTATTTTACCTGTGGTCATACCTCCTTCTTTTAAATATTCGTCTGCTTTCGCTTCTGTAATAAAACCTCTTAACATTAATTGACCTATTATATCAGAAGATAAAAGAGGCATTAGAGCCGTTTTTATTACTTGTTGAGCTTCGTCATCAAGTCCTAACTTACTTAAAAAATCTTTACCTACCTTTGATAACTTAGGATCTTTAAGGAGGGCCACAATAATTGATGTTGCATCAGGCAAATTAATAGGAAAATCTTTATTTGCTGATTGACCTATTTTTTCCCTCGCTATACCTAAATGAGTCAAAACTAAACTCATCACGCTTAAGGTATAAAGTGGACCCATGATGCATAAATCAACAATACCATACCCGGTTTTATATTGATTAAGTACTTTTTTTATACTTTCATCTACTCCAGCCAGATCAATCAAATCTTTTGAGGCTTTATCAGCCCACTCATTTGCTGGCTCAATTAATTTTGATACTATCCACTCATTTACAGGTTTGATTAAGGTCTCCCAATAATCCGGATATTTTTTCATAAATACATCAAAAGTTAATTCCCAGGCCACTTGTATTTTATTAATTAATGCCCCGGAAACAGCCTCCCCCCAAGTCGGCATACCGTCCGGCGGTGTAGGTTGCTCAATATCTGGCTCTTCTGGCAGTGCTTTTCCAAGATCACCGATTTTATCTCCTAGTTCTTCAGTAGCTTTTTCTAGTTCTTCATATACACCCATTTTTTTATGTCCTTATTTGATTTATTTGGTTGTCAATAATTTATAGAGTAGTTGGGAGGTAATGGCCTCGTAATCGTCTATCTTTTTAATTACTCCTTTAAACATTTTCCCAGCTAAAATCTCAGGAGCTTTCGCAACACGTGTTATCGTTTGTATTCCTGTTGATACTTTATTAATACCAGACTTGTTAAGGCTTATTACTTTGTCAACCAGCATGTCCACAAGCTCCATGATTTTATCTTTTGACTCTTCCAGTTTCTCAAATACCCAGTCTTTGACTTCCTGATATTTTTCATTTACTGTGTCTTTAAACTCTTCCCATTTAGCATATATTTTATCAAGATATGGCTGTATCGTCTTATCAAACCATACTTTAAGGTCTTCCCAGGTTTTAACTACTCGTTCAATAGCTGTCTCAATCTGCAAATTTGCCCAGTCTTTTACGTCTTCCCACGTTTCAAGGATATCTGCTTTTAAATTGTTGTATTTTTCCACCACCCAGTCTTTTACTTCGTTATATTTCTCTGTTACCCATTTTCCAAATACTTCTAATTGCTCCCATATCCAGGCTTTGGAGGTTTCCCACCATCCTATTATTTGATTCCATAGCCAATTAAGGGCTTTATTTATTGCTTCATAAACTGCCAGGAAAGCAGCCTTTATCTTTTTTCCTAGTTTAATAATCACCTCTTCAATCCAAGCATAAACAGCTCTTACTTTCTTTAAAAATACTCTTTCAAGATGAGAAAGTGCACCCCATATAAAATTTATTCCTGCTGCTATTTGCATCAATCCATAAGATCCTGCCTCTATCAGCTTTCCTTTTAATTGTTTGATTCTTTCAGATGACATTTCATTAATCCGATACCACCTATCAAGTAGATAATCAAAACATGAATGTATATCTGTTTCATTAATCCGGTCCGGGTAATTTACAACAATGTTCATCTCCCAATATTTTGGGGATATCCAGTGGTCTAGATATAGATATATATTCCCCTGGATATCCTTTATAGTGTCTCTACAAGATGCTATACGGTTTATAACTCCTGCTAATAAAACTTTTGTAGTTGCATTTATGTTTTTCTCAATTATATTATAGCTGTTCATCATTACCTCTTTTTTTATGAGCTATATTCCCGGATAAGTCCTGCCCTTAACTTCTTGATCTTCTCAAGCTCGACTTCAAGAGTGCCTATTTCAATACCGGCACGCTTTGCTCTGGCAAGTTCGTCTTCGAGAAAGGTAATGTCTCCGTCCATTGCATTGAGCTTGTTTAACTCTTCGGCACTTAATGTGATTCGTTCCATGATTTAATCCTTTCTTTTAGTTTCTGGTGTATGAAATTGTAGACCAAATATGTGTATCTACTGCGTTTCCGTTTTTAAAATATACATACAGACTTGATTTATAGGCCCACATTTTACCTATTATCTGTTTTCTTGCGTGCGCGTAACCCTGACGGACTTCATCGATAAAATCAAGATAGATTAAACCGTCATTATCACTATACATGTGGTTGTCGTCCATATAGGCAAATGATTTTTTGAAATCTGAGGCTCCATCAATTCTGATTTCCAGATAACTATTTCTAACATCAGTGGCATTACATTCCATGACAAAGCCAGCTAATATCTGACCCCTGCCGGCTGTACCCATTAACAATTTTCGTTGTCCAGCAGATACTAACACATTATCAGATACTATAATTGCGGGATCACCAAAATAATTACCGGTATGAATACTATCAATATTAACTTCGTCAATTGTAGCACTAACTTCGAGATTCCCGTCTGCATCAAGAGCAAGTGCCACGTCGTCATCACCATCTTTGCCTATAGCGATTGCCTCTATTTTACCGTTGGCATCTACTTTTATATCCCTTAAAGTGTCTCCGTTTAGGACCTGCATAATAGTCTTTTGGTAGTGGTCGGGTGCTCCGGTAGCCATTTCTTATTCTCCTCTTGGTATGTCTCTGGTGCAATCTTTAATCATATCATTTAGAGCAAGTACCTCGTGAATATTTAAGTGTGTTTGTGTTTGCCTGCCTACAATAATTGAGGCAAAACCTCTTTTAATTCGTACATTTGCGCCACCTCTGATTGTTACAGTATTAGCAGATAAATTAATTTCAAAAGCACTAACCGGCCGTTTATAATAGAGATGCTCTGCTCTGATTGCATTGGCGGTGTCTTGATATTCGGCTCCTTCGATACTGAAAATTTTATGGTGGAAAGTAGAGTTTGCGACTTTACCCTTAATACATTCAACAATCAATTCCAGTCTGGTTTTTTTATCTTTATCTTCTTCTCCCTCTCCGTCTTTATCATCTTCATCATCTTTGGGTATGTCATAGATATCATCAGGTATAATATCCTTAAGGATTAAATCATCTAAATCATCAGGCGGCATAACATAAGGCGGCTTAGTGTCTGGTGGGAAAATATCAGGTGGAGGTATTACAGGGAAATCAGGTATAATAGGTGTAATAGGAATATCAGGAATGGTAGGAGGCATCGGAGTTAAAGGAGGACCCGGCACTCCGAAGCCTAGATCACTAAGGTCATCAAAGCTTTTAACTGCTTGGTGGGGCAGGTCTCTTAATACTCCGATCCGGATTATCACTTCATGGTCATATAGGGTATCTTCATTAACGGTGTCAATCCAGAGATTGTAAGGGGCATGGTTTAAGAGGTAATAATCCTTAAATGAGATACGTACATTATCGCCTGTGATCCAGGAATCAGGATTATTAGGATAAACCTGGTGAAGGCCCTCTCTTATCATAATACGGATTAAGTTATGACATCCCATCGGTATATCAAAGTCTATTTGATGAATATATCCCCAGGTAAGCTTGATACGGGTGATTTTTGGAGAGGTAGGTAAAGTGGCGGCGGGTATGGTGATATTATATATATAGAGCATTTATTTAACTCCATAGTTTTTAACCTGCTTCAATTAAGTCTTTTAATGGGGTTTTCCTGTCTCTATCATAATTGGTGTGTGCGCCAATCAGATCTCTGTATATCTCGATTGTGTCTCTGTTTATCACCATCTCGTGGGATATTACATGGCCCAGTTTTATGGTCTTGTCAACCCATATATCATATCCTGCATCATTTATCCATTTTGATAGTATACGGTCAACGCCGTTATTTGATATGATGTTTCGGTCTTCCCAATTTATATCATTGAGGACCTTTTTATTCATGAGCATTGCTCCGCCGCCACAAATTGGGGTTGTTATTAATTCTTTTCCCTCAATATCTTCGTCAAGTATGATAGTTTTACCATCTTTATCAAATTTAAATAACCCTTGATGGAGGTGGTGGTTGCGAGTGAAGGCCCAGCCTTTGACAATAGGCTTTTTGTGTTCTAATAATCTAAAAATAGTAGTTCTTGGATAAATAATATCGTCATGTAATAGGAAAAAATAATCTGCTTTCTCTGCTATGGCCCGGCGGGCGTGACATTGGATAGCATACAGTATCGGCTTGCGATGTTCATATTCATATTGTATATTAATATTTGGGTCTTTTTGGACTGTAAACATCAGCATATCGGTAATTGATTTGATTGTTTTGAGATATGGTCGGTGATAAACGATCAAACCAGCGTATATATTGGATGTTTTTGGATTAGTCATTAAGATAGTGTCCTATAACTAAAAGGTTTATGGTAGTGGCAACATCACTGAATGAATTATGGATTATGCATTCACTTGGCATCAATATAAAAGGTGTTTGCAAATGCAATCCTTGTGTTATTGTAGTATAAACACCATCTTTCAAGGTCAATTCAGACGAACCGGTAAGTAGTTTTAATTCATGATAAATATAACCAGATTCAATCCGTGAATGCGCATTAATTAGGGTGATTTCAACTGGTATATTCCCTTTTAATTTAGGTGTTTGAATTGTAAACCAGGCGGCGGCGGTTGTTAGTTTAGTAACATAAGACAAAAACCTTTCCATTTCTCTCTCCCTTTTTATTTATGAGGGACACTCTATGCGGGTAAAATGATAGAGTGTCCCCCACTTATACGTTTTAATCTCTCACTAACTGCTGCGATACAACATACACAGCGTTAGCAGCGGCAAGAGTAAGATCCAGTTTCAAAGACCCAAAACTCTGGGCAGGGATAAAATCTTTTTCATCGTTAAGATCACCCAACGAAACCAAAACAGACCCATAGGGGGAGTAGCCCTGAAAAGTTATCTTTGCCAGAGTGTCAAGAGCACCGGAGACTGCGGCGGTGGTGTTCAGCGTGTTGTCATAAATGGTTGCTCTGTTTTGATCTACTGCATACACAAAAGCAAAATGACCAGAGGCCTCTTCCAGGCAACCGACCTGCATAAGCTCCCAGAAATCAGCATCAAAATACCCACTTGCTGCGCTTATTCGTTCAACAATCTGATTTCCCTGGCCGTAATCTGATTTGTTTGCCTCGAGAATATCGGCAGTGTCCTCGTCAATCATTACAATTTTATCTGCATCGGCAGATAATTTGACAGAGGAAAAGGTTTCTTGCACTCCGACCGCCACTTTAGGAGCACAGAGCATCAAGAGCCGATATGGATAGTCACACGGTAAGTCTATTACTTCATGGCCGCTTGAGGCCAGCGTCTTGGTAAATTGTCGCTTGGCCATGAGAAAACCATTGATTACTCCACTGAAATTGTCCATTGTGTGGGCGGCTACGGTCAAACGGCCAGACCCTTCGGAGAAATCGTTTGCTCCCACAGTTAGAGCATAGGTGATCTTGAGTTGGGGATTTTTGTATTTCATAGGGTCAAAGAGATACTCAATATCCCCCAGGTAACGCCCAAAATTGATATAGCATCGTTCCTCTATGGTCTCTCCGTCTACCATATGAATATCCTGAAAAGGATATCTACCCATCTCAAAGAAATTAAGAGCCTGCCATTCTTTCATTGACATACTTGCCAGGACTCTGGACCCATCAAGTAACTCAATCTTTGATACCTGAGAGGCAATATCACGCACTGTGGTTGCTGAGGGTGTCCCATCCGGCTCTGCTTCGATATCAATTGCCAGTCTACTGATAGGCGTTATGATATCTATATCGACAGTAACTGTAGCACTGTCTGATAGTGTTTTGTTGTGTTCTAAGTATACTTTTCTACGCTGCATTGTATCACACCTCCTCTTTTATGTTAGATTTTTCTGAATTTACTCATACCACGGACAAAAGTGGTCATACGATTGATGGAATCTTCGATGGTCATGTCGGGCATCTTCTTAATTTCCTCGACCTGTTTATCGATGAACGGCAGGAGTTGACCGGCAAAGTCCTCTACTTTTGCTGCGGCTCCATCAATTCCACTGGCTACTCTCGGTAATCCCTTCTTGATGGTTTTCTCCTTCCAGTCTTCCAGGGAAACAGACCTTAAACGTCTTGCCCAGGTGCCGTCCTCTATTCTTTCAAGGAGACGAGATTTCATCTTATCTTGCTTATCTGCGGCTTTGGCGGTGGGTGCAACGGATACTTTCTCTATCCCCGCTTGCATATCAGGGATAGCGGCCTTCATACGTCTTGCGTGCTTCTCTTGAAACTCCTTAGCTGTCAATCTTGCCATGATTCTTTCCTCCTCTTACTTAATTCTGTTAGCTCCAAATGTCGGATAACGCTTTTATTAACCGACTAAGTGATTGTAATTTTTGATATTTTCGTAATTTTCCCTCTCTGGCATCCTCCAAATATATGGATATACTTTGCTGCATAACAATTAGGCTCGATTCTAATTTAGCTAAAAATACAATTGTTTTTGGGTCCGGTTCGACTTTAAGGTTAAACATTGAAACCCCCTTTAATATGTAAATGTAAATCTTTAATAATCTGCGATAGCTTTATAATTTCTGAGGTAAGATTGTTTAGGACTTTCTCAGTTTTCGTAAGAAACCACATACAGATGAAGATGGGAAATGATACTTGAGTGATAAGCGCTAAAATATGATTTTCCATTTATATTTTGTCCAACTCTTAAGATGATTATTTTCTATTATTGTAATCTGAGGTTTTCCAGGATGTCAAGTATTATTTTCAGTATTTTTGGTATGGAGTTCAGGGGTGGGGTAGAGAATTTCTGAAGATGCTCCATGCAAATTCTGTGCCAAAATAAAATAAATTATTTTACCTCCGGCCCACGCCTGGCAAAAAGTATGCCAAAAATCGACGCCCGTTTTACGGGGGTTGTCAAGACGTGGCCCCTTGGAGGTGGTTGTTAATAGGGCTTCTTGATAGTTTGGCACAGATGTTGCATGTAAAAAGATGGACAAATCTAAAGTGAGTCATTTGACCCAGTAGCTGCGATCCCCGGTTGAAGCGGGTTTGAACGGTTTAGATTTGGCCTGGGTTACTCCCCCACCTGGAAGCGACCTTGGGGTCTGAAGAGGCTCTAAGCATGCTTGTCTTGGAAAAGTCTT
>Ga0209345_10004851_pt1 | contig 12763 bp, 10 predicted proteins | sample Cruoilmetagenom7_FD_187294 | JGI IMG/M metagenome (GOLD analysis project Ga0209345, IMG submission 187294) | Oil polluted marine microbial communities from Coal Oil Point, Santa Barbara, California, USA - Sample 7 (SPAdes) (version 2) | ecosystem: Environmental > Aquatic > Marine > Oil seeps ...
TATGGAATTACAGCCTTACCTACCAATTTTTTAATTGATTCAACAGGAAAAATTATAGCAGTAAACATTCATGGAACAGCATTGAAAGAAAAAATAAAGGAATTATTTTCTAATTAAATTTCTTTTAAATCATCAGCATAAATCCAGCCAATTTTACCATCAGCTATTTTAATTTTTTTCCAGTTATCAAGCTCATCTAAAATAATAACTTTGGTACCTTCATGCAATTCAAAAACTTCTTCACTACTTGTTGATGGTGCATTTTTTATTTCAACCTTAGCTACAAAAATAATGGCCGCTCTATTTTGTTGCACTGTTTTATAATTATGAAACGAAAAAAACACACTAATTAACATTATAAACACTGCAAATATAGATGTGTTAAAGTAAAATAACTTCTTTTTTGAGGAATATGAAAAGTGATACAATAAAAACAATAAAGAAGCTAAAAACGAAGCTATAACAGCAATAATTGCCCAAGTATCAAACGGTAGTTTTTGAATTACGTTTGAAGAAAAACGCTGTAAAAAAGTTTGAGGTAAATCTTCAATAACGTCAATAGTCATACGTTTTGCAAAAGCTAAATTAAACATTGCATCTTGGTGCATTGGATTTACTTTTAACGCTTTTTCGTAATAATAAATAGCTGGTGCTACTTTGTTTAATTTGTAATAGCAGTTTCCTAAATTAAAAAATAAACCGTCAGATTTTAACCCTTGCTTTTCTATTGATGTATATAATTCAATTGCTTCAGTGTATTTTTCGTTTTTGTATAAGTTATTTCCATCTGAAAATAATTCTTCATTGGTTTGGGCAACTATAACCAAACTAAAAAGTAGTGTTATGCTAAAAAATAACTGTTTCATATTACAAGTACTTATCAATTTTGGTAATTACATTTTTCGCTTTTTCAAATTCTTGCTTCATCATTACATTTGTTGTTGGTGTGTAACGAGCAAAATCACAATCGTTTAAAACAGCTATAAATTCTGTTATTGTTGAAGCTTCAACACCTTTATTTTGTAATATTTCTGAAATTTTTTCTTTTGAAATATCTGAGGTTTCAATATGAAGTTTTGCCTTTAAAAAATTATGTAATGCTTTTTCTAAAGCTATGTAAAATGCTTCTTGGCTTCCTAATTGTTTTTTCGCTTCAGATAAATATTTACGTGCTAATTTATCGGCTTTTCTAATTTTATTTCCAAAAATATCTCCCGCACGTTTTGCGCGTTTATTTCCAATTATAATCCCAATAGGAATCGCTAAAAATGGTAGTAACAATAACAAGTAAAACAATGTAGTGTTTAAAAATTCTGTATCAACTCTTGGTTTAAATGTTGTGTTTAAAGCTATAAATCTAAAATTATTATCGTTCGCAACTACATATTTTTTTTCAGTTGAAGGATTGCTGTTATTTACTGACGGCAATTCTTTTCCTTCTGTAACATCAACAATAATAGCTTCAACTTTAATTGTATTGTATTTTTTTTCTTTTGTACTGAAATACGAAAAAGTAATTTCAGGTATTTTATATTTCCCTTTAAACTGAGGAACTACCGTATATACATCTGAAATACTTCCTCTTAAGCCATTTAAACTTGTTACAACTTTCTCATTATGTTCTGGCGTATAAACTTCTAACTCGGCTGGTGTTGTAATTTTTGGAATTTCAAATAGTTTTAAATTTCCTTTTCCTGAAACTTCAACAGTAATTTGAGCAGCTTCATTTGCTTTTAATACATTTTTATTTGCAACAACTTTAAAATCAAATTCACCAACAGCACCTGAAAAATCAATCGGTTTTCCAGCTTCAGGTAATGCTTTAACCTTTACCTTTTTTAATGCAGATTTGGTTGAATAACTAATATTTCTAGTTATCATATTACCAAAAAAATCGCCTCTTCCTGTTGGAATTCCAACTGAAAAATCCATTTCAATTGGTTCAATTACCAAATTTCCTGAGCGTTGTGGAATTAATACTGCCTTTTTAAGAATTACATATCTGTAATTTTCTCCATTGTAAGTTCCGTTTTTAAAATTTACTTGTTTTACATTAATATCTTGATTCCAAAATCCTTTATATTGAGGTGTTTCAGTTACCTGAGAACCATACAAATTAATATTTTCACTTACATATAACTTGTAAACTACGTAAATTCCTTCACCAACATAAGGTTTTAAATTAGAAACTTCAGCAACCAAATGAATACTTTGTTGCGCTACATATTGAGGGTTATTTGGGTCTTTAGGAACTTCTACTTCTTTTGTAACAGTAATTTTAACTGGATTTGATTTTATAATTTTATCATTATATTCAATAGTTGCAGGCGCCAACGTAAATTCACCCATTTTTTTTGGTTGAATAATATAAATATACGCTTGCGTGTAACTTGCTTTGCCATTTATCCAAGATTGATTTACGGAAGAACTTGGCCCACCAACAATTTTAAAATTTGCAAATGATGGTGGTTTAAAATTATCTGCGCCTTGTTTATTTACTGTAAATTCAATTCTAAAGCGTTGATTTACTCCTAATTTATTTTTACTCACAACTGTTTTAAACTCAACCTGAGCAAAAATAACATGCGTTGTAAACATTAAAATGGTTAGTATGTAAAACTTAAACATTTTCATTTTACCAGTCTTTTTCTTGTTTAATTTGTTTGCCTTTTGCCTTTTCTGCATTTAGCTTTTTCTGCGTTTTATTTTCTTCATTGTTCATAGCTTCTAGCAATTGCTTTATTTGCTCAGGAGATAATTGATTAGGTCTTGGTTTTTGATCTTTCTTTTTATCCTCGTCTTGTTTTTTTTCATCACCTTTATCATCTTCCTTATCTTTTCCTTTATCCTTTTCTTTGTCTTTATTTTCGTCGTCCTTCTTTTCTTCATCGCCTCCTTCTTTGTCTTTTTGATCTTTTTTCTTGTCGTCCTTATTCTCTTTATCGTCCTTTTTGTCGTCTTTATTATCTTGATTTTCTTGTTGTTGCTTTTTTAATAATTCCTGCGCCATGGCTAAATTATAACGAGTCTCTTCATCCTTTGAATTATTTCTCATTGAATTTTTAAAAGCTTCAACTGCTTTTTCATATTGCTTTTCTTTCATAAATGAATTTCCCATATTATGATAAGCTTCAGCTTTACTCATTTTTTCTGTAAACGTTTTTTCAACCAATTCAAACTGACTTACAGCTTCTTTATTTCTATCTTGTTGATAAATTGCATTTCCTAAATTATAAGTTGCCGTTGGGTAATTTGGATTTTTAGACAATCCTTTTTTATAAGCTATTTCAGCTTCTTTAAATTTTAATTGATTGTATAATTTATTTCCTTCTCTTATATTTTCTCTGGCCTCACGTTCCAATTCTTTTGGCTTTTTTTGTTGAGAAAAAACCAATGTTGATAAACATAAAAATAATATGACAATTGTATTTTTCATTAGTTACTTATTATTTTGTGTTTCAGATTGATTAAATAAATTTAATTTTTGAACCCAAGTTGTTTTCTTTTCAAGCAATAATACATCAATAATTAAAAATAACAATCCAAAACCTAAAAACCATTGAAATTGATCTTTGTAATCTGAAAATTGTTTTGATTCAAACTCGCTTTTTTCGGCTTTCAATAAAATAGCTTCAATAATATCAATCGTTTCCTGTGTCTTATTACCGTTTATATATTTTCCTTTTCCTTCGTAAGCAATTTCTTGTAAAACCTCCTCTTTCATTTTAGTGATAACAACTTCACCTTTTGAATCTTTTTTATAACTTATTGCTCCTCCAATAGTTCGCATTGGTATTGGACCTCCTTCATTTGTGCCAACTCCAACTGTGTATATTTTAATTCCTTCTTTTTGAGCTTCTTTTGTTAATGTTACCGTGTTTTCTTCATGGTCTTCACCATCTGAAACTATAAATAAAAATCTGTTGGTTTGTTCTTCATTATCATAATATGTAATTGCTTTTTCAATTGCTTCATTAATTGCTGTTCCCTGACTTGAAACCATATCTGGATTCGCATTTTGTAGAAACATTTTTGCTGCAGCGTGATCTGTTGTAATTGGCAATAACGGATATGAATTTCCGGCATAAATAATAATTCCTACTCTGTCACTTCCTAATTTATCAATAATTTTAGTGATAATTTGTTTGGCTTTATCTAACCTGCTTGGTGCAATATCTTCAGCCAACATACTTTTTGAAACATCTAAGGCAAAAACAATATCCACACCTTCTCGTTTTATGGTTTCTAACTTGGTTCCCATTTTAGGGTTTGTTAATGATATTACTAACAAGCCTAACCCGAAACAAATCATTATAATTTTTAAAAACGATTTAAATGTTGATGTTGAAGGGCTTAATTTTTGAATTAAATGAGTATCTGTAAATTGTTTTTGTGTTCTTTTTTTCCACCAAAGCACCAATAAAAACAACACAAATATTGCTGGAATAATTGCTAGGTATATAAAATATGTTGGTTCTTCTATTTGGTACATAATTGTTGTGTAATCGTTTATTCGTTTAACTGTTTATTGTTTTAATTGAGCTTTTCTTAATGCGTTTAACATATTTGATATTTTACTTATAATTTCTCTTAACTTTTCATAGTCATTTTCAGAAATAAAATTAAGTTCTTTTGACAGAATTAATTGATTTAAAACTTCCATTAACGAACTATATGCCATTGTTGTAAAATGTGCTTTATCTTTATTTGTATTTCTTGATGTTCCTTCTGCTAAATTAGATGAAACTGAAATTGCTGCTCTTCTCAACTGACTAATTAAACCAAATTTTTCATTCTCCGGAAAATTATTAGTTAATCCATATATTGATTTCGTTAAATCAACTGAACACTTCCAAACTTCTAATTTTTCAAATGAAAATAAATACATTTTGTTATTACTTAATTATTTATAGCTTTCATTGTATTATTCAATTTAACTTTTACACGATTAAACACTTCCACAATTCAACAAACATCAAATAAAACTCTTAAAAACTGTATGTTTTAAAACTATTTCAATTAAAATAAATAACATAGCTATTAATACTAACAGTCTATATTTTTCTTGATAATTATAGTATTTAAACTCTTCAATTTCTGTTTTTTCAAGTTTATTAATTTCATTATAAATTGCTTTTAATTTTGTGTTATCTGTGGCTCTAAAATATTTACCTTCAGTTTCAGTAGCTATATAACGCAATAAATCTTCATCAATTTCAACAGGTGAACTTCTAAAAAGCAACTTGCCTGTTGTTGGGTCTTTTGCATATGGAAATGATGCTGTTCCGTTTGTTCCCAAACCAATAGTATATACTTTTATTCCTAAACCAACTGCCAATTCTGTTGCCGTTTTTGGATCAACAAAACCCGTATTATTTACACCATCAGTTAATAAAATAATTACTTTACTTTTTGCTTTACTTTCTTTTAATCTATTTACTGCTGAGCCTAATCCCATTCCAATAGCGGTTCCACCATCTAATTCTCCCCATTTTATTTCAGAAATAGTATTTCTAACAATTCTTTTATCACTTGTAATTGGTGTTTTTGTAAAACTTTCTCCTGCATACACTACAATTCCTATTCTATCATTTGGACGTTGATTTACAAAATCATTTGCCACTAATTTTAATGCCTCTAAACGGTTTGGTTTTAAATCACGTGCCAACATACTTGCCGAAACATCAATTGCCATTACAATATCAATCCCTTTGTTTGTTTTGGTTCGTTTACTAACTTCAACATTTCTTGGACGTGCCAAAGCAACAATTAATAAAGTTAAAGCCAACAACCTTAAAACGTATAGCATTGGTTTTAACTTTGAAAGTATTGAAGGTTTTACTTCAAAACCTTTAGTGCTTGCAATTGTTAATGTAGCGCTGTCTTTTTTTCGTATAATAAAATACCAAACTGCTAGCATTGGTATTAAAACCAATAACCATAAAAACTGCGGATTTAAAAATTCAAAATTCTGAAACATAATTTATGGGTTTAATGAAACTGAATTTAAAATACGTTCTTTTACTTCTTCAGCTTTTTCATCTGAAGCTAATTGGGTAATAATTATTTGTCGAACATTTTTTGTATCGGCAAATAACAATAAGGTAAATTTGTTATTGTTTAGCTGCTGAGTTGTTTTGTTCATTAACTCATAATCTGCATTAACTATTCTACCTTCAATACTATTATTAACTCTAATTTCTTGATGCAAGTTTGTAAAATTAACACCAACTTTTTGAGCCATTTGTTGCAATGTAATTTCAATTCCCTTGTCAAAATCAAAATTCTCTAATTCATTTACAAAACTTGTAGTTGTAACTTCAACATAAAAATTACTAATTAAACTTCCGTAATTATACGTAGTTACACCTTCAATAATAGTTTTTAAATTCTCAGGAATTTCAACTGCTTGCGCTTGTAATATTTCAGGTGTTTCAATACTAACTGATGGGTAACCATAAGTTGATGTATACCACTGTTTGTCTAACATTTCAGAAGTCGTATTCCCAATAAATTTATCTTTTACATAACTGTATCCAAAATAACCGGAAACGCCAATACCAACAACAAATACAGCTATAAAAATTAAAATATATTTTACGAAGTTATTTTTCTTTTTTTGAGGTTCTTGCTCAACAAAAACATCTTCATTTATTGCATCATTAACCTCTACAGCATCGTTAAGGTGAACTGCATTTTGTGTATTGTTTAAAATTTCTTCAACAACTGTTCTGTCGTTTCTAATTTCACCAATAATTGGTTTAGATTTCGCGAATTTCACCAAATCGGCACTTTGCAATACTTCTTTTAGTTGTTTAATAGTTTCTTTTGATATTCCTAAATTACTAGATTCATTAAAATCGCTAATCGTTTCTATTAATTCATTTGTAGTTGATTCCAATGCCGGAATTTTAATATCTTTTTCAATATATGTTCTAACAATATCTGTTAATTCTGAATAATAAATTTTAATTTTATTTTGTTGAACTAACTGTTTTTCGTCTAACTCTTTTAAACGCTGCAATGCTTCTTTAATTGGAGCGACATATACTTTAGGTGCTGCTTTTTTTACTTTTTTTCTGAAGACAACATATAAAACTACTGCCAGTAAAACTAAAATTGGAATTAACCACCACAATAAATGTTTATAATCATCAAAAGTTTTTGGTTCCTTTTTAATTGATTTAATTGGGAACATTTTTTGTTTTAACGTATCAACTTTAACCGTTGCAACATTCACTAAAAGCGAGTCTGTGTAAAATTGTTTGTTATTAATAAGAACCAATTGTTTTGGAAGTACATATTGTCCGCTATCAAAACTTGTTAAAAGATATTTTTTTTCTAACCTGTTTTTTAGTGTGTCAACTGGTAATGATTCAATAACTTCAACTTTTCCTAAACTATCAAGTGCTAACTTTGGAAAAACAACATTATTTGTTTCATTAACACCAATTTTAAATTGAATTTGTTCTCCAATTTTAATAGTTGTTGTGTCTGTTTCAATTGAAACAGGGTTTTCTTGAGCAAACCCAATAAAACCAATTAAACATACTATATAAATTAACTTTTTCCTCATTTTTAGATTCTTCAGGGTATTCAAAATCATCATCTATCTTGCTCCTTTGTGTTTAAAATAACCTAATAATTTTTTTACATAACTTTCATCAATTCGCGAACTAATTGCTCCAGAACCACTATGACTAAATGATTTTTCAAAATAATCAACCGTTTTTAAGTAATGTGCTTGGTAATCATTTCTTACTCTTTTTGACGCTGTATTTACCAATATTGTTTTTCCAGTTTCTGCATCTTGCATTGGTACCATTCCTAAATTTGGAATTGAGATTTCGTGCTTATCAAATACTCTAATTCCTGTTATATCGTGTTTTTTTCCAGCAATTTTTAACGTTTGTTCATAATCCTCATCCATAAAATCAGATAGCATAAAAACAATTGCTTTCTTTTTCATTACTCCAGATAAAAATTTCAACGCTTCAGAAATATTTGTATTAGTACTTTTTGGTTGAAACTCAATTAATTCTCTAATAATTCGTAACACATGACTTTTCCCTTTTTTTGGTGGAATAAATAACTCAACATCATCAGAAAACAATAGTAAACCTACCTTGTCATTATTTTGAGTTGCAGAAAATGCTAAGGTTGCAGCAATTTCAGTAATGGTATCTCTTTTAAATTGTTGTGTTGTTCCAAAAAATTCTGAACCACTCACATCAACTAGTAACATCATTGTTAATTCTCTTTCTTCCTCAAATACTTTTACGTAAGGTTCGTTATAACGTGCGGTTACATTCCAATCAATTGCTCTCACATCATCACCATATTGGTATTGGCGCACTTCAGAAAAAGTCATACCGCGTCCTTTAAACGAACTGTGATATTCGCCAGAGAAAATATGATCAGACAAACGACGTGTCTTAATCTCTATTTTTCGAACTTTTTTTAATATTTCTTTAGTATCCAATTTTTGTTTATTTGTTGAATTGTTAAATCGTGTAATTGTAACAAGTTAACCGATTAAATATTTAACCGATTAAACATTTAAACACTCTATGGTACTTCTACTTCGTTTACAATTTTATTAATAATATCTTCTGAAGTAACATCTTCTGCTTCTGCTTCATAGGTGATTCCAATTCTATGACGTAAAACATCGTGTACAACTGCACGTACATCTTCAGGAATTACATAACCTCTACGTCTAATAAATGCATAACATTTTGCTGCCATTGCTAAGTTGATACTTCCACGAGGTGAAGCTCCAAAACTTATCAATCCTTTTAAATCTGGTAAGTTATATTTCTCCGGATAACGAGTTGCGAAAATAAGATCAAGTATATATTTTTCAATTTTCTCATCCATATACACTTCTTTCACAGCTTGTCTTGCTCTATTTATTTGTTCTATTGAAGCAACAGCATTTACTTTATCGTAACTTCCTGTTAAATTCTGACGCATTATTAATTGCTCTTCATCTAGTTTTGGATAGTCAATCACTGTTTTTAACATAAAACGGTCAACTTGCGCTTCAGGTAAAGGATATGTTCCTTCTTGCTCTACTGGGTTTTGAGTTGCCATTACTAAAAACGGCTCCTCTAATTTAAATGTAGTATCTCCAATAGTAATTTGACGCTCTTGCATAGCTTCTAATAAAGCCGATTGCACTTTTGCTGGAGCTCTATTTATCTCATCAGCCAATACGAAGTTTGCAAAAATTGGCCCTTTTTTAATGGTAAAGTCATTGTCTTTTACACTATAAATCATTGTCCCAATAACATCCGCAGGTAATAAATCTGGTGTAAATTGAATTCTACTAAACTTCGCATCAATAGCTTTTGCCAATGTATTAATTGCCAATGTTTTTGCTAAACCAGGAACACCTTCTAATAAAATATGTCCATTTCCTAACAAACCTATTAGTAAACGTTCAATCATATGCTTTTGACCAACAATTACTTTATTCATTTCCATGATAAGTAAATCTACAAAAGCACTTTCTTTTTCTATCTTTTCATTGATAGCTCTAATATCAACCGAAACATTATTTTCTTCAATCATTTTATTGTTTTTTTACCGCGTGAATTTAATACTCTTTATTAGACGATGCAAGTAGCAGATTTTATTTTTAAATTCTTGTTAAAAATTGGTTAAAAATATAAGTAAAACCAATAGTTTAATAGTTATTTAACACCTTTTAAATTTACGTTAAATTAAAGTTTAAAAGTTATATGTAAATCAAATTTTTAGCTATTGATCTACTAAAAATTAAAAAAATTGCTGTTTTTTCAATGTAGAATAATTATAAGAAATTAGAATACTATATCGTTTTCGATGTTTTTTTGTTAAATAATTAACAATTGCATGATATTGTTATATTTATCAAATATATTGTTGTGTAATTTTAACATTTTTTTAATATTTGGAGAATACAAAAAACATAATTCAAATGAAAAAATCATTAACAAAATTAAAAATTTTAACAATTTTACTATTAATTCCTATAGTAACTTGGTCGCAAACCACAGCTTCAGGAAAAATAGTAAATGCGAAAGGAGAAGGTGTTCCTTTTGTTACAGTTATTGAAAAAGGTACTTCAAACGGTACAACTTCAGCTCAAGATGGGAGCTTTCAGTTAAACGTTTCTGAATTACCTACAAACTTAGTAGCCTCCTTTATTGGCTTTAAAACACAAACTATAACTATAACTTCTACAAGTGGAAATACAATTTCTTTAGTTGAAGAAAGTGTTGGTTTAGATGAAATTATTGTAACTGGAAACAGAGCAAAACCACGTACTGTACTTGATTCTCCTGTGCCAATTGACAATATTGGAGTAAGTGAATTAAAATCTAGCGGGCAAACAAGTATTGATCAAATGTTGACATACAAAGTTCCTTCTTACAACTCTTCTAACCAAACTATTTCTGACGCAACTGCGCATTTTGACCCAGCAGATTTAAGGGGTTTAGGACCAAGTAGAACATTGGTTTTAGTAAACGGTAAACGTAAAAACCAAAGTGCATTAGTTTATATTAATGATACGCCTGGTAAAGGTGAAGTTGGTACTGATATGAAAAGTATTCCAACTGCAGCAATTGAAAGAGTTGAAGTTTTAAGAGACGGTGCTTCTGCACAATACGGTTCTGACGCAATTGCAGGTGTAATTAATATTATTTTAAAGAAAGATGTTGAATACACTACTTTAAATGTTAATTCAGGAATTACCACTGAAGGTGATGGTTTTAATATTGGAGCTGATATAAACTCTACTTTAAGTATTGGAAATAATGGTGGTTATGCAAACTTTACTTTAGCATATTACCAACAAGAACTTACAAATAGAGCTGGTGAACCAGGTGGCGATGGGTTATTTGGTGTTATTTTTGGCGATGATGCTATTTTAAACGGTACGCACCCTTGGTTACTAGAAAATCCAGATATGGGAATGACTATTGGTCAGCCAGAAATGAAAAAAGGAGAACTTTTTTACAATATGGCACTTCCATTTAAAAACGAAAGTGGAGAATTTTATGCTTTTGGAGGTTTAAACGCTCGTAAAGGAACAAGCTTTGCATTATACAGAACTCCTTACTGGGTCTCAGATCCTCATAATTTATTACATGAAGTAGGAACAGAACACCAAGGTTTTCAACCAACTTTTGAAACTGACATTACAGATTTTATAAATAGTATTGGTGTTAAATTTGACTTTTTTGGATTTAATGCTGACTTAAGTGGAACTTTTGGAATAAACACTGTTGATTATACTGTTGGAAACACACTAAATCCTGATTTAGGAGCTGCAAGCCCTACTGATTTTAATGCTGGTGGTTACTCATTTAGTAACTTAATAGCCAACTTTGATTTAAGCAAAAGTTATGGTGATGTGAGTGTTGCATTTGGAGCTGAAGCAAGAAAAGAAGTATTTAAAGCTGAAGCTGGAGAACCAGATTCTTATTTTGGTGGCGGTGCGCAATCATTCCCTGGTATTCAACCAGCAAATGCTGTAAATGAAGACAGAACAAATTTTGGCGTATATGCTGGTCTTGACTGGGATGCTTCTGAAGATTTTTTAATTGGTGGAGCTGTACGTTATGAAGATTTTTCTGATTTTGGAAGCAACTCTTCTTGGAAAGTAAGTGGAAGATATAAATTAGGAAGTAAAGGTGCAATACGTGCTTCTTACGGTACTGGTTTTAGAGCTCCTTCATTACATCAAATTTACTTAAGTAATATTCAAACATTGGTTTCAGGAGGTACAATTTCAAATCAAGGTACTTTTAACAATGTTGACCCTGTAATTCGTGATGGTTTAGGTGTGCCTCAACTTCACGCTGAAGAATCAAAAAACCTTTCTGCAGGTATTACTTTTAAACCAACTAACAACTTATCATTCTCTTTAGATTTTTATACTATTAAAGTTGATGACAGAGTTTTATTCTCTGGTGAAGTTGGATTTGATGGTGACAATGGAACAACAAACCCTGTTGAACAAATTTTGAATGATTTTAGCGTTACCAGTATTAAATTCTTTATTAACGCTGTAAATACTGAGACAAATGGAGCTGATTTTATGGCTAGCTATTCTAATATTGAATTAGGTGGAGGTTTATTAGCTATTAATTTTGCAGGTAACATAAATGACACTAAAATAAAAGGTCAAATTGCAACACCTCAAGTATTAGCTGATAATGGTTACGATATTTTTAACCGAAAAGAACAAGCTAGAATTACAGATTCAAGACCAAAAACAAAATTACTATTAGGGTTTGATTATAATTTAGATAAATTTAGTGCACAATTAAACAATACTTATTTTGGTGAAGTTACTTGGCAACATGCTAGTGACCCTTCAAGCGACCAAACTTTTGGTGGTAAAGTTGTAACTGATCTAAATTTTGGCTATGATTTTTCTGAAAAAGTAGCTGTTAGTTTATCTATAAACAATTTATTAAATGTTTATCCAGATGCAATTGAAACAAACGGTGATTTTGTAACTGACCTTGGTGGGCGTTTCAAATACCCTTGGGAAGTAAATCAATTTGGGTTTAACGGAACTATTTTAAAAGCGGGTGTAAGTTATAAATTCTAAGAAATTACTATAACTATTTAAACAAAAAGGAGGCAAATTGCCTCCTTTTTTAGTTTTTAAAATTTTCTAAACTTAGTTTATTATCTTCAAACTTAGCAAAAGTATAGTGTGTAATCCAATCACCCGTATTTATGTATTTAGAGTTTTCTGAAA
>Ga0209345_10004852_pt1 | contig 12761 bp, 13 predicted proteins | sample Cruoilmetagenom7_FD_187294 | JGI IMG/M metagenome (GOLD analysis project Ga0209345, IMG submission 187294) | Oil polluted marine microbial communities from Coal Oil Point, Santa Barbara, California, USA - Sample 7 (SPAdes) (version 2) | ecosystem: Environmental > Aquatic > Marine > Oil seeps ...
GAGTAATGTAGATGGATTTGGACATACCTTTGTTGATAGTTATTTAAATTCTGGAAATGTTGCGTCAAGAGCCAATATAATGCAAGATATTAATAATGCAGTAAATCTTTTAGATCAGAATAGTTGTCCAAAAGAGTATGATTATTATAGATTTATAAGCTATGTATGTCCAAATCGTGAAGATCAAGAACTTGTTGTGGATATTTACGGTACAGACATCAATAATAGTATAACGAGTATACGAAAAGAAGAATATGTAACTTCAGATGTAAGAGCATTAGAATATCCACCATTAACAGCTACATATGTTCCAGGTTCGAGTGGCTCTGTGTCTATTGTTATTCCAAATTAAACAGGGTCTTGTCCTTTGACAAGTGATGATTTTAGAGCCTATACTTCAGCATATGATAAGAATGGATGCAAGGCTTATACCTTTACAGATACATCAGGTGAAGGCACTCCTTGTAATCAACTCTTATCTGATATATGTCCATCTGTATTAGAAGAAGTTTCTGCTAGTACGTACTCTAGCATAGCAACGTGTTCAACTTATAATTTAGACAATAATATAAGAACTTTACTGGAGTCATCATCTAAGTACCATTAAGTTGGTACTTGTGGTATAAATTCAATTTAAAGAGTACTATTCTTTAAGTCTCTCTATCTTCGTTCCAACACACTCTAGTTTTTTTTCTAAAGAGTCATATCCTCGATGTAAGTTTTTTCACTCTATATCTTTAATATGGAATACTGACTAAAGCTAAAAATTTAAAACAGTACTTACTAATATAAACGCAGAGTAAACTGGAATAAAGATTGCTACTACTTGAGTAATTCAAGGAAGTTGCAATGAAACATTTTTTACTCTTTTTACTTTTTATCTCTACTCTTTATGCCACAAAGATTAATGATGTATCAAATATAGTCGGTGTTCGTGAGAATCAGATTATAGGTTACTCTTTAGTTGTTGGTCTTAAAAAGACTGGTGATGGTACAACTTCAAAGTTTACACTTCAATCAATTGCAAACATGTTAAAGTCTATGGACATAGACATGAAACCTATAGATATAAAGTCAAAAAATGTTGCAGCAGTTGTTGTTACTGCCACTATGAAACCTTTTGCTAGACAGGGTGATAAGTTTGATATTACTGTGTCATCTATAGGGGATGCAAAGTCTTTAGAGGGTGGAACACTGCTTATGACTCCTTTAAAAGGGGTTGATGGAAAGATTTACGCACTCGCACAAGGTTCTATAAGTATTGGTGGACGTAATGTGAGAGGTGCAGGCGCAGAGACACATCCAACAACTGGTGTCGTCTATCAAGGTGGTTTTATAGAAAGAGAGATAAATATAGACCTCTATCACCAAGAGTATGCAACACTTTCACTCAAAGAGTCAGGTTTTAAAAATGCCGTTGCCATACAAAAAGCGATAAATGGATTTTACAATACTCAAGTTGCTGTTGCAATGGATTCAAGAAGTATAAAACTGAAAAAACCAGATAACAAATCAATGATAGAGTTTTTAGCAGATGTGCAAGAGATAGAGATGGATTATGTGCCAAAGAACAAAATTATCATTAATGAAAGAACAGGGACTATTGTCGCTGGAGTTGAGATAAAAGTGAGACCAATTATCCTAACACATGGTGATATTACTATAAAAATAATAGAACAAGCAACTATGTCTCAACCAGAAGGTTCGATGGTGGTAGATGAAAACCTAGTAATTGGACTTAATGAAAATGAGATATATACAAAAGAGGGCACTACTACAGTTGCTAACCTAGTAAGGTCTTTACAAAAGCTTGGAGCGACACCTAAAGATATAATTTCAATCTTAGAATCTATGAAGAGTGCAGGTAGTATATCTGCTGACTTGAAGGTAATATAATGAGTTATTCAGGAATAAATTCACTCAATGCACAGATGCAAAGTGTAACGCAGCAACATACAATTCCTCGTATAGACCCAAAAGCAGAAAACGAAGAGCTCAGAGCGCAAACAGATGCTTTTGAGTCAGTAATACTTAAAATGTTGATGGATAATGCAATGAAAGATGAGAAAAATCTTTTTTCTCAGCAGAATGATCCGGGGGATAAAATATACAAGTCAATGTATAGGGATGAACTCAGTAAAGCAAGTGCAGGGGGATTTGGATTTTCTCAAATGTTATATGACTATTTAAGTCAGAAATCCTAAGTTGTTTACTTTAATTGTCGATATAGTTGTAGATGAAAAAAACTTTGATAATAAAGTAAAGGAAATATTATGATTTCACAGACAAATAGTTCTGCTGTTCGCACTGCTTATGCAAATAACTTTGGTGAATCAAAAGGGACTAAAGGAGCTTTGGGCGCAACTGTTTCTAAACAGGGCGATACAAGCAAAGTAGACCAGATAAAAGAGTCTCTCGCATTAGGCGAGTATAAAGTTGACTTAGAGGCATTGTCTAAAAAAATTGCCGAAGAGTTATTGTAAAAATATAAAATAGAATAGGGGTTAGATATGTTGTCTCATCATTTACAGAGTGCTTTAAAAGATTTAAAGGATTTAATTAAAATTACTGAGTCGGATATAGAAGACATAAAAGTTGCTAAGAATGATCCGCAATTTGAGAGATTATCGCTTAAAGAAGATAAGTTAAAAAGTTTTGAGCATAAAAAAGCGATGATTGATCACGAGATTTCTACTTTGATGACAACTAACCCAGATACAGAACTCCCTAAACTTTTAAATGAAGAGCAACATACTCTTCTTGACCAACTTAAAGTTGAACTTTCTAACCTTAGGGAAGTAAATAAACATTATGCAAAATTAGTTTTAACTGTAAGCAATTTATACAATACATTTTTAGAGAGATTAGTGCCTACAGAGATGCAGGGTTATGAAAAGAAAGCTTCAAAAAACCCAGCTATTTTGGAAGTGAGAGTATAAAATGGCATCTATATTTAACGCATTACATATCGGATATACTGGCTTAAACGCAGCTCAAGTTGGAATAAACACAACTGGACACAATATATCAAATGCGGAAACAGAAGGTTATACAAGACAAAGAGTTATAACAGCTGCTGCGACACCTACAAATATGGCACCTGGGAATGTTGGTAATGGAACTGACATTATGGACATACAGAGAGTTTTTGACAACTTTGTTTTTGATAGATACACATCTATATCATCAGATAAAGAGTATAGTGATTTTGAGAAAAAGACACTAGAAGAACTCTCGACTTACTTTCCTGAAATTGATGGGGTAGGTATAAAAGCTGACTTAGCAGAGTACTATAATATGTGGCAAACTTTTGCTGATAATCCTGATAATGATGCTATTAAAGTGGCACTAGCTAAACAGACTGAAATTCTTTCAGCACATATTGTACAAACGCAAGATAAAATTCAATATCTTCAGAGTCAAATAAATGAAGAACTTGCTGTAAATATTAATCAAGTCAATGAACTAGCAGAAGAGTTAGCAAACTTAAATATAGCGATAGATGTAGCTGAAGCGGATGGAATAGGGTACACTGCAAATGATTTGCGTGATAAACGTAACGTCATTGAGAGAACACTGTCTAAGTTAATTGGAAGTGATGTGAATCAGGGGCAATTAACAGCTAATATGCAGATAAGTAGTAGTTCAAATACAAGAACAGGAAGCTACACTCTCAGTGTTAATGGTTTTAATATAGTAGATGGGAATACTTTTCATCCTTTGCATATCTCTAAAGAAAATAGTTCTTCAGGTTTTTATGAAATCTCTTATGAGAGACAAGATGGGACTCTTCTTCCAATGGAAGAGAATATTACAGGTGGTAAAATAGGTGCAATATTTACACTAAGAGGTGGAGCACTTGATAGCACAAGTGGTATGCCAACTGATGGAGTAATACAAAATGTTGTGAGTCAATTTGATGCTTTTGCAAAAGGCTTGATAGAAGCGACAAATAATCTCTATGCAGGAAGTTCAACATCTAATATGCAGTCGAATGTTTTAGAGATAGACCCTACAAACTCACTGATGGCAACATCTTTGAATGTTAACGAAGGTTCTTTTAACATAATAGTCTATGATTTAGATGGAAACGCAGTAGCAACGAGAGCAATAGATATTAATAGTGCTACTACAATGACAGGATCGATACCTTCAAACTCAATTCAAGGGCAAATTGGTGCAAATATAGATGATAATGATGATTCAAATGCCTTAAATGATATTGATGATTTTGTAAATTTCAATTTTTCTCCATCTGCATCAGGTGAGTTAAGATTAGAGCTCTCTATGAATCCCCTTTCTGAGTCTCAAGGCTATAGATTTTCCATAGAAGATAATTTTACAGATGAGAGTTTTAATTCAGGAACAAACTTTGCAGGTGCTGTGGGGCTTCATAGATTTATGGATGGTGATAACGCTAGTAATATTAATCTCAATCTTTCTCTTCGTGATAACCCAACAAAAATCTCAGCTGGATACTCTGGAACTGCAGGTGATAACAGAGTCGCTTTAAATATGGTACAACAGCAGTTTGAATCCTATGACTTTGATGTTGGAAATCAAACGTACGATACAACTATGTATGGAATGTTTGACATAACTGCTACCTATGTTGGTATAAGTACAAACTCCGCTATAACAAGAAATGAGACTGTATCTACACAGTTTAATGCAACTGAGATGGAATACTTTAGTGTTTCTAAGGTGAGTATTGATGAAGAGATGACAAACCTTATTAAGTACCAAACATCTTATGGCGCTGCAGCGAAAATTATAACTACAATTGATCAAATGATGGAAACTCTTTTAGGAATTAAGCGGTAGTTTTATAGTGCCAAAATTCAGTATATTTATATTAGTATCAGTATTCATTTTCTCCTTCTTTGGCTCTTTTTTTCATGCAGTGGATGCATATCTATTAGAGAGCAGCTCTATATTAGTACCACCCTCATCAGAACATTTTCTAGGAACTGATAGACTAGGAAGAGATATTTTAGCTCGTCTAATGGAAGGTGGAAAGATTTCGCTTATCATAGGTGTCGGAAGTGCATTTATTGCTTCTTTAATAGGACTTATTTTAGGCTCTATGGCAGGATATTTTAGAGGTGGAGTTGATAAGGCTTTTGTTATTACAGTTGATCTTTTTTTAACATTTCCAACATTTTTCTTACTTTTAGCACTTGTGAGTTATGTAAATGCATCTGCATGGGTATTAATAGTAATTATATCTATAACAGGATGGATGACAACAGCAAGGTTGATTCGTTCTGAGAGTTTTAAAATAACCTCCCAGCCCTATATAAAGATTTTAAATATTGCCAATGTAAGTAAAATGAAAATACTCTTTAAATATTATGCCCCCATACTTGCACCAATCTATTTTGTAAGTTTTACTTTTGGTGTTGGTGGAGCAATTTTAGCGGAGTCAGGGCTTAGTTTTTTAGGTCTAGGTATAGTTGCACCACAAATGAGCTGGGGAACAATACTCAGTGGTGGAAAAGATGTTATTCAGATAGCTTGGTGGGTCAGCTTTTTCCCAGGGTTAATGATATTTTTAGTAACATTTTCTTTAATAAATATATCGAACTATTTACAGCAACTAACAAATCAAAAACAGATACAGAATTAAGGAGCAGAGAGTGAAAGAGACAAAAATAGGTTATTATTTCCTTGTGATGGCAAGCGTTGTTATTGTTTTAGCAGGTATAAAAAGTGCCTCAGAAATTATAGTTCCTTTTCTTCTATCGCTATTTTTAGCCATTATTTTACTGCCAACATATAATTTTTTTAACAAAAAAGGTCTGCCTGAAAGTCTTTCATTAGTATTAGTAATCGGATTTTTTATTCTTTTAATATCTTTAGTTGCTAAACTCATAGGCTCTTCAATACACGATTTTAATGCAAATATAGACTTCTATTCAGATCAGCTGAGTGTTTACTATCACTCCTTTGTCAGTGTAGCATCTAAAGTAGGTATTGAGATGTCTGTTGAGGAGTTGTCAGCTATGATAAATTCAAAGCAGATTATGTCCTTTGCTAGCAATATAATGCAGAGTATAGGTTCAATGTTTACAAATGGATTTGTGGTTTTATTAACCATTATCTTTATGTTACTTGAGTCTAAAAACTTTGAATCAAAAATAGAGTTTGCTAGTAATAATAGTGTCGCTATCTCACACATAGAAAAAATATCCTCACAGATAAAAGAGTATATGGTGCTTAAGGCAATTATATCTATGTTTACAGGCTTAATTGTATGGATAGCATTAGTGCTTATTGGAACAGACTACGCTTTTCTTTGGGCTGTTGTAGCTTTTCTCTTTAATTTTATACCAAATATAGGCTCAATCATTGCAGCAGTACCAGCCGTACTTTTAACTTTAGTACAACTTGGTGGGGTCAGTGCAGTGATAGTTGCTGCTCTGTATGTTGCTATAAATGTCGTTATAGGTTCAGTGATTGAGCCAAAAGTAATGGGCAAAGGTTTAGGGCTCTCAACACTTGTAGTATTTTTATCATTGATATTTTGGGGATGGCTACTAGGAATAGTAGGTATGTTACTCTCAATACCACTGACTATAATGGTGAAAATTATTTTAGATGATGATGAAAAAACAAGATGGATATCAGTTCTACTAGGAAGTGGAGATGATCTCAAGGCAAAGTAAGTAAAATAAAAGAGCAAAGTCGATACAATGCCTTAGATATAAATTTAGGATTTACTTTGATTTTAATGATAGATAATTATGATAGTTTTACTTATAATATTGTTCAGTACTGTAGAGAACTGGGTGCAGATTTAAAGATTATTAGAAATGATGAAATGAGTGTTGAAGAGATTGAGAAATTAAATCCCCAAAAAATTATTATTTCTCCTGGACCTGCATCCCCTGATGAGGCTGGAGTTACTTTAGAAGTTATAGAGTATTTCAAAGACAGATTACCAATTCTAGGAATCTGTTTAGGACACCAAAGTATTGCGCAAGTTTTTGGTGGGGATGTTGTTCGTGCAAAGAACATGATGCATGGTAAAACATCAAATATGAAACAAGTGGATAGCTGTGTAATATTTAAAGACCTACCACAAGAGTTTGTAGGAACACGATACCATTCACTCATTGTTGATAAAGAGACACTTCCAGATATAATTGAAACAAAAGCGTTCAGTATGGATGATGAAGAGATTATGGCTCTTAAAATAAAAGATAGAGATATATATGGTATACAGTTCCATCCAGAATCTATCATGAGTGAATATGGACATGAGATGATAGGAAACTTTTTAAAACTATGATTCAGAGGCTCATTTTTTTCAGTATTCTACTGATTGATGCCATAATACTTTTTTTCTTAACGAATGAAATATCTATCTCATATGGTGAAGCAGAGCTTCTGTATGGAGACTTCTCTTTCCTTCAACTTCTTATAAATATCTCTTTGTTCCTATTTGGACAAAATGACTTTGCACTCCGTTTACCGATGATTATGTTGCACTTATTGAGTGTGTTACTGCTCAATGAAATATCTAAAAAATATATAGACTTACCTAAAAATAGATTATGGCTAGTATTACTTTTTGTTTTACTACCTGGTGTAGTAAGCTCCGCTTTGATAATAAACAGTGCAGGTATATTGATTTTTGGTACACTCCTTTTTGTCTATCTGTATGAAAAAAATTTAAAAAAAATTCTCTATCCTTTATTAGCACTTTATGCACTCATAGATGCTGGATTTGTTTACCTTTTTTTAGCCTTAATGGCATACCATATACTTAAGAATGAAAAATATAACTTTGTCTATGTACTGTTGCTATTTAGCTCTTCTGCTTACATATATGGATTTGAAGCACATGGAAGACCTAGTGGGCATTTTTTAGATGCTATAGGTGCTTATGCAGCTGTATTTAGCCCAATAATATTTGTTTATATTTTTTATGTGCTTTATAGAAGATATTTAACAGAAAAAACCGACTTGGCGTGGTATATCGCTTCTAGTGCGCTCTTAATATCTTTGATATTGTCATTTAGACAAAGAGTCTCTATCGAGTACTTTGCACCATATTTAATGCTCGCATTGCCACTTGCAGCACAAACTTTTATAAGTTCTTATCAAGTAAGATTAAAGATTTTTAGGAAAAAGTACAAAGCTATATTTGTTATTTCATTTGTACTATTACTAACAAATACGTTGGTTCTACTGTTTAACAAGGAACTTTATCTCGTCATAGAAAACCCTAAAAAACATTTTGCATACGATATGCATGTAGCAAATGAGCTTGCTCAAGAACTCCAATCAAAAAATATCTATTGTGTAACTACAGATGTAGAGACACAATTAAGGTTAAAGTTCTATGGTGTCTCAAATTGTAAAGAATTTGTATTAGCAAAGAGTAGTATCAAAGAGAAGAGGGATTCTAGTGTAACTATTAGTTACAAAAATACACTTCTTTATTCAGCTAATGTTACGAAAGTAAACAAAGAATAAATCTATATTAAGAGTATTATAAACTCAAGATATACATAAATAATTATATGCTAGAATGATTCTCAAATATCAAAATAGGGAGTTTCTATGGCTCAAAAAGCGATAAGAGAATATGATGCTAAGTCCATCTTAGCAAAGCACTGGAACAAGTATTTTCCAGATTTTACTTATGCATACGAAACAGTTATGGTTCAAAACGGAACTGAATTAACTGACGCTGCAAAAGATAAAAAATGGTTAAATGAAAAAACATTAGTTGCAAAACCGGATATGTTATTTGGTAAGCGTGGTATGAATGATTTAGTTCTTTTTAGAGATGCTAAACCAGGTGATGTATCTTTAGCTAAAGCTGCTTCTTGGATAGATGAAAAATCTTCTGGCAATCAAAAAGTTTATTTCTCATTTGATGGTGATACTCCTACTGGCGAGCCTAGTGTAGATAAACTAACTAATTTCATCGTTGAGCCATTTACTCCACATGAGCAATCTGAAGAGTATTATGTTTCTGCTACATGTGTAGGTGACGATGATGTTATCTATATGTCTGCAGAGGGTGGTATAGCTATTGAAGAAAATTGGGATGCAAAAGTTAACGAAGTAGCATTTCCAATTACTGCAACTGAAGATGAGATTGCTGAGAAAATTAGAGCTAATGTACCTAAAGATGTAGCTGATAAAGATAAGGCAAATTTTGCTGAATTTTGTATCGGTTTCTTTAGAGCATACCGTGAGTTAAACTTCGCATACCTTGAAATTAATCCATTTGTTATGCAAGGTAACAAAATTGAATTATTAGATATGGTTGCTAAGCTTGATGATACTGCTGGTTTCATGATGGTTGATGAGTGGGGTAATGTTGAATACCCAACTGCATTCGGTATGGAAGCTAAGTCTCCAGAGGTTGAAGCTATTGAAGAAGCTGATGCTAAAACGGGTGCTTCACTAAAACTTACTCTACTTAAACCTGAAGCTAGAGTTTGGACTATGGTTGCCGGTGGTGGTGCTTCAGTTGTTTATGCTGATACTATTGCTGATATGGCAGGTATTGATGATCTTGCTAACTATGGTGAGTACTCTGGTGGTCCAACTACTGGTGAGACTAAATTCTATGCAGAAACACTACTTGACTTAATGACTAGAGAGCCAGATGCTCAAGGTCGTGGAAAAGTTATGATTATCGGTGGAGCTATTGCTAACTTTACTGATGTTGCAAAAACATTTACAGGTATTATTCAAGCATTTGAAGTATATGCTGAGAAAATGAAAGCTGTTGATCTTAAAATCTATGTTCGTCGTGGAGGACCTAACTACGAGAAAGGTCTTAAAGATATCAAAGAAGCTGCTGACAGACTTGGTTTATACATCGAAGTTTACGGACCAGAAACGCATGTTACAGACATCGTTCGTATGGCACTAGAGAAGTAAGGAGAAAATATGCAACAACTATATACTAAAGATACACAAGCAATTTTTTGGAATAACAATAAAACTGCTATACAAAGAATGTTAGACTATGATTATACAATTCAAAGAAAAACTCCATCAGTAGCAGCAATTGTTGCTCCTACAAGTGGAAACAAATTTGAGAAATTCTTTTATGGTCCTGATGAGGTAATGATTCCTTTATTCAAGACTACTGCAGATGCAAAAGCTGCTCAGCCTCAAGCTGATGTTCTTTTAAACTTTGCATCATTCAGAACAGCTTATGATGTTACTATGGAAGCTTTAGAGATTGGTGGTTTCTCATCTATGATGATTACTGCTGAGGGTATTCCTGAGAGACTTGCTCGTAAGATGAATCAAACTGCTCGTGAAAAAAATGTAGTAGTTATCGGGCCTGCAACTGTTGGTGCGATAACTCCGGGTGCATTTAAAGTGGCAAATATTGGTGGTACTATCACTAATATCGTTCAATCTAAACTTCACCGTGCAGGTTCTTGTGGACTTGTAACACGTTCAGGTGGTTTATTTAATGAGCTTTCTAACATTATCTCTATCAATGCTGATGGTATTGCTGAGGGTGTTGCTATTGGTGGTGACAGATTTGTTGGTTCAGTTTTCATTGATAACTTACTTAGAATGGAAAAAAATCCAGCTGTTAAATACATGATTCTTCTTGGTGAAGTTGGTGGTACTGAAGAGTATAAAGTAATTGAAGCTATCAAATCTGGTGCCATTACTAAACCAGTTATTGCATGGTGTATTGGTACAATTGCTAAATATTACGATTCAGGTGTTCAATTTGGTCACGCAGGTGCTTCTGCAAATGCTGATTCTGAAACTGCTGAGTATAAAAACAAAGCAATGGCTGAAGCAGGTATTCATGTACCAGCATCTTTCAATGAATTACCAGCTATGATTAACAAAGTATTTACTGACCTTAATTTAGCTGAAATTCCTGAGCCAGAGATGAGTACTTGCCCTACTGTTAGAAGAAGTAAAGAGTTTATCTGTACTATTTCTGATGACCGTGGTGAAGAGTGTACTTATGCAGGTTTTCCAATCTCTAGTGTTGCTACTCCAGATACTGGTAAAGGTATCGGTGATGTTGTATCATTATTATGGTTCAAAAAACAATATCCAAAATGGGCTACAGAGTTTATTGAGACAGTAATGAAAACTGTTGCTGATCACGGTCCTGCTGTTTCTGGTGCTCACAATGCAAAAGTAACTGCTCGTGCTGGTAAATCAGTTGTTGAATCATTAGTTACTGGTCTTTTAACAATCGGTCCAAGATTTGGTGGTGCTATTGATGGTGCTGCTGAGCATTTCAAATATGCTGATGATAATGGTCTTAACCCTAAAGAGTTCTTAGGTTATATGAAGAAGCAAGGTATCCCAATTCCAGGTATTGGTCATCGTATTAAATCACTGAAGAATCCAGATTTACGTGTAACTGGTCTTATGGATTATGCAGCAGAGCATTTTCCAGCTACACCACTTTTAGATTATGCAAGAACAGTTGAGCAATTAACTACATCTAAAAAAGAGAATCTTATCTTAAATGTTGATGGTACTATTGGTATCTTAATGGTTGATATGTGGAGAGCATTAGGCTACTCAGAAGAAGAGATTAACGAATTTATTGCTTCTGGTACACTAAACGCATTCTTTATCGTTGGTCGTTCAATCGGTTTCATCGGTCATATCCTTGATGAAAAACGTCTTGCAATGCCAATGTACAGACACCCAATGGATGACATCCTTTATGATGTTCCAGTGGCAGAGAAAATATAATAGTATTTTCTTAAAAAACTAAAATTTCTAAACTCAAGGAATCTCTCCTTGAGTTTTTTACTCTTTCACTCTCTTTTAAATTTATTTCTTTTTAGGTATACTTAAACTTAAATTATATATTTAGGCATTTTTATGAAAAAAGCATTTACAATGATAGAATTAGTTTTTGTAGTAGTCGTAATGGGAATATTAGCAGCGACAATTATTCCAAACACTAGGACAAACCCTCTTCAAGAAGCAGCTGTACAAGTCCTTTCAGATATTCGATATACGCAGCATTTAGCTATGGTAGATGATAAGAATGATATAACTAGGTTAGATTCTATAACAGGACTTACTAAATGGTATAAAGAGAGATGGCAAATACTCTTTAGTTCAAATGGTGGCTCGGGAGGAGAAATGGGTTATACTGTTTTTTCTGATTCTGCGGGAGATAGTACAGGCAATCCAGATGAAGCTGAAATAGCTTTAAATCCAGGTAATCCTAATCAAAGAATGACTGGAGGATATAATGGTGCGAATACAAAATTAGATATCGATGATGCGAATTTTGTTGGTATGGATAGATTAAATATTGGAAAACAATATAATATTGCAAATGTCGCTTTTTCAGCTTCCTGTAATGGTGGAGGTCCTAGTACAAGAATAGCATTTGACCACTTAGGAAGACCTCTTCAGGGTAATCGTAGTTCTAATCTTCAAAGTCTAGATAATAATGACTTGATTCAAGCTGATTGTAATATTGTTTTGACGGATAATGAGGGTGACATAATAACAATTAAAATTGAAGAAGAAACAGGTTTTGCTTGTATATTAGATGGAGCAAACTGTATCATATAAAGATTCCTAGAAAACAATTTAAGAATCTTTGTAAGAACTCTTAAGATATTAAGCAACTCCTAAGCAATTTCCCCCTATAATTCCCGTCCACAAACACAGAGACTTAAAGTTTAAGACTCGAAAGAGACTTTGAAAGAGGTAGCTAGAGGATGTTTGAGATCATTGAAAACTAAGCAAGTAATAGACTCAATAGTAACAAC
>Ga0209345_10004853_pt1 | contig 12761 bp, 13 predicted proteins | sample Cruoilmetagenom7_FD_187294 | JGI IMG/M metagenome (GOLD analysis project Ga0209345, IMG submission 187294) | Oil polluted marine microbial communities from Coal Oil Point, Santa Barbara, California, USA - Sample 7 (SPAdes) (version 2) | ecosystem: Environmental > Aquatic > Marine > Oil seeps ...
ATCCTTAGGAAATCTGACACCACAGGAATTTGCACAGAAAATGAGGATGGACAAACTGGCAGCTTAACGTCATCAATTTAACCCCAAGGACTCTCCGCCAAGTGGAGGAAACTTGGGGCGCAGGTCAGAATGTCCGCACCAAGTTGTCTGTCTCATCTTCCACTCCTCAGTGGTTACGATGAGCCACAAACACTCTCTTATCAAATAACGCTATTTGGACCCATAGGCGCTGACGTCAGACATTCCCATGTTTGATCCTCCGTTTTCTGACTATACGGGTGGACCCATTCAATGAGTGAGGGTCACAATAGGGGAAGCGGCGAGCCAACTACCCCTTAGAATACCACCCATTGTCGACGTACATGGCTGTACCATTAACAAAGCTTGCTTCGTCGGAGGCCAGAAACACTACGGCGTTGGCAACCTCTTCGGGTTCACAGATCCGGCCCTGTGTTTCAGCCATGCCAGAGTCCTCCCATTCTTGCCCCGCTGCGTCTAATGCCTCGATTTCTTTCAGCCCATGCGCAGTTTTAACAAACCCCGGACATACAGCATTACAACGTATCCCGTTATCCCGATATTCGGTTGCAATGGTACGCGAAAGTTGCAGCACCGCACCCTTTGACATGCAGTAAACAGATTCGAGGGCATATCCCAACTCAGCGGCAATAGAGGATGTTATTACTATCGATCCACCACCATTATCGCTCATTTCTTTGGCGGCGCGGCGACAAACGAGGAAAGCGGATTTTACGTTAATGTCCATTAGTGAATCGTATTCATCTTCAGTCGTCTCGTGTAGCGCCTTAACAATTATTGTGCCTGCATGATTGAATAACACGTTGTACGGGCCATAGGTTGCAATCGCTTCGTCGAACGCACGGTCGATCTGGTCTGCTTTTGTGACATCAGCTTGAATAAACGTAGCCTCACCGCCCGCATCGCGGATCATTTGCGCGGTTCTAAGGCCCTCCTCCACCTGAATATCAAAAATGCTGACCGTTGCGCCCTGTTCAGCAAAAAGTAAGGCTGTCGCGCGTCCAATTCCGGTTGCGCCTCCCGTTATTACTGCGACTTTGCCCTCTAGGCGGAGCCCTGACTGTTTTGAATTAATAGGCATAATATTTCCTTCTTGCTGACCAATTTAGGCAATACATTCCCCGCCATCGACAACGAGAGCGTGTCCCGTCATGAACGCCGAACGGTGTGATGCGAGAAACAGAACAGATTCCGCGATTTCCTCAACAGTCGCCCAGCGACCGATGGGAATAGTGTCCGCCACGTATTTTTCGATCGCGTCCCGCCCACCCATCTGTTCGATGTAAGGCCCGTTAAACAGTGTGTCGACCCATCCGGGGCAAAGCGCATTTACGCGAATATTGAATCTGGCATAATCGACAGCCATCTGCTTGGTCATCGCGATCGTTGCAGCCTTTGATGTGGTGTAAGCTAGCATTTCCTTGTCGAAAAAAACCCCCGAGTTCGAAGCCGTGTTAATAATCACGCCACGACCCTGTTTCTTCATGTAAGGAATAGCCTTTCGGGCGGCGTAATAATGCGCGCGCGTGTTTATCTGGTAGGAAAGGTCCATGCCGTCCGGCTCGACTTGTTCGGCGTTACCGGCGATCTGAATTCCGGCGTGATTATGCAGTATGTCAATTCGCCCATACGCAGCGATTGTGCTGCTGATCATTTCATCCAAATCTTCATCAAGGGTTACATCGACCTTACGGGCAATTGCCGTTCCGCGTTTTGCATTGATCAGTGAAGCCGTTTCGCTGGCGCTCTCGAACGATCGGTCGGTTACCACGACAATCGCACCTTCCGCGGCCATAATTTCCGCGCCCCCGCGGCCGATGCCAGATCCAGCGCCCGTAACAATCGCAACTTGTCCTTCAAGAATCATGAGGTACCTCTTCTCAATGCAATCACTTATTGCTACTGCGGGTTTTCGGAGTTTTCCCAATGTTCGACAGGATTTGCGCCGCGAACAAAAGAATAAGGGACGCAAGCAACACCACGGTTCCGATGACATTAACCTCGGGCGTAATGCCTCGTCTGATAGACGAGAAAATATACACCGGAAGCGTGGTGTTGGGGCCGGCGACAAAGAATGAAATGATGAAGTCGTCAAAACTGAACGTAAAGCTGAGCAGAAATGCTGCAAAGATTGCAGGGGCCAGCTGCGGTAGCGTGATCTGGATAAACGTTCTGAACGGCGGTGCGTAAAGGTCTTCCGAGGCTTCTATCAAAGTCCGGTCCATCCCCGACAAGCGTGCACGAAGAATGACCACTACCAAAGACATCGTGAACAACGAGTGCGCTGCAATTAGCGATATATATCCCAGACTTAGTTTCGGCGCAGTTCCATCAAACAACGGTGCTAAAAATGCTAGATAGGGATTAATGAAGTCGAACAGTGTAACCAGCGCAATTAACGTCGAGATGGCGATAACTATGCCCGGGATCGTTATCGAAATATAGATTAGCGAGTCATAGAATGTACGTTTCCAACCCTTCAAGCGTTGAAGGGCCAACGCTGCCATTGTTCCAAAAACTGTCGACAGAATTGCCGAGATAAAGGCAACTTTGATGCTTACCCACAGGGCCTCCATGATGAACGGATTGGACAGCGCCTTTGCGTACCAACGTATCGAGAAACCTTGAAAATCCAGCGCGTATTTTCCGGCGTTGAAGCTGAAAAATATTACCAACCCGATGGGGAGGTACAAAAACACGTAAACGAAAAGGGCGTAAAATTTCATGATTTATTACCCCCCCTACATAACCGAGACGTCTTCACGCCCGCCCGATAGCTTTGCCATGAACCGCATGTAGACCGTAATAGTGAACAGCATGATCGCGACGAGAGTGGCAGCGAACGCAGCTCCGAACGGCCAGTTGCGAGACTGGAGGAATACGTCAACCAGGGCGTTTCCGATGAAATATACTTTGCCACCACCCAGCATTTGCGGAATGATGAATTCGCCCATTAACAAAATGAATACCATCATCGATCCGGTAGCAATTCCGGGAATCGAGAGGGGTAGTGTAACTTGAAGAAACGTCCGGAATGGCGGCGCTCCCAAATCGCTGGACGCTTCCAGCAACCTTGTGTCCAGTTTTTCAAGACTAACGTAAATCGGGAACACCATCAGCGGCAGATAAATATAGATAATCCCGATTAGAACTGCGCCCGGGGTGTTAATCATACGGATTCCCTCGAGCCCGAACATTCCTAATAATTTTGGCAAACCTTGCCCGCTGAGGATAAATATCCACGCGTATGTCCGAACGAGGAGGCTGGTCCAGAATGGAACGATAACCAGCACTAGCAACAAGTTCCGATATCGCTTTTTAACGACCAGCGCCAGATAATAGGCCAACGGAAATGCTATGAGCAAACACGCAATCGTTCCAATCGGCGCTAACGTCATAGTGTTAAAGAACGCTTTCGATCTGGTCGGCAAATTCATGTAATTTTCAAGTGTGAAAGCCGGAACATACCCACCGGCAGGCCCTCGTTCCCCAAATGAAAATACGATGATAAATACGAGCGGCATTAGCAGTAAAACTGCATACCAAGCGGTAGCGGGAAGCAACAACATTGCTGTTGTGATCTTCCGCTTACGCCCGATTTTATCTGCGCCGCTCGTACTCATTTCATTTCCACCGATTATGCTGCTTTAAAGCGTGCCATAAGCTCGGCACGTTCAGGGCTGGTTAGCGAAACAGCCGCGCCAAATTCAAGCGGGTTCATAAGCTCTGCTGCCGGGTAAAGAATTGGGCTATTTTTCAATTCGTCAGGCAGCAGATCAATCGCTCTGCTATCAATAAGCGGATAACCGTGTGCGATGCCTTCCTTGGCATTAACTGCCGGATCCTGCATGAAGTTAATGAAGGCATATGCTGCGGCCAGATGTGGAGCGCCCTTAGGAATGGCATAGAAATCAGACCAGATCTCGCCGCCTTCTTTACCCAGGACATACTGCATTGTCGGAATGTCACGCTGCAACTGCACGGCGTCGCCGGTCCAGCACATAGACATCCACGCATCTCCGCTACGCATTCCGGGCTGATAGTCGCTCGTTACCGCGAACAGGTGCGGTTTAGCTTCGATCATCAGTTTTTCGGCGTCCGCCAACTCGGCCGGATCAACTGAGTTAAACGAATACCCGAAATATTTCAAAGCGTTACCAATCGCCGTCAGCTGATAGTCGTGTACGATTGCGCGGCCAGAATATTCGTTCACGGCTGTATCCCAGAATTCCTTCCAGGAAGTCATGTCATCGCGCGTATGCGCAGTGTTCACAACATAGCCAGTTGTGCCCCAGTCTTTCGGCACAGTATAGACTTTGCCCTTATAGCTACCTTCGGCCGTGAACTTGGTATTGTTTGTCGCGGCGTTAAAGTTAGGCACGCGCGACAGATCAATTTCTTCGATCAGATCAAGATCGGCATATGTCGAGATCGTGTAGTTTGTTGGAACGAACACGTCCCAACCAGTGCCACCAGCCTGTAGTTTGGCCAACATTTCCTCGTTCGACCCGAACACGGAGACGTTAACATGTACACCGGTTGCTTCGGTGAAGGCTGCGATGTTGGCCTCGTCCATGTAATTTGGCCATGTGGCGAAGTTTAGCCGGTTTCCCAGATCCTCGGCGGCGAATGCCGGGCGGGTTAGCAAACCTGCGCCAGCAACCGTCATCATTGCTGTGCCCAGTCCTGTCACACCTAGAAAGTGACGACGTGAGATTGAGCCTTTGCGATAGCTTTCAAGGTGCTCCATGAACTCCTTTTCACTTATTGAACCGCGTCTACCATTATTTCCCATTTCTCTTCTCCTTGTTGGTTTGCCTAACTTAGGTGCTTGCGTCGTCACGATTATTTTCGAGTATTAACGCAGCTTGTTTAGTCCAACTGATATTTACGCTTTGGCCGGTTTCGAAAATTCCGGTCTTTGACTCTGCGAGTCTGGAAGCGAGGACTAAGACGTCTCCCAGTTCGTCGATTTTGACGACGTATTCCGTGTGTTCGCCCAAGAATATCCTGTTGCTAATCACACCCGTAAACTGCGCATGTTGTTCGTCGGTTGTTTTGTCTATGGCCGCTTGAATTGTGATGATTTCTGGGCGTACGCAGACAACGGCCGCCGCTGATTTCGGTGGTAATTTTACGCCTTTGGGCGAGAACCCTCCGAGAATGCGACCACAATCGAGCCTTACCGTGCCTTCCTGTCCAGAAGCTGATTCAACGACTCCGGAGAAGAAGTTTGATTTACCGACAAAGTCTGCCACATACGGGTTTAAAGGTTCCTTGTACAGTTCTTGAGGAGAGCCTGTTTGCACAATCTGCCCGTCTTTCATAAGGCAAACAGTATCGCTCATTGAAAGCGCCTCTTCCTGATCATGAGTTACCAGTATGAAGGTAATCCCGACTTCTTTTTGCAGGTTTTGCAATTCAATCTGCATGTCGCGACGCAGTTTGCGATCCAGTGCGGCGAGCGGTTCATCCAGTAGCAACACATTGGGCCGATTAATCAACGCACGGGCAAGTGCCACACGCTGTTGCTGGCCCCCCGACATTTCCCAGATATGACGGGTTTCGTAACCGGGCAGCCGCACCAATTCCAGAGTTTCAGAAACACGTTTTGCCAGTTTAGCCTTGCCGATACTGCGATCAAGTTGCTTTACGCCGTACGCAATATTGTCCGCAACGTTCAAGTGTGGAAACAATGCGTAGTGTTGGAACACCATGTTTACGGGGCGTTTGTAGGCGGGCACCCCAACCACTGATTTCCCGCGCAAAAGAACTTCACCACTACTGGGCTGCTCAAATCCGGCGATCATCCGCAAGAAGGTGGTTTTTCCGCACCCCGAGGGGCCGAGAAACGAAACAAATCTTCCCTGCGGAACACTCAAATCAATTCGATCAACAGCCAAGACTTCGCCGAAGCGTTTGCTCACCTGACGAAATTCGATGTCGGGCGTATCCTGATTGGCGTAGTTACCGGTTTCAGTCACTTCTACCACCTAAATGAGTTATAATTTGCATTTATTCTCCACTGGGGTATAGGTCGAAATACGTGCTTATTAAGATAAAATGTGAAGTGCGTGTATATACCCCCAAAGGGATAGTTTGGTTCTATTTTTGCACGGTACATCGTTATTAATAAGGGATAATGTGATGCATGACGACAGATAGCGAAGGGAAAAATTGGGATTCACAACTCGCCGAGGCGATCTTATCACTTGGAGAATCAAAATTTTGGCCGATGTTGGAAGGCGCGCTTAAGGGGTTGGTTAACTTTGATTTTGTCGTTATTTTTGGTTATAGAGGCGACGAAGTACCGGTAAACTTGTACAATAGTTTCGACCCCAGACGACTCGACATTCATGTTATTAAGTATCTTGACGGACCGTATCTTCTAGACCCGTTCTTTCAAGCGTGTAGGGCAAATAACGCTCCTGGGCTTTACCGCCTTAAAGAGATTGCACCAGATCGCTTTTATCAAAGCGAATATTACCGATCCTATTACAAAGAAACCGATCTTGCTGAAGAAATAGGTTTTTTGTTCAGGCTACCAGAAGACACGTATATTGTTCTTTCACTCATGCGTGTAAGAAGTAGTTCTGTGTTTTCCGGCAAAGAGATGAAGCAACTCCGGTCGGTCGAAAAAACTGTTCGTGCTTTGACATCACAGCATTGGCAATACTCAGAAGCGATGTTCTCGGATTCCGGCACCGGCTTTGACCAGACAATTGTTCAAAAACGAGTCAATGAAGTGTTCAAGACCTTTGGCACTTCAATATTGACGTCACGTGAGTGCGAGGTCGTTGGCCTGGTCCTTCGGGGATATTCTTCTGAGGCGATCGCAGACATTCTGGGTATAGCTAAAGGAACAGTTAAAACCTACCGTCGAAGTATTTACGCGAAGCTCGGAATTTCCTCACAATCAGAACTGTTCTCAATGTTCATTTCAGCACTTCAAATATCGCCGCTGTCTGCCACCGGCAATTCTGGGTAGGCGGGTTGGCATTCTTATTAGTTGAGAGTTAGGGCGCTGCGTTGACGGTAAAAAAATTATATTTCATCGGAAAGATCAGTTAAAAAAACCTAGTATGAAGTCTGTGTGGTCACCCTCCGGTCACCCTTATCGAATTCGACCAAATTCCACGATATTCCATCAAACTCCACATTTGGCCTAAGCGGATACCAGTCAAGACCGACCTTCATTTTCGTCCATTCACATTCATTTCGCTTCAGTTCCCTTCCCTTGCCTGACAAATGGATTTCGCCCATGGCATGCAATAGGTCGGGGGTTCGATTCCCCCTGGCTCCACCAATACTCCAAATACATTTCAGTATATTTCTGAATGGGTTACGTGGTAACCCGTTACCTCTTCGGTATGTTGTCACCGTTTTGCAAGAGGTCTCGGGTCACCGGAAATGTGTGACAAAATATTCTGAAAACTGTGAGGTATTGGCCAATTGCACCTAGGGAAAAAGTCGATCAGCGGACGCAGCTCGTTGCGGGAATTACCGGTACTAATTCGATTTGAGATGCGTAAACAAAATGGAGGTCGGCCGATTGCAGGCTAAACCAGATCCCGCAATATATTACCGATCGTGTCTGCCCCGAAACGCTTAAACACAAAAGCGCGGGCTTCGATCGCCACTTTTTTGGCTACCTCCGGATTATTGCTCAACTCCGAATAGGCTAGCGCCATTGCATCCGCTGTTTCTGCCTGTACGAAATGCTTATCTGGCACCAAACCCAGACCCTCAACGGCCTTGGCCGTGGCGATCAAAACAACACCTGCGGCCATCGCCTCCAGAACTTTGATCCTCGTACCGCCACCACTGTTGATAGGCAAAATGCTAAATCCTGCAGGCTCAAGTACTTTGGAGATTTCTGGCAGGTCCAGAATTAGCTTCAGATTCGCATGTTTACCCACTTCTTTGGCAAGGTGTGCTCCGTGTCTTCCGGCAATTTGTAGGTCCGCATAGTTGGGCAACAAGGGCAAAACTTCATTCACAAGTACGTCGATAGCCATAAGGTTTGGTTTGTAGGTCAGGGTGCCAATGTAAATGATCCCGCCATGCGTATACCTTTCAGGGTTAATGGTGAACCCAAATACGGTTTCGTTCGGTACGGGATTGGGAACCAGAGTCGCGGCAACATCTGCCAACTCTTGGTATCTTTTGCGATCATGCTCCGAACATACCCACAATTGATCAGATGACGTAACAGCCAACATGTCCTGTTTTCTTGCGCGTATATTCATTAACACGCGTCGCCAAACATTACCGGGAAACCACTGGTAGGGAAGTAAACGCAACTTTTCGGCGTGCGTATCCGAATCCACGTTGTGCGTGCTGTATACAAGTTCTGCATCGCCCCAACCTATCGAATTGATCAGCGATGTAGTGGTTGAGTGCTCAAATAGGACGACGTCCGGATTAACTCTATCTCTGATTTTGCAAATATTTGATATGACTTTCGTAGGCAATTTTGGCGACAACGGATTCCATAACGAAACCAAACTCCACAAGTTAAAATATTTGCCAAGCGGCACGCGTTCTTGATCAATATTGGCCTCAAATGTATTTATATTTCCGTTGGCCACGTACAGAATAGTAACCTTCGAAAACATCGAAAGCTGTTTTGCCAGAGTTGCTGTTCTAATCTTCCCACCGGTATCTGCTGGAAATACAACTTCAGGTGATATTATTAGTATTCGTTTTTTGGGCATTTGAATTTGGCTCAAGGCTTTTTAACGAACGCATCATTCAAGGGCCAGATTTGATCACCAGAAATAATTGCGTTCTCGATTTTTCGAATGTGCAAGCTCTTTCGATAGGTTGGAATTATCCCATTTAGTTTCGTGTACGCCATTGGATTTAATACATTGATCCGGTTTAGTTGCTTTTGAAAAGACAACTCGTTTTTAAGGCGTTCCTTTAAGGTCACATTTCGCTTCGGAGAAAACGAACTATAACGTGCCTTCTCTTTGGGCACGTCACACGAATTCGCAAAAAAGGCCTCGTACTGTGGCCAGTATTTTCGCGTAAATGGAACCGAAGGCTGCACCCAGGGCTTGGTCTGGGCGATGAAGTGAAGAATATTCGGATCGAACTTGTCGACAAGCCTTGTGGCGAAGGCCAATGTTTGCCAATTCCATTTTAGCGAAACCGGATGCCATTCACCTGCAAGATGCACATTAATCGCCGATTGGTCGTGAAAGAACTGAATCTCTGGGTTGGCGGTGGCTAGTTCAATAAGTTTCTGCGACTTTTCCAATGTACCTTTATAGAAATCAGACTTTCTACAGGCCTCGACATCAAAAGCCAAAACACCAGCATTCAAATATTTCTTTCCCGAAATACCTAAAACATCCCAATATTTCTCACGATCTTCATCTCTATATATTTGCCATTGAATCGAGTCGATAACACCCGATACCGGTCCTTTTCCTTTGGTTTCGGAAAACAATTCGGATAAGCGCCCCTTTCGCAGGTACGTATCTGTATCAAGATAAACGATCTGGCTGTAATCGTTGACAAAGGCATCAGGAATCCCAATTTTAGCATAGGAAGTTAACGGGATCCTATTGTCCACCATCAAGTTTGCAAAGCTGGTGTTGTCGAGCAGGCAAACACGTATGTATGTCGGGATGCTTTCATTATCTAACAAACTACTGTCAAATGTGGTCAGACATATGTCGAAATCGGCATCCGGTTCAGACCTGTGAATTTGATCAGCAACAAAAAGCGCTAAATGCAGTGCATTTTTATCACAACACAAGATAACCGCTTTCTCAAATTTCGCGGGCTTGGTTTCTTTCAATATCATTTTTTCTCTAATACCCTTCAACTTCAGCATAGTAATTGCCTGATCTACGAAGCAACGTTTTGAAATAACCTACGACATGGCAAGCGTTAAGTAGTGCCTGAGATAGCGCCGCAACGCCGCGGTTTTCGCTGAATACCAGTACGATCAACCCAGAGAAAGTATAGGTTAGAGTGTTGAGCGCCGATGCAAAAATAGACCAGAATAACCACAGCACACCGCGAATACGGCCAAATCGCATAAGGTTGATTTCACCCCAATTTTGCGCTCGCGCGATAACACGACGGCAACGTATATTAACGGATCCTCGCTCGAGTATCGTGGGCTCGACGCATTTTGCCTCTCGGACCCACAATACTTTTTCACCCTTATCTTTGAGATTGAAGAAAAACTGTGTGTCCTCGCCGCCTGAAAAATTAAACTTTGAGTGAAACCGTGCGCCAAGTTTGTCAGGATCGAAAATAAATCTATGTATCAGCGCGTTTGCTGTCGTCACATTCCATGTTGGTTGACCGGTATTTAAATCTTGTTGGGTGCCTTGGGGCAACCATCTGCTCGCTTTGTTATCAGCGATACGCTGATTTGGTCCGGCAAAAGCGTGACAATCTGGAAACCGTTCAGCGGCATCGAGCATCGCTGAAAGCCATTTTGTATCAACGATCAAATCATCGTCAAAAGACGCCATCCATTCCGCATCCGTAGCAAGAAAAGCCTCAATTGCGGCATTGCGTGCAAAAACAAGACCAGGATTTGGTTCATTGACATAAGAGATCGCAAACTTGCCGCGAAAATCGTCAACTACAGCCGTTGCCCCGGCCGCTTCTCCATTTTCGATTACGATGAATCTGACTGCAGATCGGTCGTCTTGCTCGATCAAAGCACAACTATCCAGCAACCGTTTGAGCATCTTCGGTCGTTCGCGTGTGCAAATTGTAACACATATCATTTGTCTGGTTCCAACTGTGGACTCGGAGATAAAATACTTTAAAGTAATGCGTGTCAGATTTCAAAACGGGAGTTACAAATGTTGAAAGTTATTCGCACTACTATGGCGATGATTCTTGCAGGCGGCGCAGCTTACGCTGGTTCGGTTGCGTATGTTGCACCGGTTGTTCCAGAAGTAATGGAAGAAGCCAGTGGTTCGATGGGCGGTTCAGGCATGTGGTTGATCCCACTTCTTGTAATCGCGTTAGTTGTGTTGGTTGCTAATAACAACAGCAACGGCACAATTTAATTCGATTTCAATTCCGTTAGATTATTTATGGGCTTAGCGAGATTTCTCGCTGGGCCCAATTTTGTATTACCCAAGCTCAACCCCGAGCAACCGTTCAACGGTGTCGCCATCGACTGGTGTCGTTTCGCCGTTGGTTCAGTCCGTTAACCAGTAGGTTTGCATATCCGGTCCCATCCAAAAGTAAAAAACTTTCAAAAAAGCATGCTGAGATATTTAGGCACAATTGTTGGGATTCGAAGGTGGTGACGCGTCCAGCAAAATGTGGACCGAAGTCCAGAAAAATGGCCAGAAAAATGGAAACGCAGGAGAACGCTATTGGAGGTGTGAGAGACGTTGACACGGGGTGGGATGATTAAATACGCTCTCTCAACTTCTTTTTGCAGTCACGTCCAGAAAGAGAGTGAGACTGGGGAATATCGGGGAGCGACACGAGGGGCCGTGCGACCGTGGCACGGGTATATTGGTAACCTAGGAGATGTACGAGGGGCGTCGGGATATGTATCACGGGGCACCGGTGAGCACGTGGTGAGACGATAGACTGGCGATACGTGCTATCCGAAACGTAGCTAATATCCAAATAATTGCGACTTATGTGCGCTTCTTCGGTCTCATTATTCACTTACTTTTCAAGTCGCCCCATTTAACTCTGATGAATTTTCCGGTCGTCTTAGGTAATGATTTTCGATCAACGAGCTTGGATGATACAGCAAAATCCTCGTTGATCCGGACCACAAGCAACTTGTTGAAGTTCCCCCCAACTTTGACAGTTACTTCGTCGTTCTGCTTAAACGGTGTAATCGTCTTAACTTCAATAAAGTCGTTTCCCAATCTGCCGTCCGAACCCTGCGCATGGGTGTTGTGCAACTTGATGCCATGAGTAATCGCGCCAAACAGTTCGCCAATATCGCCGTAAACGCTAAGATGGAGGCCGGTTGTAAAATGGTAAGATTCAGCAAGTGACAACAGTTCCTCGAAAAAGGGAATTAGCGAACGATCAGCGTTGGGGTATTTTGCACCCCATTCTTTGTAGCGGAGTTGTTCTTCAATTTCTGACCATGTAACCTACTCCCCATCATCGTAGAAAGCCCGGTCAGCCCAAAGTTCGTAGTCGTCATATTCCAAAGATGGATCGGTGGCCATGTGATTTTCCTGCGATAGCAATTCAGTGGTTTGACGCAACTATAGAGAATAGCAATGCACATTCAATCTGCGCTTTGGACCAACCCAATTAAAACCCAAAATTATTGCACTTCACTCCCCCTGATACGCCCGATCCAACATTGCCAGTGCCTCTGCCCCGCCGCGCACAGCTTGCGTGTAATGGCCGAGGGTGACAGTCGGACTATGCCCAGCCATTTGGGCGACCAAGCCCACTTCTACGCCCCGCGCCTGCAATACTGAAACGAAGGAATGCCTTGCGCTGTGAATTGTCACATAGCGAACTCCAGCCTTTGAAAACGCTGGCCGCCAGTATCTTTTCAGCATGTTCGAATAAAGGATAGGCCCACCGCCACCCAAGCGAGGAAGTGGCCACTGTTGGGGTACACTGGGTCCCGGAAATACGCGGTACAATTCACCATCGAGTCTTGGACAGATCAATCTCCATTCCAGCAGCATAGTACGAAGGGTTTGATTTATCGGTATCTGGCGAATTCCTAATTCTGTCTTCGTTGT
>Ga0209345_10004854_pt1 | contig 12760 bp, 11 predicted proteins | sample Cruoilmetagenom7_FD_187294 | JGI IMG/M metagenome (GOLD analysis project Ga0209345, IMG submission 187294) | Oil polluted marine microbial communities from Coal Oil Point, Santa Barbara, California, USA - Sample 7 (SPAdes) (version 2) | ecosystem: Environmental > Aquatic > Marine > Oil seeps ...
GTGTTGATCGGCAAGCCGATGGTGATCTGGGTTGTGCTCCGGGTGCTTGGGGTGGGGCACCGGGGCGCGCTGAGCACGGGGTTGTGCCTGGCGCAGATCGGGGAGTTCTCGTTTGTGCTTGCGACCACGGGGCGAACGGTGATCGGTGATGAGGTGTTCGGGTTGGTGGTGTCGGTGTCGATCGCGTCGATGTTCGTGACCCCGACGCTTGTTGCCAATGCGGGGACGATCGGTGATCGGGTGGTGAGCATGCTCGTGAGGTTGAAGATTCTCAAGGCGGACCCGCTGCTGGGCGAGCGGGCGTCTGATGAACTGAGCGGGCACGCGGTGATTGTTGGGTTCGGTCCGGCGGGGCAGGGGGTCGGGAAAGTTTTGAAACGCGCGGGGATCGAGGCGGTGGTGCTGGATCTGAATCCGGTCAATGTGGGCAACGCGGACCGGTTCGGGTTTGTCGGTCAGGTGGGCGACGCGACGCAGGCGGAGGTGCTCGAACATGCGGGCGCGGCGCGGGCGCGGATCGTGGTTGTTGCGGTTCCTGATCCATCCGCGGCGGGTGCGGTGGTGTCGGCGGTGCGTTCGCTGAACACGGACGCGTTGATTGTTGCCAGGGCACGGTACCATCGGCACATCGGGGAGGTGCGACGCGCGGGCGCGGATGTGGTGGTTGATGAGGAAGAGATCGTGGGGACGGAGCTGTCGTTTATGCTCCAGAGTTTGCTTGAGCCTGAGGAGCTTGGGAAGAGCGCGCTGGAGACGCAGTTCTAGTTTCGCGCGAGATTGCAAAGGTCTTAGTCGTCGAGTGAGATGGACTTGGGACCTTCTTTGCCTGCGGTGCGTTCCATGTAGCCGTCGCCTCGTTTTTCATATTTGGTGAATCCGAGTCGGTCGAGGTTCTCGTTGGAGAGCTGGGACTTGCCTTTGATGTCGGACCATTTGCCGGCGATGTTTGGGGGCTGGATAACGCGCTCGACGGGTCGTCCCTCGTGCTCGGTCAGCGCGTCTTCGGACATCTGCTGGACGATCTCGAAGGTGGGGTCTCCGGTGGGTTCGCCTTGGTCGTTGAGGTATTGGTAGACATAGATTGGCATGATGATTCCTATCGGCTGATTGGTCGCTGGACTTATCCGAAGATTTGTCCTGAGTCGGTGTCTTGCATTTTCCATCCGGTGGCTTGGCAGATTTTTTGGAGGACTGGCCAAGCGAAGTCGGTGTTGTAGACGACGACCATGGCTTGCATGAGTGCGTCGTGTCCTTGTGCGTATTCGACGGTGTATCCTGGGCCGTGGAGGACCATTGTTCCCATGCGGGTGATGACGGCGCCGTCTGGGAGTGTGTTGAACTTGGCGAGTTCTTTGCAGACTTCTTTGGGTGAACCCAGCGGGAAGTTTCCGGCCATGGGGTCGTCGATGTTCTTCGGTTTGGTGAAGACGAGGATTCGTTTTTTAGATTTGGCCATGCTGTACGGATTCTAGGTGGATGCTTGGTGTCGGGGTTTGGGGTCGGGGTTTGGGGGTTATTCTTGTTCGGCTTCGAGGGCATCGAGTGCATCGTCGCGTGCGTCGAGGAGTTCGACGGCTTTGTCGAGCAGCAGGGAAAGCGGGACGGGTTTTTGGAGGTAGGCGTCTACGCCGAGGGATTCGCCGTAGGCTTGGTGGCGTTGTCCTTCGTTGGCGGTGACCATGATGACGATGGGTGAGTTTTCGAGTCCTTTGATGCGTTCGAGGACAAGGAACCCGGAGCGTTTGGGAAGCATCATGTCGAGGATGACGATGTCGGGTGGGTCGTCTGCGCAGATGCGGACGGCTTCGTCGCCGTCGGATGCGGTGAGGGTCATCGCGTCTTCGGATTGGAAGGCGGCGTCGAAGGCTTCGAGGATGTCGCGTTCGTCGTCGACGATGAGCACGCGGACATCGGCGAGGCGTCCTTCGTCGATGCTGTCTTGTTGGTCGTCGAACTGGTCTTGGCTTTGGTCTTGGGGGTTGTCCATGTGTACTCCTGTGCGTGGTGTGTCTGTGTAGTTTATTTGAAGTGGGTGATGTTGTGTTCTTGCATGTAGGCGCGGTCTTGGTCTGATCGGTCGATGATTTTGGCGAGTTCCTCGTCGGTCATCCATGGGAGGGATTTGAGCTTGGCTTTGAGGGCGTCTGGGAATGGTTTGTTGAGGCGCTCGTGTCTTGGTCTGCTCTTCCAGATTCGGTGCATCCAGAGGTACTGTTCCGGGCTGTTGCGGATCATGTGCTCAATTGATCTGCGGTAGCGGGCTGTGATGTAGTAAAGGGGGTCGGGCTGGGATTCCCAGTCCTCGCTTGCGAACTGGTCGACGACCTCGATGCGGTAGCGCATGGTCTGGGTTGAACCGGGCTTGGTGGGGAGTCTTCGTGCTTGACCGATGAGGATGTTGGCGTTGAACTGGAGGGCGGTGAGGCCGATGGATTTGTAGCTTGAGGCGAGGCGTCCGAAGTATGGGACCTGGAGACCGCGGTCTCCGGCGTTTTGGTCGGCGACGAAGGCGACGGATTCTTTGTTGGCCATGAGTTCGGGCATGGCGCGCATCGCGCCGAACTTGTCGAGGAGGTCGAGGCCGCGGCGCGAGCGGGATTGGCGGACCCAGTCGTCGGCGAGGCGGAGGTCGAGGGGGCGGTAGATCGCGTGCATGTTGAAGCCGAGGAGCGCCATGGTGTAGCCGACGATTTCCCAATTGCCGCAGTGTCCGGTGAGGAGGAGGGTTGGGCGGTCGTTGAGGAGGTGGGGCATCGCTTCTTGAAGGTTCCCGATCTCGACATAGTCGGTCCATGCGTCTTCGGAGAGGAGGCGCGGGGTGACGGCGAGTTCGGTTGCGAGCATGACGAGGTGTTCGTAGGACTGCATGACGAGGTTATGTCGCTGGGCTTCGTCCATTTCGGGGAACGCGACTTCGAGTCTTTTGACAGCGAGGGCGACGCGTTTTTTGTTGAAGCGGGCACCGCCGAAGGATCGTCCGAGGGTCTTTGCGACGCGGAGGACTGTTGGGAGGGGGAAGATGTGCGCGGGCATGAGCGCCGTGCGGAGTGCGGCGTATGCGGCGGGCTGGGTGATGTATCTTTGTACGGGGGTGAGGGCACCCCTTGGATCACGGGCCATGGTTTCCCAGCTCTGTCGTTTGGATCCGGACAGTTGGCTGATCGGGTTGCGAGCAGCGCGTGGATCGGCGGATCAGTTGGGGAAGTCGCCGATGAGTGTCTGGAGACGGTTTGCGTTCAGGAGCGGGATTGATGCGTCCTCTGCACGGATGAGGAGGTCGTCGTAGCGCTGGATTTCGCGTTGGAGACGGACATATTCCTGCATGGTCGCGATTGGTGCGCCGGGTCCTGGGGGTGGTGGGAGGATTGGTTTTTCGCCGAGGACGACGAAGTCGATGTCTCCGACGACGGTGTCTTCGAGTTTGCCGCCCCACTCTTCGATGAGTGCTTCGAGTTCATCGGTTTCGAAGCGGGTAGCGACTCCGTTGCCGTCGATGTCGAAGAGTCCGTCAACGACGAACTTGTATGTTTTCTTCGGGTCATAGACGGCGTTGGCGATGACATTGCCTCGGATGATCGGGTTGCCTTGCGAGGAGGCGATGATGCGGGCACGGGAGAAGTCGTCTTCGACTTCGATGATCTCGATGACGGCTTTGCCTGCTGGGTATTCGTTGGTTGCTGGGTTGATGCGGATTTCGGTCGCGTTGTCGTAGACGGCGAAGGTCATGCCGAGGACTGCTTTTTGTTTGCGTCCGATGGAGAGGAGGACCTCGTCGTCTGAGGTGATGACCTGATCGATGCGAGCGTCAACGAGTTCCGCTTCGTTGAGGGGCTGGAGGCGGTCGGACTTGCCTTGGCCGCGGAGTCTTGCGAGCTGGTCGCGGAGGAGGCTGTTGTCGCGGGAGACCGCGTCGAGCTGTGATTGCATGCGGTTGACGGTGTCGCTTGATTCTGCGATGACTTCTTCGATGCGTGAAGTTTGTCGTGTGTCTACGAGACCGAGGGTGTCTTCGGTGTAGATGACGCGGCCTTCGTACTCATCCATATTGCCTTGCATTCTTGCGGCGGATTCGTTGAACTCGGCCTCGATGGTGGCGACGCGGTTTGCTTCGTACTCTGCGGTGTCTTGGGCGGCGCGGCGCTGGGCGTCGGCTTCTTCGAGGCGGACGGTCAGCGAGTCGATCTCTGCGTTCTTTTTGGCGACGAGGGCGAGGAGTGAGCCCTCGGCGATGTCTGGGAGCTGGGAGAGTCGCTGGCGGAGTTGAGGCATCGCGGTGGCTGAGTCGCCGGAGATGGTCCCGATGAGTTCTGAGCGGTTCCCGGCGAGGTACTCGACGACGGTTTTGTTGCCGTCGGAGCGTGCTTCTTCTTGGATGGCGCGGATGACTGCGTGCTCGCGTTGCTCTGGCGAGACGAACTGTTTGTAGCTTTCGTTTGCGGTCGCGAGGTCACCTTGGGCGCGTTGGGCTTGGCCGTAGAAGACCATGGTGGTGACGAAGAATCCGAGTGCGAATGCGCCAAGGACTGTGATGGTGACGGCGACGCCGACGCTTGCTCCGGTGCGAGCTGCCATAATGACTCTCCTGTTGGGCTTGTTTGCCTTGAGGGTGAGTGGGTGAACGAGATGCTGTTCCGCAACGATCGCGGGGTTGATCTATCCGCACGCTGTTCCGAAAGGTTCGGGCGTGCTGGGCCGTATAGTAGATGGGAATTGTGGGGCTGTGGGATTCTGGGGGCAGAAAGGGCGTGGTGTGGTGGTTTGGCGGGGATTGGTCGGGTGGTTGGTGCGGTCATCGGAACAGGGCTGATTTTGCGCTTTGTTGGGATTTGGCAGTGCTGGTTCGACAGGGGGTGGGCTTGGTGGCTCTGAACTTTGCGTGAACGATGCTGAGTGGTGTTTTGCTCTCAAAAAGGGCGGGTTGTTAAACTGGGTATTATAGATCCCAAAACTGGGCATTTTCCCTTGCATAGTTCCCCCTGCTTCCTGTAGACTACGGCGTGGTCGTTCACCACTCCGAGGACTGGATATGGACAATCCGTCACGCAAAATTCGACCTGATGACCTTGAAATCTTCGCTCAGATTCCAGGAATCATGGCGGTGGTTCGGGATCAGGGGCTGCGGGTGGTGTGGTGCACCCCTTCGTATGGGAAGATTGCGGGGAACGATTCGACTGTTGAGCGGATGGTGGGGACGCGGATCGAGGATGTGGTGCCTGAGGTTGCGGCGCGGGAACGGACCAAGTTTCATCTGGAGGTGATGAAGTCTGGGGTTGCGCAGAGTCACTTTCGGCTGATGAACGACACGCGGGTGGTGAGCACGGTGTTCCCGCTTGACGAGGAGGCGTTCGGGCATCGTGGGGTTTTTGTGATTGTGCAGGATGCTTCGGCAAACTCGAAGCTCTTGGAGGATTTGCACATTCCGATGATGACGACTTCGAACTTATACAAGCTTGAGCCGTTGACTGGTCGTGAGCTTGAGGTGCTTCGGCTTGTGGCTCAGGGGATTTCGACTCGTGAGATTGCGGATTTGCTTTGCCGTGCTGAGAAGACGGTGGAGCACCATATCAACGCGATTCATGGGAAGATCGGGACGAGCAGCCGGGCGCAGTTGGTGCGGTTTGCCTCTGAGCGGGGGATCCAGTTGTTTTCCGACTCTGAGTGGGCTCAGATTGTTGATGGGGTGCAGCGGGTTCGGCGGGAAACGGCGCGGGGTGTGTTTGCCCAGCCTTCTTGAGTGGGGTTTGCGGCGAGTGGTCGTGATCGGTTGCGAAATCTGAATAGATGTCTTACGATGTCCAGATGGACTTTTTGCAACACGCATTGGGAAATGGGATGGAACACGGGCTTGTTTTGGGTGCGATCGATTGGTCGGTGCCGTATGACGAGAAGGTGACGGTGATGCTCCGGCTGGGGCTGGCGGCGTTGTTTGGTGCGTTGCTTGGATGGGAACGGGGGCGATCTGAGAAGCCTGCGGATATCCGCACGATGATTCTGATCGGCGCGGGGGCGGCGATGTTTACTTTGCTTGGTGAACGGATGATTGATGCGGGTGGGGATGAATCGATTATCCGTGCGGACCCGACGCGTGTGCTGTCGTACATTATCTCGGGTGTAGGTTTCTTGGGCGCGGGGGCAATTCTGCACTCGAAGCGGTCGGTGAAGGGGCTGACGACGGCGGCTTCGATCTGGACGGTTGCGGCGATCGGGGCGGCGTGCGGGGTGGGCGAGTTTATGATTGGGTTCTTCTTGTTCGCGATTGCGTTTATTACGCTTTGGATGCCTTGGGTTTGGGCGCTTGCGGACGGTACTTTAGACGAGTACGAGATCACGCCGTTGGACGCGAACAAGATTGACGAAGAGGACCACAAGCAGGTCTTTAAGGACGATACCACCGCGGATTAGATTAGACGCCTCGGTCTGCGGAGCCGAGGGAATCGAGTTCGTCTTTGTAGCGGGATTTGAGTGGCTCGACGACTTCCTTGAGGAATCTCTCGGTTTGTTCGACGCTGCGTCCGATGAAGTTCATGGGGTTGAGGATCTGATCTTCGGTGAGCATGTGGTGGATGGACGCGAAGTCGGGGTCGGCTTTGAGGCGGTCGATGAGGTCGTTGTCGAGGCCTTCTTGTTTGACGCGGTGTCCGGCTTCCTGGGAGTGGACTCGGATTTTTTCGTGGAGGTCTTGGCGGTCGCCCCCGGCTTTGACGGCTTCCATGAGGATGTTTTCGGTCGCCATGAAGGGGAGTTCGAGCATGAGGTTTTTGCGGACCATCGCTTCGTTGACGACGAGCCCGGAGGCGACGGTGTGCATGAGATCGAGGGCACCGTCTAAAGCGAGGAATGCTTCGGGGAGGGAGAGGCGTCGGTTGGAGGAGTCGTCGAGTGTGCGTTCGAGCCACTGGGTGGCGGCGGTGTCGTAGGCGTTTCCGACGAGGTTCATGACGAAGCGGGTGAGGCCGCAGATGCGTTCGCACTTCATGGGGTTGCGTTTGTAGGGCATTGCGGAGGAGCCGATTTGGTTTTTGCCGAAGGGTTCGTCGATTTCTTTTCGGTTGGAGAGGAGACGGATGTCGGTGGCGATTTTGTGGAGGACGGAGGCGATGGAGGCGAGGTCGGCGAGGACAAAGGTGTCGTATACGCGGGGATAGGTTTGACCTGCCAAATCAACCGAACGATCTGAACTTGCTCCACGCTCGATAAATTCATCGAACTCGTTGAGTGTTCGACGAATACTTTTAGGATGACACAAGGATGAAATTTGAGATACGACTTGATCTTCAAAGAGTCCAACAGCCGTTTTATCTCCACCAAACAATGCCAAGAACGAAGCTTGTGTGCCGGTTGCACCTTTCATTCCCTTTGGAAACATGGAGAACATGCGATTACCGAACTCCGTGCGAGCCAAGTAGAGATCGTATGCCCATCCTGCTGCACGCCGACCGACAGTAACGGGCTGAGCAGGCTGATAGTGCGTAAAGCCAAGAGTAGGTAGACTTGCATATTGTTTAGAAGCATCGCCAAATGCGGTGATTACGCGAACTAGTTTTTGATTCAGCTGATGAAATGCATTCATCATCACGACATAGTCGGCATTGCACACAACATCCTGACTTGTACAGCCCAGATGAATGATTGATCGTGCAGTTGGACACTGGTCACCAAGACAGTGGACATGGGCCATGACATCGTGGCGGAGTTCACGCTCATACTTGGCTGCTAGATCAAACTCTTCATCGGTAATCTCTCTATCAGCGACTTCCGCGAGTTCCTTCACCTGCTCTGCTGTCACCAATGTCGGAAATTTGTCCTTGCCAATATACGAATCGCTCATTCGGTGTTGGGCTTGGGCGACGGCGAGCCAGATCTTGCGCCAAGTGGTGAACTTGTGTCTGGGGGACCAGATTTTGCACATCTCGGGGGATGCGTTTCGCGCGGCGAGGGGGGAGGTGTAGGTGTCGTGGGGGGAGGTCGATTGGCTGGTCGGTTGGCTCATGTTTGATGGTAGGGTTCGCATGGGCGAGAGGGGACACTACACTTGGGGCATGGATGAAGAGCGATTGTCTGATGTTGGGATTGATGTCGAGGATGGGGCGGCCGGGGAACCGGTGCGGTTGATCGTTGGGATGTCGCGCGCGGGGACGACCTGGGTGACCAAGGAACTCTCTCGGCATCCGTCGGTGATCTCGTACGGCGAGACGATGGTGTGGGGGCGGAAGTATTTAGAAACCGACCTGGATGATGGAAGGGACAGTCCGATCCGCGCGCGGGAGCGGGTGCTGAAGGTTGCGGAGTACATCGAGGAGTATGTGGGGTACTCGAAGCTTGATGAAATGCGGGAGCGGTATGACTCGGGGAAGCTTGGGCATATCCCGGTGGGCACGCTTGAGTTGATCGCGGGGGATCTGCGCGGGTTGATGCAGTCGATGGATCGGTCGATGACGCCTGCGGAGGTGTTCCATGAGACGAACCGGGTGATCGGGGAGCGGTGCGGCGCGGGGGTGGTGATTGAATCGACCCCGAACCATTTGAACTTTCTTGATCGGATCTTTGGCGCGATGCCCGACGCGCTTGTGGTGGTGATGCTGCGGGGGCCTTATGCGTTTATGGTGTCGTATAAGCACCAGGGGGACCGGAAGCACGCGGACACGCAGCGGACTTTCCGGAGGTTGTACCATCCGATGATCTGCGCGATGCTGTGGAGGCGGTACGCGAAGAGTACGCGGGAAGCGATCGAGGACCACACGGGACAGGTGCGGACGGTGTGGCTTGATGACCTGAAAGATGGTGGAAACGATGCGATGGAACTGCTGGCGAAGTTTCTGGAGATTCCCGATGCGGAGTTCTTCGCAAAGGATGCGGAGAGTAAGTCGGAGACCAATACCAGCTTCCCCGGCGGGAAGCGTCCGGAGCTTTCTGATGCGGACATGTTCTGGATGAATGTGGTCGCTGGTCGGGAGATGAAACGGCATGGGCTGACCAAGACCAAAGCGGGGTTTCATCCGGTCGCGGTGCTTGGGTCTGTTTTGAAGCTGCCGATCAGTGCGTTTTGGGTGGTGCGGATTATGAGTTCGCGGATTGAGGGGTCGAAGGTTGGGTACGCGAAGAGGATTTTGTTTGGGAAATGAAAATCTGTAAGAGCCCTCACCCCGGCCCTCTCCCCGAGGGAGAGGGAGGAAAGAGAAGACATGGAGAAGCCGAGGACGGCGTCTCCATGGCACCCGGAAAATCAGATCAGAAAGACCAGACCGGAAAAATCCGACCAAGAAAGACCATACCAGAGAGACCCGACTGCGCTGGGGACGGCGAGTCGGGGCACCCCGAAGGATTGATTGGCTAGGAACCCGATTGGATTAGTTGGCGACGATGTTGACTAGGCGTCCGGGGACGACGATGACTTTGCGGACTTGTTTGTCACCAAGGAACTCGATGATGCGCTGATCGGCGAGGGCGGCGGCCTCCATCGCTTTGTTATCCGCGTCTTTGGGCATGATGATCTTGGAGCGCAGCTTGCCCATCACCTGTACTGGGATCTCGATCTCGTCGTCGACGAGCATGGACTCTTCGTAGGTTGGCCAATCCGCGTGGGCGACGCAGGGCGGGTTGCCGAGCTTGGACCAGAGTTCCTCGGCGAGGTGCGGGACGAACGGGGAGAGCACGCGGACGAAGCGGTCGAGCTGATCGCGCGTGAGCGGTTTGGCGATGTTTACGAACTCGAAGATCGCGGCGATCGCGGTGTTGAAGGAGAGCTTCTCGATGTCCGCGCCGGCTTTGGCGATGAGGCGGTGAAGTTGTTTCTCTGTGGTCTCATCGGCGTTGTCGGCGAGCGAGAGGGACGCGTCGTCGTTGGTGACCAATCGCCAGATCTTCTGGAGGAGGCGCTGGAGACCGACGATGTCTCTGGTGGACCAGGGTTTGGATGCTTCGAGGGGTCCCATGTACATTTCATACAAGCGGAAGGTGTCCGCGCCGTAGTCGGCGATGACATCGTCTGGGTTGATGACATTTTTGAGGGACTTGGACATCTTGGCGACGATGCGGTCGACTGGTCCGCCGGTGGCGGTTTCGGTGTAGGACGGCGCGTCTTCGGTGCCGCGGTTTTCGACTTCGTCGATGGGGACGAGGGTTTTGTCTCCGCGTTGGTAGGCCATGGAGGTGATCATGCCTTGGTGGAAGAGTTTGCGGAAGGGTTCTTCGCTCTGGATGACTCCGAGGTCGTGGAGGCACATGTGCCAGAAGCGTGCGTAGAGCAGGTGGAGCACGGCGTGTTCGTTGCCACCGATGTAGAGGTCTACGCCTGAGTCTCCGAGCCAGTAGTCTTGCGCTTCGTCGCCGATGATTTTGTTTGGGTTGGCGTTGTCGCAGTAGCGGAGGTAGTACCAGCAGCTTCCTGCCCAGCCTGGCATGGTGTTGGTTTCGCGGGTGAGGAGTTTGTCGTCTTCGAAGCCGTCGACGCCTCCGACTTGTCCGGCGGTGACCTTGACCCAGTCCTCGGCTTTGGCGAGGAGTGGTTGGGGATCGTTTGATTCGACGGGGGCGTAGTCGGTCAGCGGCGGGAGCTCGACGGGGAGCTGGGATTCTGAGATTGGGTAGTGGTTCTGCCATTCGTCGAAGACGATTGGGAAGGGTTCTCCCCAGTAGCGTTGGCGGGAGAAGAGCCAATCGCGGAGTTTGTAGTTGACCTTTGGCGCGCCGACTTTGTGTTCGGTGAGCCATTTGAGGATGACGGGCTTGGCTTCTTCGACTTGGAGGCCGTCGAGGAAGTCGGAGTTGATCGCGGGTCCGGCTGCCGTGAATGCTTCTCCGTCGAAGCCTTCGGTTGGTTGAACGGTGCGGATGATTGGGAGGTCGAATGCTTTGGCGAAGTCCCAGTCGCGTTGGTCTTGTCCTGGGACGGCCATGATCGCGCCTGTGCCGTAGCCCATGAGGACATAGTCGGAGGTCCAGATGGGGATGGGCTTTCCGGTGACGGGGTTTTTGACATTGAGTCCGAGGTAGACGCCGGACTTTTCTTTGTTTTCTTGGCGCTCGATGTCGGAGCGGTCGCGGGACCATTCGACATAGTCGTTGAGTCTTTTGAGGTCGAGCTCTGGTGGCGAAAAGTCCATCGCGAGTTCGACGAGGGGGTGTTCTGGCGCGACGACCATGTAGGTGGCGCCGAAGATGGTGTCTGGTCTTGTGGTGAAGACGCGGAGGGCTTCGCCCATTTCGGATTCGTCTGGGCCGAGGATTGGGAAGTCGATTTCCGCGCCGACGGATCGTCCGATCCATTCGGCTTGTTGGGTTTTGGTCGAGGATGGCCAATCGAGATCGGCGAGTCCATCGAGGAGGCGGTCTGCGTAGCTGGTGATGCGGAACATCCATTGGCGGAGTGGTTTGCGGTGGACTGGGTATGAGCCGCGCTCGGAGAGGCCGTTGATGACTTCTTCGTTGGCGAGTGCGGTTCCGAGTTTGGGGCACCAGTTGACTGTTTGCTCGCTCAGGTAAGCGAGTCGGTAGGAGTCGATGATTGCTTTTTTGGTTTCGCGGTCGAGCGTATCCCATGGTCCGGCGTCGGTGCCGTCGGGGAGGTCTCCCGCGCCGGTGTATTCCGCGGCGTCTGGGTTGAGCTTCGCTTTGCGCGCGCCGGATTCGAGGTCCGCGATGAGTTCGCTGATTGGACGGGCTTTGCCGTTTCCGTTGTCGGCTTTGACATCGAACCATGAGTTGTAGATCTTGAGGAAGATCCACTGGGTCCATTTGTAGTAGTCGGGGTCGATGGTTCCGAACTCGCGGGACCAGTCGTAGCAGAACCCGAATCGTTTGAGCTGTCGGCGGAAGTTGTCGATTGCGGTTTTGGTGGTGACTTCTGGGTGGACTCCGGTCTGGATGGCGTACTGCTCTGCGGGGAGTCCGAAGGCGTCCCATCCCATTGGGTGGAGGACATTGTGTCCCGTCATTTTCTTGTAGCGGCAGATGATGTCGGTCGCGGTGTAGCCCTCGGGGTGTCCGACATGCAGACCGGCTCCGGAGGGGTAGGGGAACATGTCGAGGCAGTAGTACTTGGGTTTGGATGGGTCGAAACCCGGCTCGCCTGGGTTGGGGACTTTGTTGGTTTGGTGCTCGTCCCAGTAGGACTGCCAGCGGGTTTCGATGTCGGCGGCGAGGGCGGCGTCGTAGCGGATGGCGGTCTGGTTTTCATCGTTGGAAGACATGGAACTGAGTTTAGCACATCGGAAGGGGGTTTATTGGCGATTCGGAGGTTGGATCGGGTATGGTTGGAGTATGTGTGGACGCTTTGCTCAGGTGTTTGAAGACAAGGACGTGTCGCGGATCGAGGAGATCCTGCGGGCGGCGCTGGGGGATGTGTCGCTGACGGGTGATCTGCTGCTTGATTCGTTCAACATCGCGCCGACGCAGACGGCACTGATCGCGAGGAAAGCGGACGAGGAATCCACGCTCTCGCGGGCTCGGTATGGGCTGGTTCCTTCGTGGGCGAATGATGCTTCGGCGTCGGCGAAGATGATCAACGCTCGGAGCGAGACGGTGCATGAGAAGCCGGCGTATCGGGGATTGGTGGACCGGAGGCGGTGTGTGGTCCCGATCAGCGGGTTTTATGAGTGGGAAGCGGTGGCTGGTGAGAAGCACAAGCAGCCTTGGTTTGTGACGCGGGGGGATGGGGAGCCGATGATGCTCGCGGGGTTGTGGGATCGGTGGGTGGATGGGGATGAGCGGATTGATTCGTTCACGATGCTGACGATGGATGCCCAGGGGTTCATGGCGGGGG
>Ga0209345_10004855_pt1 | contig 12757 bp, 7 predicted proteins | sample Cruoilmetagenom7_FD_187294 | JGI IMG/M metagenome (GOLD analysis project Ga0209345, IMG submission 187294) | Oil polluted marine microbial communities from Coal Oil Point, Santa Barbara, California, USA - Sample 7 (SPAdes) (version 2) | ecosystem: Environmental > Aquatic > Marine > Oil seeps ...
GATGCTTTAATAGGTAACTCAATTGTTTCCCCACTTGGATTTGCCATAAGTCCACGCATACCAGCTAACTGTGTAAAGTTAGAAGCGTTCCCTCTGGCTCCTGAGTCACTCATCATAAAGATGTGATTTTCGTTATTAAGTTCTTGAAGTAGACCTACCTGAATTTCGTTTTTAGCATTTTTCCATTCTTCAATAACAAGGTTCTTTCTTTCGTTATCTGTCAACATACCAAGATTATATAAATCAGTGATTTGATCAACTTTGCTATTATGTTTGTCTAGAACATCTTGTTTTAATGAATATACTTCAACATCAGATGCGGCTACTGTAATTCCGGAGATTGTTGAATACTTGAATCCAATGTTTTTCATCTTATCAAGCATTTTAGAAGTTTCATTGATTTTATATAATGCGAAGATTTCCGCAATAATAGAACTCAAGAATTTCTTTTTAAACGGAGATATTTGTTCCATTGATTTAATTATTTCAGGAATATTTTGACCTGGAGCTATAAAGTAAATCTCTGGAGTTTTTTCTTGTAAATTTGTTTTTGTTGGTTCGTTAATATATGGGAAGCTTTCAGGTAAGATTTGGTTGAAAATTAATTTACCGGCAGTTGTAATTAAGTAATGTGTTCTTAATTCAGCAGGAACTTTATTTTCGAGAGCAAATTTGACTTCTTTCTTATCATTTTTTGATCCAACATATTTAACCATACTAATTGTTTGGTTATCAATTCTTAATGCAATTCTTGTATGAAGTGTAATGATTTTATTCTCGTAAGCAAGCATAACTTCATCAAATGTATTGTATACAGTACCTTCACCAATATCGCCAGGTTTTTCCATTGTTAAGTAATAGTTGCCCAATACCATATCCTGTGATGGTGTAACGATTGGTTTCCCATCTTTTGGAGCTAAGATATTGTTAGATGCTAACATTAATACTCTAGCTTCTGCTTGAGCTTCTTCAGATAAAGGAACATGAACGGCCATTTGGTCACCATCAAAGTCAGCATTGAATGCTGGTGTAACAAGCGGATGAAGTCTAATAGCTTTCCCCTCTACAAGAACTGGTTCAAATGCTTGAATACCAAGTCTATGTAGTGTAGGGGCACGGTTAAGTAGCACTGGGTGTTCTACAATAACATCTTCTAATACTGCCCAAATTCTACCATCTAATTTTTCTATCAAAGTTTTAGCTGATCTAATATTGTTTGAAATTCCTCTTGAAATTAATTCTCTAATTACAAAAGGCTTAAATAATGTAATAGCCATTTCTTTAGGAAGACCACATTGATACATTTCTAAGTCAGGTCCAACAACGATAACTGAACGACCTGAGTAGTCAACACGTTTTCCTAATAAGTTTTGACGAAAACGACCTTGTTTACCTCTTAACATATCAGATAATGATTTAAGAGCTCTATTTCTCTCCACAACCATTTTTCTACCACGTTTTGAGTTATCAATTAAAGCATCCACGGCTTCTTGAAGCATACGTTTTTCATTCTTAGTAATTAAGTGCGGCGCTTTTTGTTCGTATTGACGTTTAAGTCTATTATTTCTATTTAAAATTCTACGATATAAATCGTTTAAGTCAGTTGTAGCGAATCTACCACCATCTAATTGAACCATCGGTCTTAAATCCGGCGGAATCACTGGTAATACATCAAGAACCATCCATTCAGGCTTGTTATCACTGTTTTTGAATGCTTCAACTACGTTTAATCTCTTAACAATTTTTTCTCTTCTTTGTTTTGAAGCTGTTTTTAATTCAACTCTTAAGCGAAGAGTTTCTTCTTCTAAATTAAGTTTCTTTAGTAAGTATTTTACTGCTTCAGCTCCGGTTAAGGCTTTGAATCTTGATCCATATTCGAAATATTTATCAGTATATTCTCTCTCTGAAAGAATTTGTTTGAATTCAAGATCGGTATCTCCAGCTTCTACTACTATATATGATGCTAAATAAACTACTTCTTCTAAATCTCTAGCTTTTAAGTCTAAAAGGATAGCTAATCTAGAAGGTGAGTTTCTTAGATACCAAGCGTGTACTACTGGAGCTGCTAATTCAATATGCCCCATTCTTTCTCTACGAACTTTTGATTCAGTATACTCAACACCACAAACAGGGCATTTCTTTCCTGGATGTGAGCTTCTTTTTGATTTGTTTGAACATGCACATTGATAGTCTTTAGTAGGGCCAAATATTACTTCGCAAAACAAACCATCTTTTTCAGGTTTTAATGTACGGTAATTAATTGTTTCGTGTTTTTTAACTTCTCCGTATGACCATGAACGTATTTCATCTGGAGACGCTAATCTGATTTTTAAATGTGAAAATTTTTGACTCATATTAAATCATCTCCCTTTTATTGAAATCCAAATTTAGTGATATAGTCATCTCTGTCATTATCAACTAAACTCTTATTCACTTCATTAACACCTGTATCTCTGTTAATAAGTTCTACATATATACCTAGAGAACGTAATTCTCTTGTTAATACTCTAAATGATTCTGGTAAGCTTGGTTGTGGAATTGGTTCTCCATCAACAATAGCTTTAAATACTTTATTTCTACCGATAATATCATCTGATTTAACAGTTAACATTTCTTGTAATGTATATGCAGCACCATATGCTTCAAGTGCCCATACTTCCATTTCTCCGAAACGTTGTCCACCGTTTTGAGCTTTACCACCCATAGGTTGTTGAGTTACTAATGTATAAGGACCAACACTTCTTGCATGAAGTTTATCATCAACCATATGGTCAAGCTTAATCATATACATAACACCAACAGAAACCTTGTTGTCGAATTTCTCACCAGTTCTACCATCATATAACGTATATTTACCATCGTCATCCATTCCGGCTTCTCTCATGATTTCCAATAAGTCTTTATCTTTAACCCCATCGAAAACAGGAGTAGCAACATGGATTCCTAATTGTTTAGCAGCCATACCCAAGTGAATTTCAAGTACCTGACCGATATTCATACGTGATGGAACCCCTAGCGGATTCAACATGATATCGATTGGAGTACCGTCTTCTAAGTAAGGCATATCTTCTTGAGGTAAGATTTTTGAGATAACACCTTTGTTACCATGGCGTCCTGCCATCTTATCTCCTTCTGATATTTTACGTTTTTGAACAATATATACTCTAACTGACATATTTACGCCAGGATTTAATTCATCTTCTCCACGTTTGAAGACTTTTACTGAATGAACAATTCCGCCTCCACCGTGAGGAACTCTTAGAGACGAATCTCTAACTTCACGTGATTTTTCACCGAAAATAGCTAATAATAGCTTCTCTTCAGGTGATGGGTCTGTTTGACCTTTTGGAGTTACTTTACCTACTAAAATATCTCCTTCATGAACTTCAGTACCAGGAATGATAATACCAAATTCATCTAAGTACTTTCTTCCTTCTTCACCAACATTAGGAATTTCTCTTGTAAATTCTTCTTTTCCTAATTTAGTATCTCTAGCTTCGATTTCGTATTTTTCAATATGAATTGAAGTATATACATCATTCTTAACTAGCTTTTCGTTCATGATAACAGCATCCTCATAGTTATATCCATTCCATGTCATGAATCCAACAACTACGTTTCTACCGATAGCTAATTCTCCTTCATCCATTGAAGGACCATCAGCGATAATATCACCTTTATTTACTTCTTCACCTAATTTAACAATAGGTTTTTGGTTTATACAAGTACCTTGGTTACTTCTCATGAATTTTAACATTACGTATTCATCCAAGTTACCTTCAGTAGTTCTAATTTTAATTTCTTTTCCATCAACGAATTCAATTACGCCAGTATTTTCAGCAATCATAGCTGTACCTGAGTCATGAGCAATTTTATGCTCAATACCAGTACCTACAAATGGTGCTTCTGGTTTTAATAATGGAATTGCTTGACGTTGCATATTCGCACCCATTAAGGCGCGGTTTGCATCATCATGCTCTAAGAAAGGAATTGAAGCCGTTGAAACAGAGACAATTTGTTTAGGAGATACATCCATGTAATCACATCTGTCTTTCCTAAAGATTTTAGTCTCGGCATTATATCTAGCAACAACTCTATCTTCTTTAATAGTCATATCGTCATTTAAGGCAACATTAGCCTGAACAATAACAAACTTTCTTTCTTGGTCAGCTGATAAATATACTAATTCCTCAGTAACTTTAGAAGTTTCCTTGTCGATTTTAAGGTATGGAGTTTCCATAAATCCATATTTATTAACTTTAACATAACAAGCTAATGAGTTGATCAAACCAATGTTTTGTCCCTCAGGTGTTTCAATTGGACAAATCCTACCATAATGAGATTGATGAACATCACGAACTTCGAATCCAGCTCTATCTCTTGTAAGTCCACCGGGACCTAACGCTGAAATTCTACGTTTATGAGTGATTTCATCTAATGGATTGGTTTGTTGCATGAATTGTGATAGCTGTGAGCTACCAAAGAATTCTTTTATCGATGACGTTAAAGGCCTAATATTAATAAGGTTCTGCGGAGTAATCTCTCTTGGATCCTTAGTTGACATTCTATCTTTAACATTTTTTTCCATTTTAGCTAAACCAATACGGAATTGGTTTTTAAGTAATTCTCCAATTAATCTTAATCTTCTGTTACCTAAGTGGTCAATGTCATCCATTGATCCAACACCATTAAATAAGTGTAAGTAATAAGAAATACTAGCTAAGATATCTGAAGTTGTAATATGCAATTGAGTTTCTCTTGAGTTATTACCTAATAATTTCAATTTGTGTGAATAACCATGGTCTTTAACTTTAATGTTTAAAACTTCAATAAAAGTATCGCGAACAATATTTTCAATGAAATCTTCATTTTGATTTTCAGTTGCTAATTCACCACGTTCTTCTCTTGCAATTAATTGTTTTAATTCTTTTTCTAAACTACTATCAAATTTAACTCTCTCGGTAATCGCAGCTCTGTTTTGATTTATAACTTCTAATGAATCGATGTCTAATCTAGTTCCTCTAGTTAAGATAACTTCACCTGTTTCAGGATTAACTATATCTTTAGATAGAGATACTTCAACATCTTTTTCAATAAGTTGTTTTACTCTGGTAATAATATCTAGTTTTTGGTTAATTTTAAATCTACCAACCATAGCTAAGTCATAACGTTTTTCATCAAATAATCGTGATACGAAGAACGACCTAGCACCTTCAATAGTTGCAGTTTCTCCCTGACGGATCTTTGCATAGACTTCTTTCATCGCCTCTTCTGAGTTTTGCGTTAAGTCTTTATCGAAGGTATTTCCTAAATATTCATGTTCGCCAAATAAATCTACAATTTGTTGTCTAGTTGAGAACCCTAGAGCTTTAATTAATGTAGATAAATATATTTTTTTAGAACGGTCAACTTTAGCGTATAAAATGTCTTTTGAACCCATTTCATATTCTAACCAAGCACCTCTAGTAGGTATTACTTGACCTAGGTATTTTCTTTTAAGGGTTTTCTTGTCAACTTCTTCTGAAAAGAACACTCCTGAAGAGCGGACAATTTGTGATACTATAACTCTTTCAGATCCGTTTATAATAAAGGTTCCAACAGGAGTCATCATTGGGATATCACCCATGAAGATTCTTTGTTCCTTAATACTATCTGCTAATTCTATTTCTCCAGTTTCTGGATCAATTAGTTCAGTATTTTTCAGTTGAACATTAACCTTTAAAGGACGCGAATATGTTACGTCTTTAATTTTACATTCTTGATCTGTATATTTTGAAGGTTCTAATTCAAAATCTTTAAAATATAACTCAACACTACCACTGAAATTTGTAATCGGTGAAATGTCTTCAAACAGCTCTTTCAAGCCCTTTTCAATAAACCACTTGAATGATGAAGTTTGCACTTCAATTAAATCAGGTAGTTCAACATTTGATTTTACGCGAGCGTAATTTCTTCTCTCTCTTGTCTTTCCGTATTTTACGGTTTTGTAATTCACACAATCACCCCAATAATTGAAATATTTTCACAATAAACATGCAAAAAATGCGCATTCTATCGCATTTTAATATTTTATCACAATATCGCAAGTTCGTCAATTATTTTTTACACTTGATTATGTGATAACCCGATTTTTTACTAACAACCTCTACTTTTGTGTAAATTCCCTCACATTTTTTGATTGCACTCATTACTCCATGCTTCTTATGCATCACGAAATAGAGTTCACCTAAAACGTTTAAGTGTCGGTGTGACTCTTCAAAAAATCTATATATATTAGCTTTACCTGTTCTAATTGGAGGATTAGTTATAATTAGATCAAAATTGTGATCTACACTTTCGTAACCATCACCATTAACAACAGTAACATCTGCATTATTTAATTGTGCGTTTTTTTGTGCAAGATTAGTTGCACGAAGATTTATATCAGTCATATAAACTAAAGCTTCAGGATTGAAGTGTTTATAGATTATACCTATAACTCCATAACCTGTACCTAAGTCTAATATTTTTTGTTTTTTTTGGTCTATAACAGTTTCAATTAGTAATCGAGAACCAAAATCTAAACCAGACTTAGAAAAAACTCCATTATCTGTTATAAAATGGAAAGATTTTTCTTTTATTTTGAAAAATATATCTTTTTCAAAACTGTCTAAATTATTATTATTTGTATAATAGTGATTCAAATTATAGATCTCCTATTAGCGTTTATAGTATCATTCCTAGAAACGCTAAAAACCTGAGACATTATGCCCAGGTTTTATGTTTAACGTTTTTAATTATTTTAATTCTACTGTTGCACCAGCTGTTGTTAATTTTTCAACGATTTCTTTAGCTGCATCTTCAGAAATTTTTTCTTTTACTGCTACTGGAGCTGAATCTACTAATTTCTTAGCTTCGATTAGTCCAAGGCCAGATAATTCTCTAATTACTTTAATAACCTTAACTTTTGATGGTCCAACATTAGTTAACACTACGTCTACTTCTTTTGGTCCTTCGTCTACTACTTCAGCCGCTGCTGCTGGAGCTGCTGCTACTGCAGTTGGGTCAATTCCGAACTCTTCTTTCATTGCGTCGATAAGTTCTTTAATTTCTAAGATTGTCATTTCTTTTAATGATTCGATAAATTCATTTGCATTAATTTTTGCCATTTTGATTTCCTCCTAATTAGTTACTTTCTTCAGTTTCTTCTGATTTTTCTTCGTCCGTTAGCAAGAATAGTCCTCTTGATAATTCCATTAATGGATTATAAAGTTGTCCAGCTAACATTGTCAGCAATGTATCCTTGTTAGGTAACGCTGCAATTTCTTTGATTTGTGCTTGTTCATAAAAATCTCCGTCTACGACTCCTGATTTTATAACTAGCTTTTTGTTTTTCTTTGCAAATTTATGAAGTATTCTTGCTGCTGCTACTGATTCTTCAAATGCAAATACAACTCCATTTGGACCTTTAAAGTCCGGTGATAAACCGTTGTATCCAACGCTTTCAGCTGCTCTTTTTGAAATATTGTTTTTGATAACTAACATTTCACAACCCTCTTCACGAAGTTGACGACGTAAATTTTGAGTTTGCTCAACCGTTAAACCACGGTATTCAGCTACTACAACTGATGTTGCATTTGACATTTTTTCAGCGATCTTTTTAACTTCTTGCTCTTTAACTTCAATAATTCTTTGATTAGCCATTTAAAGACCTCCTTATGTCTTAAAAAATAGAAAACCTCTTTTCTCGCGAGAAAAGAGGAACAAATAAACTTTATTTATTTATATCTTTGTCTCGGTAGGATTATTAAGCATCGCCCCTACTGTCTTTGATAAAGTTATTTAGTTTTTTTAAACTTCAATCTTAACGCCTGGTCCCATTGATGATGAGATTGCAACGTTTTTCATATAAATACCCTTAACTGTAGATGGTTTGATTTTATTGATTCTTTCAACAACAGCTGAAATATTGTCAACTAATTTGCTGCTATCGAATGAAACTTTACCAACACCTACTAAGATATTACCGAATTTGTCTACGCGGTAAGTAATCTTACCACCTTTTGAATCACTTACTGTTTTTGCAATATCCATTGTTACTGTACCAATTTTTGGATTAGGCATTAATCCTTTTGGTCCAAGTAAACGACCGATTTTACCAAGTGATGACATCATATCTGGAGTAGCGATTACAACATCAAAGTCGAACCATCCTCCTTTGATTTTTGCGATCATGTCATCTTCACCAACGTAATCAGCACCTGCAGCTTCAGCTTCTTTAGCTTTTTCGCCTTTAGCAAATACTAATACAGTTTTTGATTTACCAGTTCCATGAGGTAACACTAATGCGCCTCTTAAGTTCTGTTCTGCTTTACGTGGGTCTAGGTTTAGGTTGAATGCTAATTCAACAGTAGCGTCGAATTTTTCAAAAGATACTGATTTTACTAACTCAACACCTTCTAGCAAAGGATATTTTTTAGTTCTATCCACTTTAGATAGAGCTTCAGTAAATTTCTTTCCTTTTTTTGCCATTTTGATTTTTCCTCCTATATTTGGTTTTAACGGAATGTCCTCCCAATTATATAGTTGTATATATAAACAACCAATTAACTTAGTCTTTTACGACAATTCCCATGTTTCTTGCTGTACCTTCTATGATACGAGCTGCTGCTTCAACGTCATTTGCGTTTAAGTCAGGCATTTTCATTGTCGCGATTTCTCTTAATTGATCCCAAGTAATTGTTGCGACAGTTTCTGTTTTTGAATTTCCTGCACCTTTTTCGATTTTACAAGCTTTTTTCAATAGGTCACTTGCAGGTGGAGTTTTTGTTATGAATGAGAATGATCTGTCTTCATAAACAGTTAAAACTACCGGAATAGTATATCCTATTTTATCTCTTGTTGCATCGTTAAATTGCACACAAAATTGTTGAATGTTAACTCCAGCTTGACCTAGTATTGGTCCGATTGGTGGTGCTGGTGTTGCTTTTCCACCAGGAACTTGAAGTTTTACAACGTTTTTAATATTTTTAGCCACGAAAGACACCTCCTTATTTCCGTGATGTGGTTAATGGATTTCTATTAATCCTCCCACTCAATGCGCGTGCGACACGCTGGAATATTATACTATATTTATATCGTATATGTCAAGGTTTTTTTATTGAAACCCAAACTCTTATTAAATATCGAATTTTGCATTGATTTCTGATGGCGTTTTTCTTAGTAAATTAAAGATTGGAAGGATCCCAAAAATAAAATTTAATAAGTAGATTCCAATGATTCCCCCGAGGAAGTAATGAATAGGGAAATAGAAGAATTCTATCAATTCACCCACCATATTTTGAATCCTGCTAATTAGCAACGCCATTACAAGATATCCAGAGAGAGACCCAATGGTTGTAAACCAAAAAATCTCACCAACGAATATTTTATAAATATCTCTTTTTGTAGCCCCTATCGAACGATATATTCCAATTTCTTTAATTCTACTTAACATGCTAGATCTCATCATAAAGAAAATGTAGATTATAATCCCTGCGATTGTAATGATAATTGAAGTGATTCTTGTTTGAACTCTCTCTCTTTGGTTTTCGATTGCTTGAGCTCTTTGCGCTTCATATGCATTAAATGCACTGTACTCTTCATCATATTCTTCAATGTCTTCAATCGCTTGATCCATATCATCCGAATAGAAATAAGTTTGACTATCATAATAATAGTATTCTAGCAAAAAAGCTTTTATGTAATCTTCAACAATTGAATCATCAACTACATAAAAAGATACATGATCGTAGATTCCTCCGTCTTCATTTACTGAATATGTCCCTACGATTTCATATAACACGCCACTAATTAAAACATCATCTCCAATATCATAATTAACTTCATCCTCAGACATTAATACTTCATCGTCATCAATTATATCTCTACCATCAACAAGAGTAATTCTATCTATACAAACGCTCTGTGGCAACGCTTCATATACGTATTCAACAAAAGATAAAATTGCGGTATCATAAACTACCATTATTGGAGACTCGGTATCAATAATACCGACTATTTCAAACATCAAATTATTCCAACTCTGAGATCTAAATATATTCCCTAGTAAATCCTCATAATCAGTAACACCTAAATCAGCGAAAGCTTTACTCTCTAGAAGATTATCAGCTATCCATTTATCAATGACTATTTCAAGATTATTTTCTGGTAAATTACCAATTAGCATATCTTCTTCATCAACCCAAGATAACTTAACCGGATACGCTCTTACTCTTTCATTAACATCTCCTTGATAAAAATCATAATATTGCATATACATCCATTGCTCTTCCGTATAAGGAGACCATTCAATATTATCAACATTATTCAAAATACTATTAACATCTGATGCATTTAGTATATCTTCTGAACTAACTGCTATTAATTCTTTCGATGAATGCAAGAATTCATCTTCATCCACCTTGGTTAAACTTGCGAATGATGCTAGTTGGTATACAACTAAAGCAGAAATCACAAAATATACCAATAAAAATAGTTTTCCTATAAACTTACGCTTGCTTGTTACTTTCCCAAGCCCTTGTTTCATTGTGTCTCTCATTTTTATGAATGATTTCTTATTATCCGGATGTTTTATTTCTCTAAATGTTTCTAAATCAAATGAATAATCTAGAGCTTCATGACTTTGTCTTGCTTTGTAATGTTCATCAATTAAACGTATTTCTGTATCTTCGGTTATAAATTTTATTTTCTTTTTTGATTCAGTTTCAGCTTTAATATAGATTGAATCCTTAACTTCAATCACTTTAAAGTTAAGTGATTCATCTTTGTTTTTTTCATAGTAACGAACTATATTTCTATCTTTAGCAGATTCATCAAGAGTTAAGTCTTTTAAATAGATATTTCTTTCATCCATATGTTCAATAGACTTACTACCAGAGCTATCGTAATCATTAGTAACTTTTCCATCTGATATTTCTATGATTCTATCTGCATAAAAATCCACTAAACTTCTTTCGTGTGATACTAATATAACCAAGCAAGTTTGTGAAATTTTCTTAATTATACTCATAATCTCAAATGTATTATTGGCATCTAAGTTCCCTGTAGGTTCATCAGCTAAAACAACTTTAGGATTTTTAGCAATAGCTCTAGCTATCGCAACTCTTTGTTGCTGTCCTCCAGAAAGTGCTCTTACATTTCTTCTTCTATAGTTATACATGCCTACAGCTTCTAAAACATAGTTGATTCTTTCTTCTATTTCTTTTTTATCATATAAACCAGCCATATTCAAAGATACTTCTATATTCTCATAGACAGTTTTATCTGATATTAAATTATAATTTTGGAAAATATATCCGCTGTAATGATTTCTAAGTATATCCCACTCCAGTGGTTTATACTTTGTCATCACATGTTCTTCAAAGCTAATTTCGCCTGATGCAAAACTATCTAACCCACCAATAACATTAAGTAGTGTTGTTTTCCCACAACCAGATGGTCCAGTAATAGCTACCAATCCTTTTTCTGGAAAATTTAGAGACGTATCATCAATTACGTGTATTTCATTAATTTTACCTTTATTAAAGTATTTATTTAAATTGGTTATTTTAATCATCTATCATCACCCCATATCCGTCTTTAACGTCGTCTGAACAGTTTTACTGAAGATTTTGTTACAGTATCTTCTTGAAATAATTCCTGCCATAACGAACAATAAACCTAGATACACAATGTAGTTCCAAACACTAAATACTTTTAGTGGATAGAAGAATGTATCTTGAACTAAATCAAACGGTAGACTTATACTTACAACCAAGAAAATTAAGTAAGCCCCTATTACAATATAGAAATTTTCAAAATAGATAAATCTCTTAATTACTTCTTTATTAGCTCCAATAGTTCTAAATATTGCATAATCAGGAAGTTTTGTATTAATAATCGCTCTAAATATCACATAAGTAATTAAAGTAGAACCTAATAGAACAACTACATTTAGAACAATTAAACCAATACTTGAGATCAACATAATCAATGCTTCGAAATCACTAGTTTCGACTGTATCAAAAGGATAGGAAACATGATATGTATAATCAAGTAAACCATCAGATTCTCTTTGTAAATCATTAATTATTGATGATACTCCAATCTCACTCTTTGTTAGAATCGTCACTTGGTATATTTCATCATATAAGATTTCATCATATATTTCTTGGCTTACATAAACGGCATTAAAATCTGATATTGTTTTATCAACAATCACATCTATATCATCGAGTTCAATTGTTGTATAGTAATCTTCAATTACTAAATCGCCTGTATATGTACAAGTCGTCGACTCAATACAATCTGAATAAACTCCACTACCTGAAACTGTAATTTCATTTGCTTCTAAGTTATCTAAAACAACCATTTCATAATCACCAATATAAAAATATATTTCCTCAGAAGGATCGTCGGTAGTGAAACTTGAAGAGACAATATAGTTCAAATACGTTACTTCTTGTAGGTATTCAAAATTAGCATCTGTTCCAAAATAGAAACAATCATATCTTTGATAAGTTGCCATTGAGTAATTACTAATATCGACCATACCAACAATCTTGTAGGTTAAAGCTGGTTGATTTGACCATTCTGAAGTTGAAAATGTGTAGTCTAAGAAATCTTCATAATCTCTTAGATATCCCGTATCACAAGCGATAACTATTTCGCTATCATTAGCTGGCATTCTACCATATTCTAAATCATCTTCATCCAAGAATGTATTTGGCATAAATAC
>Ga0209345_10004856_pt1 | contig 12757 bp, 12 predicted proteins | sample Cruoilmetagenom7_FD_187294 | JGI IMG/M metagenome (GOLD analysis project Ga0209345, IMG submission 187294) | Oil polluted marine microbial communities from Coal Oil Point, Santa Barbara, California, USA - Sample 7 (SPAdes) (version 2) | ecosystem: Environmental > Aquatic > Marine > Oil seeps ...
TCTATCGCGATTGCGGCAGGCGATATTGTATTTCAGGAACTGGGGCCCCGTTCCGGCGTCTGGACCGAGCCGGTCATGCTTGAAAAAGCGGCGGCAGAGCTAGTCGATACGGAAAAGATGATCGACGCTGCGGAGGAGTTGTACGGCGAATACCGCTGGGGTCGTTACGATATGATCGTATTGCCGCCGAGCTTTCCTTATGGCGGGATGGAAAACCCCGTGATGACGTTCCTTACGCCTACCTTTATCGCTGGCGATCGCAGTCTGACCGGCCTGGTAGCGCATGAACTGGCGCATAGTTGGTCGGGCAATCTGGTGACCAATGCGAATTGGTCGGACAGCTGGCTCAACGAAGGTGTTACAAGCTATTTCGAAAACCGGATTATCGAAAAATTATACGGCAAAAAACGGGCGAGCCAGGAACGCGCACTGAACTTTGCCGCAATGGAAGAAACGATTGCAGAAGAAGGGTCGGACGCGGCCATCACGGCGCTGCATCTGACAGGAGATAACGCCAGTCCGGAAGGCGGTGCGAGCGGTGTCATTTATGATAAAGGCGCGGCTTTCCTGCACAGTGTCGAAGCAATTGTCGGGCGGAAGAAATTCGATACATGGCTGGAAAGCTGGTTCGATCGGCATGCTTTCCAACCCGCGACATCGGCGATGTTCCTGGCCGATATGCGACAAAACCTGATCAAGGGGGATGCGCCGCTGGAAGCAAAGCTGATGCTGGACGAATGGGTTTATGAACCAGGCCTTCCATCCAATGCGCTGCGGCCAGATCCTGCCGCCTTTGCCGAGGTGGACAAGGCGGCAGAAAAATATGCAGCCAACCGCACGATCGATAAGGTTGCATGGGGTAATTGGACCAGCGCCGAACGTCTGCGCATGCTGAGCAAACTGCCGGAGGAATTGTCGGATGATGAACTGGCGAGGCTTGATAAGGACTTTGGACTGTCGCCATCGGGCAACAATGAAATCCTGTTTGCCTGGCTTAAACTGGCGCTGCAGAACCGCTACGATCCCGCCGTAGCGCTCGCGGAAAACTTCCTTGGAACGGTGGGCCGCCGAAAATTTGTTTCGCCCTTGTTCGAGACACTGATGGAGCAAGGTGAATGGGGTAAGCCAATCGCCAAACGCATTTATGCAAAAACACGTGGCGGCTATCATTCGGTCACGACAGGAACGGTGGATAAGCTGGTGCTCGCCGGGGACTGATCTACAATCAGGCGTGGAATTCAGGAATACCCCTGTCCTGTTTCCTCGGTGATCGTCCTATTGCGCCGCTCGCTACGAGCTGCATCAAGACGCGGTGGCACAGCGTGCATCGAAGCCCCGGCTGAGTTCCGCAAGGCTGATCGCGCCCAGCCGCTTGACCAGCAGTGCCTCGGCCTCGTGCAACACATCCTCCACCGATTCATTCACCAGTTGCTCCACCGCACAATCCGGATTCGAGTGCTCGTTACCGATCACAAACAGCCTTGGTCCGCCAACCGCCCGGTGCACGTCAAGTAGCGATAGCTTCTCGAGGTCACACGCAATCACCCAGCCACCTCCGTGGCCCTTTTCTGATCGAACATAACCTGCGTCGCGCATTCCGGCCATGGTCCGGCGAACGACAACCGGATTGGTCCTGAGCATTGCGGCAATCGCTTCCGAAGTCATCGGGCCGTCATGCCGCGCCATATGCAGCAGCACATGAAGCATTCGGGAGAGACGGCTGTCGTTTCGCATCATCTAATCCTTCGCATCCTTATCGCGCTTGGCAAGCACAATAAGTCATGATACTTTTAAAGTTACATGATTCGGGGAGAATATCAAATGCCGGAAATTCAAGTACCCCCGTTCGAAAACCTCGACCACTGGGATAAATCGGCACGCCAATACCAGCAGACCGCACATATCTTTACCTCCCGATTTGCCGAAGATGCGCTGGCGCGCGTCAGCTTGACGGCGCAGAGCCATGTTCTTGACGTCGCAGCCGGCACCGGCGCCCTTGCATTGGCCGCAGCGCGAACGGGGGCACGGATATTGGCAACCGATTTTTCGCCCGGCATGGTGGCGTGCATCGCCGAGGCGGGGCTGCCCAATGTCGAAGCCCGCACGATGGACGGACAGGCGCTCGACCTGCCCGATGCAACGTTCGATGCGGTCTTTTCGATCTTTGGCGTGATAATGTTTCCCGATTGGCGCAAAGGATTGTGCGAAATGCACCGCGTAACCCGGCCCGGAGGATATGGAGTGGTCACGACGTGGCAGGACGAGGGGGCGGCGACGTTTCTGCTGCTTGGCCAGATTCGCAAAAAACTGTTCCCCGAACGCAACGGAATGGCGATGCCCGATGCCGTCCAGGCACTAAGCGATCCAGACGATTTCGCCCGAGAGCTAATCGTTGCCGGTTATCGCAACCCCCGGATCGAAAGCGTTACGCACGACTATCTACTTGATCTAGCCGCGCTCGACGAACCCGACACGCTATTTGGTATGTCACCGGACTGGGTCAGCCTGAACGATGCAGACAAAGCGAAGGTCATTGCAGAAGTGAGGATGATGGGGGGCGATCAACCGAACCTGCCGATTCCTTCGACGGCGCTGATTGCCGTCGCCAAAGCCTGATTCTGGCAATGTCTGACCGGACCAGATTGTCCGGTATAGCGAAACAGGACATTTCCCGCTTCCCCTGCCTTAATCACTCAGTTAAACTCCTGCCATGATATCGCATCCGGCCACCATCTGATGATCCTGTGCTACATAGCGGCATTCCGTTATACTGGCCGGATGATGGATTCTGGCCCTTGCTTTGCGATAGAGGCGGCCTGTTCGGAAGGTCACACTCGACGCCATCCCGCCTCGGCGCGAACATCGGTTTCCTGCCGCCCTCCGCCAAAAGTCACAGAAAATAATAGTCTGCAAAATTGTAAAGATAATCGGACCCTGACATGACATGGAAACCCGAACTTGAAGAACTGGCCGAGCGTCAGCGGCTCGCCGAAAAAATGGGCGGCGAGGAGAAAGTGTCCCGCCAGCATGGCCGCGGCAAGATGGACGCACGGGCACGAATCGCCGGGATCGTCGATGAGGACAGTTTCCGCGAGATCGGCAAGATTGCCGGACGCGGAACCTATGCGGAAGATGGCACGTTTGAGGATTTCGCGCCGAGCAACCTGATCTTTGGTCGCGCCAATATCGAGGGCCGCCCGGTTGTTGCCTCCGCCGATGACTTCACCGTGCGCGGCGGGGCAGCCGATGCGGCGCTGCACCGGAAATTCACCCAGTGCGAGAAAATGGCGCACACATTGGGCATACCGATGATCCGGATGATCGACGGCACCTGCGGCGGTGGTTCGGTCAAATCACTGGAAGATATGGGTTTCACCTATGTCCCTGCGGTTCCCGGCTGGGAAGATATTATCAAGAACCAGGACACGGTTCCGGTCGTAGCCCTCGCGCTCGGACCAACTGCGGGCATGGGCGCCGCTCGCGCCGTCGCCAGCCATTATTCGATCATGGTCAGAGGTCTGTCGCAGATATTTGCCGCTGGCCCAGCCGTGGCTGCGGCGATTGGCGATGATCTCAGCAAGGAGCAATTGGGCGGGTCCGACATTCACACCACCAACGGTGTGATCGACGAAGAGGTCGCCAGCGAAGCCGAAGCCTTTGTCACCGCCCGCAAATTCCTGTCCTACTTGCCGAGCAACGTGAACCAGCGCTCCGCCCGTGCGGAGAACTGGGATCCGGTCGACCGCAAGGATGAAAGCCTGCTCTCCGCCGTGCCGCGCGAGGATAAGCAGGTCTATTCGATGCGCAAGATCATGACATCGGTCTTCGACGAAGGATCGGTGTTCGAAATGGGCAAACGCTGGGGCCGCGCCGCGATCACCGCCTTTGCGCGGCTCAACGGCTGGCCGGTTGCGGTGCTCGCCAATGATCCAAGCTTTCTGGGCGGGTCGTGGGAAGCCAAGTCTTCGGAGAAAGTCGAACGCTTCGTCAAGCTGGCCGAGCAATTCCATCTGCCGGTCGTCCATCTGGTCGACAATCCCGGTTTCATGATCGGCGGCGAGGCCGAGCGCACCAGCACCATCCGCTATGGCGTGCAGGCGATGAACGCGGTCTATAGAGCGACCGTACCATGGGCCAGCGTCATCGTCCGCCGCGCTTACGGGATCGCTGGCAGCGCGATGAGCAACGCAGAGAATTTCCAGTATCGCTTTGCCTGGCCCAGTGGCGACTGGGGTTCGCTGCCAATCGCCGGCGGTCTGGAAGTCGCTTACAAGAGCGATATCGAAAGTGCCGAAAATCCGGCCGCGCGGCTGGCGGAGATCAAGGCGAAGCTCGACAAGGTCACGTCTCCGTTCCGCACAGCCGAACAGTTCAGCGTCGAAGATATCATCGATCCGCGCGAGACGAGACTGCTGTTGTGCGAATTTGCCGATCTGGCATGGCGAAAGCTGAACGCATAGTCAGCGGCATCGCGCGGGCTTGGCGACCGGGCGTGACGATGGCTGATTCGGCCATATTTCGATCCGAACACCGCATTAATATTATCCTTCAACCCTCTCCATTAATCCCCTGGTTCAATTCGGGACTCACCGGCTAAATTATTCCCGCCTAAAATCAGATAGTTGGTCAGAAATGTGACAATGATCACCGAAAGGTGGCGAATTACTCCTATCGATTTTGAAAGAAGCAGATATCATTTCATCTACCAAAACAAACGGTTCATCGCTGGTAAAGCAACGAAATGCCATTTGAAGCGAAATTAACGAAACAGGTTTGGCACAATAAAGAAGGAAGAAACGATGTACTTATCGCCACGATCATTCATCAATCAGCCTGCTCACGCATTGGCCGAACAGGGCAATCAGCGGGGCTATCAGCCGCTCTATCATCTCGACATCGTCAACCGCTGCCCAGGTTGCGGCAAATCAAGCTGGCATGTCGGCCGGTTCAGCGCCGAATGCGCGCATTGCGAGACTGCTTTGCCACTAGCGATGGTTGCCAGCCAGCCTATGCAGCCGCGTTTTACCGAGCATTTCAGCAAAACTGCGATGGCCGCCTGACCCCTGACGGACTCAGTCTGATTTCAAGCCGGCAAGATAGGAAGCCGCCGCATTTGACTTGATCCGAACCCACATCGGCTTGTGGTCAGACAGTTGATAGGTGCGCCAGTTTCCCCTGTAATATTTGGTGAGGGCAGCACCCTGCTTGTCCTTGCCACCCGCCTTCTTGCGCAGCTCGCTTTCATATTCGAGCGTGTCACCATCGCGAAACACCGATTTATAGATTTCGAAAACCCCGGCATTGGCTTGCTTCGGATCATCGGTCTGACGGTCGATGAAGTTCAAAGTGTCGTCGTCGGTCATGAAGGCAATCTGGTCATAATATTTGCTGAGATCGAGATTGGACGGCCGGTTGAGCGCATTGGGGATCCGGAAACCGTGCCGTTTCAGCGCGGTCATTGTTTCATGGTCCGGGTGGACGATATTGAAATCACCCAGCAAGATCAGCGACCGCCCCTCTTTTTTTGCCTGCTCGGCCCGGTCGCCAAAATAATCGGCGACCCGATCAATCTCCTGCACCCTTTCTTGCAGCTTCGAGCCCGACGAGGAGCCGTAAAACAGATGCACGGTGCAGATATCAAACTTGAACCAGCCGGACTGGAAGGCGGTGATGAACGGGGATCGCCGGAACTGTTTGCCCTGATATAGCTCTCCGCCTTCACCCGCGGTATCGTCGGTGATCAGCATCTCGGTCGGCAGCACGATTTCGCCCGCAATATTCTGGAACCGCACCTTGCGCTTGTCATAGAGATAGAGCAGCCGCTCGCCGCCGCTGCCGAGCTTGTGATGGGTCTTGTCCGAGGCGATAAAGTCATAGTCCGGTCCCAGCCGGTCCATCACCGCGCGCCAGTCGTCAAGATCGACAACCTCCTGCACCGCAACAAAGTCGAAGCGCGACAATATTTCTGCAATATACATCAGACTTTCCGGCAGCCTTCTGACTTTGCCGAAATTGCGGATATTCCATGTTGCCAGCAGCAAGGTCTGCTCACTGTCCTTGTCGGGCACTTCCCGATCAAGCTGGCTGATCAGCCGTTCGAGATTGCCGACGACGCGCGCACGGTCCGCCCTGGGTATATATTTGAGATAATAATATTGCGGCATGTGGTTTCTCCCATCGTCAGAACCAGAACATGCGACCGTTTATCTTTTGCCGGACCATAGCCGATCTCGGCGGTGCAGGACAGCCTCAATCCATCCTTGCCGTTTGTCGGCAACTTGTCGGACCGAAGGTCAGCGAAACCGGCGGCACCTTTCGACTGGAGGGTCCTTCGACAGGCTCAGGACGAACGGGGTTGTTTCCGTTCGTCCCGAACTTGCCGAAGGGCATCTCTCGTATGAGAGCTTGGTTCCACAGGTTCACCGCTAACGCCCCCATCAGATATCGCCGAATAACTTGAGCGCGGCGGGTGCGACAATGTCACCCCATTCCTGCACGAAATGGCCCGCCTCCTCGATCAGCAGCGGTTCGGGACAGCCCTTGATCAAGCCGTGCATCATCTTCATCACCGGCGGACCCAATACCGGGTCTGAACCGCCGATTGCCATGAAGCTCGGGCCGGACCATTCGTTGCTCCAGAAGGGCGCAGCCTGCTTGCTGACCGCGACGCCATCCATATCCGGTTCAACCGGCACCAGCGCCGGAAAGGTCCGCGCGCCAGCCTGATAGCTGTCATCCGGGTAAGGCGCATTATAGGCGGCGATTTCCGCCTCGCTCATCCCCGGTGTGCCACGCGCGATAATCTGGCCGGCATCAAATTCGGGAACGGTCAGCGCATAGTTCTTCCATGCATTGAAGCCGTCACCCGCACCCGTGCCGAGCCCCAAGGCGGTGTTCATGATGATCAGCCGCGACAGGCGCGCCTTGAACCGCTCATCCACGGGCAGAGTCAGCCCGATCAGCCCGCCCCAGTCCTGCACCACCAATGTGATATTCTTGAGATCGAGCCGCTCGACCAGCGCCAATATATGATTGCGATGGAAATCGAACGTATAGGTTTCGAAATCGGTCGGCTTGTCGGACCGGCCAAAGCCGAAGAAATCCGGGCAGACAACCCGCGCGCCGGTGGCGGTGAAATGCGGGATCATCTTGCGATAGAGGAAGGACCAGCTCGGCTCGCCGTGCAAACAGAGGAAAGTCTTCTCGGCATCCTCCGGGCCAGTATCGACCCAGGCAGCGCGCAGCCCTTCATAACCGGGCAGATCATCCGCATAATATACCGGAAAATCAAAGTCCGGGATATGGGCGAAACGGTCTTCTGGCGTGCGGACGGCGGCAACGGTCATGGCGGGGGCTCCTCTTCAGTATCGACCGGCAACCTGTCAAGATACGGGAAGCCGGTCAAGCGATGACCGGGACGGAATCCTTGCAGGACTTTACAGCGCGCGCCATTTTTATTTTCTGTGACCTTTGCCCCACAACTCCGAAATTCAGGGATTTTGCCGAGGTTAACGCCCTGCCTAGTGTGACCTTTGAAATCGCCAGCCGCGAAGCGCTGGCAAACAGGGAGAGAGAGGCAGAACAGAATCATCGCACCGCCGAACATAAGCGCGCAGATCTATTGTAGGAAAGAGGCAGTTCTCCGCCAAACCTGTCGCCCGATTTGCCCCCCGGCAACAGCGACGACCACCACAAACCGTGCTATTTTTGCAACTTTTCAACATTATCCGACTTTATCCGGCTTCGGATGGAACGAAATGGACCACTCGACCGTTTCCCTTGCTCGTCGATCAATTGCGCCGGCTAACGGTGCCGTGATCGGCGAGAAGCCCGCAGCCATAGCGGGCATCACCGGAACGATCCTGTTCCTTGTTTAGTTAGTTGGAGTAAAATGATGAAATCCCCCATTATCACCCCCCTGATCCTCTCTTCCGTCGTCGGCGCCGTTGCCGTTGCCACCCCGGTCGCGGCGCAGTCCGACTCAACCTTTACCGGCCCGCGTGTCGAAATCCTTGGCGGCTATGACACGCTGCGCTCGGGCAGCGATGTTGACGTCGATACCGACAATGACGGCATTTTCGAAAATGATACGCTCGACCAGTCTGTCGACGGTTTCGCTTATGGCGTCGCACTCGGCTATGATTTCGATGCCGGCCCCATCGTCCTTGGCCTCGAAGGCGAATATATGGATTCGACCGGCGAGCAGGAAGGCGACGAAGCCATCAACGCGCCGTTCGGATATCGCATCAACCTGAAGCGTGATCTCTATATCGGCGCGCGCATCGGTGCCAAGGTCACCCCGACCACCCTGCTCTACGCCAAGGGCGGATATACCAACACCGCAGTCGAATCCCGCTTCCAGGATCGGGCCGAAGCCGATGGTGTTGACCTGAACTTCGACGACAGCCAGCAGGTTGACGGCTATCGTCTGGGCGCAGGTGTCGAGCAAGTGATCGGAAGTGGCGGAAATGGCAACGGTTCCGGCGCGTTCGTCAAACTCGAATATCGCTATTCAAACTACAGCTCGCTGAAATATAACGACACATTGTTCAACGATAACAATGAAATCGGCGTCGACCTCGACCGCCACCAGGTCGTCGCGGGCGTCGGCTTCCGCTTTTAAGCCGGAGCTAGTCTAGCAACAGAAGGGCGTGCCGTTCAGTGGACGGCGCGCCCTTTTTTTGCTTTGGGGTCGGGCACACATGTCAGTTTTTTCAGGAAATTAGTGCATTTAGTATACTGGCACTGTAATTCGAATGAAACACAGCGGGGCAGCAAGCAGACGCAGCTAGAACTCGAGATACGGTTTGAAGATGCCAAAGGCGTGGATCGCGATTTAGGCATGGCTCGGAAGCTTTATGCGAAGGCGGCGAGCGATAGCGGTGGACCGAATTGGGTTTATTCACCGCCGGTTAGCAACGGCACGAAAAGGGCGGAATATTCCGGTGAATTCGGGGCCGGGGCCGGTTGGGTTGATTGGGCCAAAAATTGGAAAAAGAAGGTTAGAAGGTAGGCTACTAGGAGGAAGAGTGAGCCAAAGCCTGGGAGGAGAGCAGCATGTATATAGCTAATTATCGTTCTAGCTTGTCCATATTTGTTATAGGATTGTCGTTGGGTGGATGTTCATCTTGTGCTGAACTGAAAGAAGATCAAAACGATACAATTTTCAACAAGGTTATTGGCAAGCAAAACAATAGGTCATCGGTTGACCGGGATCGATATGACGCAACGCTTTATCGGAGACTAGCACCACCAAGCTGGAGCCCACGAAATCCGGAATCTTCCGAACAAAATGCGGCGAGAGGCTTAATGGGCTTCATAGTTGATACCGGAACGGGGTCTGAGCGGAACGGGCGAGTTATCAGCGGAGGCATAGCGCTTAATGGGTCGTATGAAAGTATAGCGAGTCACTGGGGTTTTAGTCCTGAAGTGATGGCGAACGGGCAGAAGAAATATGCTGATGTCGCGCAAAGATATCCGGATGTGGACGGATTCGAAAAGGCAGTTGTTTCAGAACCAATAGGGTACAATATCAAAACCGGCATGGATCGACGATTATTATCCTATGTAAATCATCAGCATGGAATTTATTGCCGTTCCTATAATCCCGGCAGAACGCGTTGTGTTTGGGGTGATGAGGAGGTCCGATATATGCTGAACTTTAACTCGCTCGATACCGTGGAAGCATTAAATTATTTATCGTCACTTTTGATCAAACGGAGTTAAGCATAATCGATCACAATTACGGTGACAGTTAACCAAATGCACTAAATCGCCGCAAGCTGTTTGCACCCCAGCTAAACCTCGCATCCCCTCGCCGCAATTCCAGTAGCTTCCTGCCCCTGATTATGCCACGCTCGCTCCACTTTGGAAAAGCACCAACCCGCCCCCCCGCACCTAACCCTGCCCAACCGCCTGTCCTACGGACTTGGCGGGGCAGTTTTTGCGGTCAAGGAAGCCGCCTATGTCATGTTCGTCCTGCTGTTCTACACGCAGGTGCTGGGGCTGAGCGGGACGGCGACGGGGATCGTGCTATCGCTCAGTCTGGTCTGGGATGCGGTGTCGGATCCGATGGTGGGAAGCTGGTCGGACCGCTATAAAAGCCGCTGGGGGCGGCGGCATCCGTTCATGATTTACAGCACCGTACCGATGGGTCTCGGCTTTATCGCGCCGTACGCTGTGGATCCGCACCGCGCTGACCTTTTTCTCGATCCCGCACTATACTCTCGTCGCCGAGATTACTCAGGACTATCACGACCGCAGCGCCCTGATGGGGCAACGGACCGCATTTCTGTTCCTGACCACGCTGCTGCTGCCCTCGACCTGTCTCTATTTTCTGTTCGACGAAGGCGCAGGCGGCGATGGCCGGTTTGTTGCGAGCAATTACGTGACTTACGGATGGCTGTCGGCGGTGATCATCTGTATCACCGCGGCCGCGTGCATCGCGGGCACCTGGAAATTTATTGGCCTTACGAAGATCGATCCGCGCCGCGCGCCATCCACGCCCGGATTTGCCGGATTGTGGCGCGATTTCCTGTCCACGTTCCAGAACCGCAATTTTCGCAACGTGCTCGCCTATGATCTGGGCGCAACCGCGTCTTATGGCATCACCATTGCGCTCAACATCATCTTCTGGACCTATTTCTGGGAATTGCCGGCGACGGAGATGGGCCTGCTACTGGGCATTTCCGTGCTGATCGCAGTACCGATTGCGATGGCCTTCCTGAAGACGGCCGGCCGACGCATGCCGAAACATGATATCGTTAAATGGGCGGTGGTGGTAATGCTGCTCGATCTGGCCTGGCCCTATCTGCTACGCTGGTTGGACCTGATCCCGGACAATGGCGATCCGGTGATTTTCGCGATTCTGGTAGTCCAGAATGCCGTCTTCATGAGCTTCTTCATCTTGCGGATCGTGGCAATCGCCTCGCTCACCGCTGATTTGACCGACGAGCATGAAGCTGAAACCGGCCTGCGACAGGAGGGTGGTTTCTATTCGGTACTGCAGTTCACATCGAAACTGGGTGGCGCCGTCGGACCGCTTTATGGCGGCTTCGCGCTCGACATGGTCGGACTGAAAGAGGGCATGAGGCCGGGGGCGGTGGAGCAATCTGCGCTTGATGCCCTCGTCGGGATTGGTGCCGCCGGAATCGTCCCGCTGATGCTCATGGCACTTTTCTTTTCCTTCCGATTCTCGATGACCGAGGAACGGTTGCGGCAAATCCAGGCACTGATCGCGCGACGGCGACGGGGCGAATAAAAAGGGGAGCGCAATCGCACTCCCCTCTTCGAACTTCATTCAGGCAACAGCGGCTCAATTCACCGCATCACCTTCCGCCTCACTCGCCCGGTACAGGAAAGCCACGCTTCTTGAGGATATATTTGACCTCCGGATCGCGGCCGCGGAATTCGCGATAGGCTTCCTTGCGGTCGGTTTCGTTGCCGGTGCTCAGGATGATGGAACGGAAGCGCTCAGCGGTTTCCGCGTCCCACGGGCTGCCGGCTTCTTCAAAGGCGGCCCAGGTGTCGGCGTCCATCGTTTCCGACCAGAGATAGCTGTAATAGCCCGCCGAATAGGCGTCTGACGAGAACAGATGGTTGAACTGCGGCAGGCGGTGCCGCATCACGATTTCCTTGGGCATGCCGATTTCGGTCAGTGTCTCGCGCTCGAACTTGTCGGGATCGGTAACGGGTTCCGTGCGATTGTGCAGCTTCATGTCGACGATCGCCGAAGACAGATATTCGACCGTCGCAAAACCTTCGTTGAAGGTATTGGATGCCTGGATTTTGTCGACAAGTTCCTTCGGAATCGGTTCGCCGGTCTTGTAATGGGTGGCGTAGGTCGAGAGGATATAAGGCGTCATCAGCCAGTTCTCGTTCACCTGACTCGGATATTCGACAAAATCGCGCGGCGTATTGGCGAGCCCCGGATAGGTGATGTCATAGTTGAGATAATGCAGCGCGTGACCGAATTCGTGGAACAATGTCTGCGCATCATCAAGGCTGATCAGGGTCGGCTCGCCGTCGCCGCCCTTGACGAAATTATTGTTGTTCGCCGAGATCGTGTACTTGTTTTTGCCACCCAGCTTGTAGGCATCCTTGTAGGTGGTCATCCACGCGCCGGAGCGTTTGCCGTTGCGGGCATAATTGTCGAAAAACTGGACGCCGATGACCTTGTCGCCGCGTTTGACTTCAAAGGTCCGGACCTCGGGATCGAAAACCGGAATGCTGCCGGTGGTTTCGGTAAAGGTCATGCCGTAAAGCTTGCCCGCCGCATCGAACAGCGCGTCCATCATCTTGTCGAGCTGGAAATAGGGTTTGATCTCGGCGGAATCGAGGTCATATTTCGCCTTGCGGACCTTCTCCGCATAAAAGCGATAATCCCATGGTTCGATGGTGATGCCGGCGCCTTCATCGTCAGCAATCGCCTGCATGTCGGCGACTTCTTCCTTCACCCGGGCGACGGCCGCCGGCCAGACCTTCATCATCAGGTCCATCGCCGCTTCCGGCTCTGTCGCCATCGTATCGGCCATGCGATAATGGGCGTGGGTCTTGAAGCCCAATAGCTTGGCGCGGTCGGCGCGCAGTTTCAGGATTTTGGCGATGGTCGCGTTGGTGTCATTCTTGTCGCCATTGTCGCCGCGGTTGATATAGGCGTTATAGACCTTCTCACGCAGGTCGCGGCGGGTCGAATTCTGCAGGAAGGGCTGCATCACCGAGCGGGTGTTTTTCAGCGCCCAGCCGGTCTTGCCCTGTT
>Ga0209345_10004859_pt1 | contig 12754 bp, 14 predicted proteins | sample Cruoilmetagenom7_FD_187294 | JGI IMG/M metagenome (GOLD analysis project Ga0209345, IMG submission 187294) | Oil polluted marine microbial communities from Coal Oil Point, Santa Barbara, California, USA - Sample 7 (SPAdes) (version 2) | ecosystem: Environmental > Aquatic > Marine > Oil seeps ...
GATTTTGCGGCACCAACCGTCTTTTGCGGGAAATTGCAGCGATCAGATCATGCCGCGCGCCATATCGTCGGCCGGCGGCTCGCTCAGCCCATCATCGCGCGCCAGTTCGGTGAATGCCCGATTTTGGGATAGGTATAGGTTGCCGTTCAATTCTTCGATGAAATGGGTCCGTTTGAGCCGGTCTAAAACTGGGCCTTTCACTTCTGATAGATGCACACCGATGTTGGCATCGATCATCCGGTGGTTGATCGCCTCGAGGCTCTCCAACCCTGATGCATCAATTTCATTGACTGCACTGCACATCAAAATAACGTGGCGCACAGCGGGCTGGTCGGCAATTTCTTCGAGAACATACTCCTCGAGCCAACGGGCATTGAGGTAGGTTAGACTTTCGTCAATCCGGATGGAAAGGACATGCGGGACAGTAAAAACCCTATGGCGTTCCACATTACGGAAATGCTCGGTTTCTGGCACGCGGCCGACGATGGCAGCATGGGGCCGCGATGCGCGCCAGAGGTACAGAAGCAAACCAACGCAGACGCCTGAAATTACACCCAATTCAACGCCTGCCAGTAGGGTTATGACGATGGTGGCCATATGCGCGGAGAAGTCGGCTTTCGAATAGGCCCACAATTCCCGCGGTGTTTTCAGATCCACCAGGCTCAGCACGGCTACGATTATTGTGGCTGCGAGTGTCGCAATCGGCAAATTGAACAGAAGCGGTGTGAGAAACAGCGCCGCCAGCGCGATACCGACGGCAGTAAAAGCGCCGGCAGCAGGGGTTTGCGCACCGGCATCGAAATTGACGGCTGAGCGGGCGAACCCGCCAGTCACCGGGTAGCCGCCTGAAATCGCGCTTGCGATGTTTGAGGCCCCAAGCCCGATCAGTTCCTGATTGGGGGCAATGCGCTGCCTGCGCTTAGCGGCAAGGGTCTGTGCGACCGAGACGCTTTCGACAAACCCGATGATCGAAATCAGGAGGGCGGGAACCCACAATTGCTCAATCAGGCTCATATTAGTGGAGGGGAGGGCGAACGGGGGAAGCCCTTTGGGAATGGCCCCCACGATGCTCACGCCTTTATCGGCAAGATCGAATGCCATTACCGCAAGGATGGTGATTGCAACCACGACAACTGGGCCTGCTTTTGCCGCCATGTCAGCGACGCGCGGATTAAGCTTGATTGCAACAAGCGCGCGCTTGGCGCCCTTGCGACCCCAGAAAAGGAACAACGTTGCCGGGATACCAATCGCCACTGTGGGCATATTTGCATTGCCGGCAACAGATGCGAGCGAACTGAGCATGTCGGGCCAATTGTCGCCGCCAGCTTTGACCCCCAAAATATGCTTGAGCTGGCTGGTGGCAATGAGCAGGCCGCTGGCAGTTATGAAGCCGCTTATAACCGGATGGGATAGAAGGTTGGCCAAGAAGCCCAGCCGAAGGAGGCCCAGCACTGCCAGCATAACACCTGACAAGGCGGCCAGGGTTATGGCCGCTTCTAAATATTCGGCGGAACCTTGCACAGCCACTGCTCCGGCTGCGCTGGCTGTCATTAACGATACAACTGCCACCGGCCCCACCGCCAGCGTTCGGCTGGTGCCGAAAATGGCATAGGCTATCAGCGGTAATATTGACGCATAGAGGCCAACAACGGGCGGAAGCCCTGCGAGCAAGGCATAAGCCAGGCTTTGCGGGATCAGCATGATGGTGACGATAATTGCCGCCATCAGATCGTTGCTCAAGGCCGAGCGATTGTAAGTCCGGCCCCAGTCAAGGAACGGTAAATATCGGGCCAGCATGCCGCCGCCACTGCCACTGCCACTCGAAGGGGAGGTTTCTGCCATCAGAGCGCGCGTCTCTCATGTGATTTTGCAAGCCGCTCATGACCCTTGAGCATACCATTCCAGTCAACCCATTTGGGCCACCAAGAAAGCTTAGCTGGCCGCGCTCCATCATTCACAGCAAGAGTATTAGACGCGGCAATCATCGATGAAGCGGCTGCTGCTCCGGCAGAACAACCTTCAATATTGGCAGCATCGAAAGATTGGGTACTCGCCATCGAAAGCTCTCCTGGTTTTTATCTATCCGCTCAGATGATCGCGCAGTGGGAAGGGGCGTAACCTACCTCATCCGCGCACTTCTGGCGTTTATCGGCCAAGAGTAATGCGTAATTTGTGGCTGCGAAAACCGCGTTAACCGTGCGGATTTTCACCGGCGTCAATTTTCAATCATTCGCACAATGCCCATACCCGCCAGCATGGATGCCACAAATGTGGCCGCGCCAAGGGGTTGGATAGCCAGGGCGGCAATAGCTGGCCCGGGACATAGGCCGGCTATTGCCCAGCCTATTCCGAATAGGGCAGATCCAGCGATAAGTGGGATGGTAAGATCGGATCGGCTGGGCAGAGCGAACTTCTCGGCGAAAAGCGGGTGGGCCATGCGCGGCTGAAACCGCCAGGCAATCGCCATCACAATGACCGCGCCGCCCATGACAAAGGCGAGAGTGGGGTCCCAGTCGCCGAACACGTCCAGAAAGCCGCGAACGCGTGCCGGGTTGGTCATACCGCCAAGTGCAAGGCCTGCGCCAAATAAGGTGCCGGATAAAACCGGCGGTACAATGCGGCGGATCAACGAGCTTGGCACGTGCTAAGTCCGATAAGGCGGTAAATTGGGCAGAAACTGACCAAGCTGGTGACCGCCAAAATGGCCGCGATACCCCAAGCTGCAAGCGCCCAGTTTCCAGCAATCTCTCCAGTATAGGTTAGAACAACAAGTATAATTGCAGCTAGTATGCGTAGGCTGCGATCAATCATTCCCACATTCTTGCTCATTTCAATATCTCCAGACCCATGGCATTCATTAGGGCCACTGCACCGATACCTGATGCCATGAAAGTTGCTGTTGCAACGAGTGATCGCTGGGAGAAACGGCTAACGCCGCATACCCCGTGGCCACTGGTGCACCCACTCCCGAGCCGCGTTCCAATCCCGACAATGAGGCCGGCGGTAATCAGCGGGATCGTTCCTGCAAATTGGGCGTCCAATCCGCCTGATAACCAGCCCACGATAATGGCGCCTATCGGCAGGCCGAGTAAGAAGCTCCAGGCGCTACTCTTGGACATTCCGCTATCGCTAATCCCGGCGGCGCGGGCGGCAATGCCTGACACACCGGCAATGCGCCCAGCACCCAGAAGCATCAAAGCAGCAGCAAGGCCAATTAAGGCTCCGCCGGCAAGTCCTGCGAGCGGGGCCGCATCCGGGAAGCTAGGCAGGATCATACTGCATTCACCGGGATCTTGATGTAACTTACGCCATTATCTTCAGGCTCCGGCAAACGGCCGCCACGGATGTTTACCTGCACGCTGGGCATGATCAGATCGGGCAGCGCCAATGTCTGGTCGCGGCTAGTGCGCATAGCGACGAATTCGTCCTCGGATGTGCCATCCTTCACATGGACATTGCCTTCGCGCTGCTGCTTGACAGTTGTCTCCCAGGCATAATCATCTCGGTCAGGCGCCTTGTAATCATGGCACAGGAAAAGGCGGGTCTGATCGGGCAGCGAAAGTAAGCGCCGGATGGACTGGAATAATTGGCGCGCGTCACCTCCGGGGAAGTCGGCTCGCGCCGTGCCGTAATCGGGCATGAAGATAGTGTCGCCCACAAATGCCGCGTCGCCGATAATGAACGCCATATCTGCTGGCGTATGCCCCGGCACATGCAAAGCGATGCCCTCTAGCTGGCCCAATTTGAAGGTGTCACCATCATCAAACAATTTGTCGAATTGTGAACCGTCCCGCTCGAAATCACTTCCTGCGTTAAACAGCTTGCCAAAAACGTCCTGCACCCGAATGATGCCGCGCCCGATTGCAAGCTTACCGCCGAGCTTTTCCTGAAGATAGGGGGCCGCTGAAATGTGATCGGCATGGGCATGGGTTTCAATCAGCCACATTGCCTTTAAATTATTTGATTTAATGTATTCGACAATCAAGTTTGCCGAGCCAATCGATGTTCGGCCGGATGCAGCCTCATAGTCCAGAACCGAATCGATAATCGCAGCTTCACTGGATTTCGGGTCGTGTACAACATAGCTAATCGTATTGGTGGCTTCGTCGAAAAACCCTGCAATAGTAGGGCGCAAAGACTTGCTCTTTTGCGCGCGGCCAATCTGGCTGGCAGCAGCTTCAAGACCAAGGTCAACATCACTCACAGCGAATCCTCAAAAATTTGATTTCATAAAATATGTATATGTGTTGCAAATGATGTGTCAAGTGATAGAGGGATCGCCATGAGCAACCTTGACCCAAGAGATAGGCCCAGCGCCGGACTGCGTATTGGCGATATGGCACCCGATTTTTCGGCCCGCAGCACGGCAGGCGATGTTCAACTATCCAAATATCGTGGAAAGTGGCTCATTCTGTTTTCGCATCCAGCGGATTTTACCCCTGTTTGCACCACGGAATTTGTCGCTCTAGCCCGCGATGCTGGTGAATTTGAGAAGCGAAACTGCGGCCTGATGGCATTGTCTGTAGACAGCCTGTTTTCGCATTTCGCGTGGCTCAGATTGATAAAAGCTCGCTTCGATTTGGAAGTCCGCTTCCCTATCGTTGAAGACCCCACACTGGTTATTGGCCGTGCATACGGGATGGTTGCTCCGCAGGACAATGATAGCGCAACCGTGCGAACAACGTTCTTCATCGATCCTGACGGCGTGATCAGGGCGATGAATTGCTACCCGGCAAATGTAGGGCGCTCGACGCCGGAGATGCTTCGCATTCTTGATGCTTTGATGGCGGTGGATAAACAGGCGGCTCTGACACCTGCTAATTGGCACCCGGGAGAGGCGCTACTCAGGCAGCCTATTGCTAATTTGGACGAAGTCTTTGCAGCGACAGGTGAAACCGACTGGTTTTTGCAAGAAACGCCCAAAGGATCGGACAATTGAGCGAAGAAATACCATTGGATGCACTAAAAGCGATCGCACATCCGGTGCGTTTCCGCATCCTGCAGACGCTTGCTGGAAAAGAGTGCAATGTCGGTGAAATTGAAGAGGCATCGAAGATTGGCCAGCCCGCTTTATCTCAGCAGCTTGCCGTTCTTCGCAAATCCGAGATTGTCCTCACGCGCAAAGATGCCAAGTTGGTGTTTTACCGCCTAAATCAGGATCGTCTTTCTGACATCGCGGCTGCGATAGCGGGCCTCGTCGGCAATCCAGACTTGCAAGCTGAGGCCGTTCAAACTGTCCGAGCCGCATCGCCAGGCGCTGCAAATTTTGCTCGACTGACTTGATCTTTGCGCGGCGCGAAGGGGTTTTGACGCGGGCTATTCAAAGGTCCACCCTCATGCGAAATGCAGCCGGCGGTATTTGCCGCGGAAATACAGCAATGGATCACGCTGGGGGGCATAGCGCACACGGGTCACTTCACCGACAAGAATAATATGATCGCCGCCATCATATTCTGCATATTTGCGGCATTCAAAGCTGGCGAGTGAATTGCTGATAATCGGCGCTCCGGATTCCCATTCTTCCCAATCGGTTTGGGCAAATCGGTCTTCCTTGCTGCCGGCAAAAATGTTTGACACATTCTGCTGCCCGATGTGCAGCACGTTGACGGCAAAGTGATCGACATCGTGCAGCACAGCCATGCTGCCTGCCGTGCGTGCGGGGCAAACCAGCAGTAGCGGCGGATCCATGCTGACAGAGGTGAAGCTGTTGGCGGTTAGGCCCACTTGCACGCCATCCTTGCCCTTTGCGGTGACCACGGTGATCCCGGTGGCAAAGCAGCCTAGCGCATCGCGCAAGGTGCGCGGATCAGAGCCTGCAACGAATTCTGGCGGCGTTCTTGGAACGCGCCGTTCGAGAAATTCCACCAGCAAAGCGTTGAATGTATCAGACTGGTCAACCGCCACCAGATGGCCGGCATCTTCTACCTCTGTGACTTCTGAATCGGCGATATTTTTCGCTAGCGCGATGATATTCTCGCTCGTCGAAATTGTGCTGTTGGCCCCGCGCATGAACAATGTGGGCAATTTGATCTGACTGATCGCCTGTGACATTCTTTCTTCGACTTCGGCCAGATCAAACCCATCGGTAAATGCCGGATCGAAACCGGTGGCGCGGCCTTGCGCAGCCGCTTCGCGCAGCGACGCGCCAACCAAGGCTGCATTTTCAGCATTAATATGGGCCGGGCTGTCCACAAGGATTAAACCGGCAGCAAGGTCCGGGCCACCTTCACCAATGGCCGTTGCAGCAATCAAACCGCCCAGCGATGCGCCAACAATAACTGGCCGGGAGGAAAGTTGGCCCAAAACGGCATGCAGATCGCCGACAAATGCGGTCAGATCATAGCGCTTGTCACTCGCCCATTGGCTGCCCCCATGGCCCCGCAAATCAAGCGTGATGACATGGCGCCCGGCATCGGCCAGAGCTTTCGCAGTCTGGAGCCAGACAGTGCGCGACTGGCCGCCGCCCGGGATTAGAAGAACGGAGGGTTCATGTTGCGAACCAAATTCCTCAGCCTCGATTGTAAGGCCGCCAAACCCCTTGATTTCACGGATTGCCATTGGTTTTTCCCTCTGTTTTTGGGGCCGTTTTCATAGGGGTCACGGTTTTGTCTCGCTTGGGTGTGTTGTGCATTAGATTGTAGAACATGGCGGATTTTTGAAGTTTCCGGTGATGAAGGATCAATGCTGCCGGGCTAGGTTTACCTGCCGATCAGGCAAAATCCAGCGTCGCCATGGACAGCCCGCAACCACATGGCGCCGTGCCTAGCTTTCCGGCAACTTTGGTATCCAATGCTGACACAGGCTCAACATGATCCATCCGGGATGTGACATGAATTGTCCCGCCATCATCACTAAACTGCCATTCTGTATCATCAACATGAACCCCGCCATGCGAACATTCCAGAGCGAATGCCGGGCCTAGCGGGACAAAGCGGCGGACATCGAAGCCGCCCAATTGCGCCAATTGTGTTACCGCATCAGGCCGCGCCCAGATGGTGCGTCCGGCAAAAACTTTGGCAGGATCGTGGCCGAATTGTTTGAGGCCTGCAATCACTTGCGCTGAAACCCCGCAGGCTGCTGCATAGTCCATCTGGCGCGAAAGCGATTCCACCCGGCCAGCATCAAATGGGCTGTCATCTGCATTGGTTCCGTAAATGCCCAGCTTTTGCAGGGCTGATTCAAAGACGGAAAAATAGATGCTTTCAGGAAGCATCGAAACACTCAGGATGAATTCTTCCGGTTTAAACCCGAAGGTGGCGATCACAGCTGAAAAATTGCTGCCAGACCTGTCGATCTGAGGGAAAGTTACAGCGTGAAAATGCTGGACCCCGTCAATCATATAGGCGCCAATTAGGTCGGGGCGATTTGGTGTAAATGTCATCTTCTTCCCTCCCTTTACTGCTTTGTCACTCTGGGGATTTTATGCGGCGGGCCAAGCTTGAGCAGTTCTGCTTGATCGACCAGTTCAATTTGTGTTGGCACGCCCGTGGCTGCGCCGATTTTGTCGCGCAACCGGTTTTGCAGGGCCGCTTGCGGTTCAGTTAAGCGTTCTGGATCATATCCGATCCTGATCCGAAGCGTATCAAGTTCGCGCCCGGGGCGGATAATTTGGAAAAGATTGGCCCTGGTCGCACTTTCGCTTTCGATCAGGCCCATCAGTTCGCGCGGCAGGATGGATTTACCCTCTACCAATATCTGGTCGCTTGCGCGGCCCAGCAATTGGAAGCGTGCATGGGTTGAACCACAGCCGCAGGCGCTGCGGTCAATGCTGACCAGATCGCCCGTGCGGAAACGGATGAGCGGCATCATCCGATCAACGAACATGGTAACGACGAGTTCGCCAATCTTGCCATCGGCAATCGGTTCGCCCGTTACCGGATCGACAGTTTCGATAAAGCCGTGATCTTCGGGGGCATGAAATCCATCATGCATTCTGCATTGGTTGCCCGAGCTGACTTCGCCAAAGGCGGTGGTTTCGAACAATTCGATCCCCCAGCTTTTGGTTAGTGCCGCCAGCCTTTGCGACAGCGGCTCCCCGCCAAAAATCACACCCTTATAGCTCTTGAAAATATCGACCGGATCATCGCCTGATTGTTCGACATATTGTTCCATCGCAAGGATAAATGGCGATGCAAACACCTTCATGGAGGTGGGGCGGTAACGCCGCGATCCAGCGGCAATGCGCGGCATTTCGGCGGGATGCATGGCAAATAATATCTTGGTGAAACCAAGCTCGCTTGCATAACGGTTGCGATGCCCACCGCGATAGGTGAACAGCAATTCGGTGAGGTAATCACCGGGCCGTGCGCCTTGGTGCCATGCCGCGCGGGCATAGGCGACTTCGCTGGGCGAACGCGGGGGATTGGCCACCGGAGTAGGGTCGCCAGTGGTGCCTGATGTTGTGCCCACGCTCATGATTGCGCCGGGACGGATTGGCACAAAGCCACCCGTCAGATCATTATGCTTATCGCGAAAATCGCGCTGATCATCCTTGTCAAACATCGGCGCTTTCTCACGGAAATCCGCCATGGATTTGATGTCAGATGGCTTGACCCCCGCCTTGTCCCAAATCTCGCGGATCAGGGGGGCGTTTTCATAGCCATTGTGGATTTGCCTAATGATTGCAGCTTCCTGCATACGGTCCAGCCATTCACGCGGAGCTGTCTCGACCGGATCAAGAAAATCTGGATAGGCTTTTGCCATTCGAAGTCCTCTTTTCATCTTCCAATTGCGGGCCTGTCAGCCCACGCTGGGATATCCGCCGCCGCCATGTGCAGCATCAACGGCATCCCGGTTTAGTTGGCCTGCCGCATTGCGGGGCAAGCTGTCGACAAAGGTCACAATTTTGGGTTTCTTGTAGGATGCCAGACGTTCCCGGCAAAATTCGATCAATTCATCTATTGCTGGCTCGGCCCCTTCGGCAGGAACGATGACAGCTTTTACATTTTGATCCCATTTCGGATCGGGCACACCGATCACGCAGACATCAGCAACGGCTGGGTGCGCGCGCAGGGTGTTTTCCACCTCTGCTGGATAGACATTTTCAACCCCGGTTTTGATCATTGTAGTTTTGGGGCCGACAAAGACTAAGGAGCCATCTGCATTGCGTTTGCCCAGATCATTGGTCCGGTGCCAGCCATCGACAACCCGGCGCGCATTTTCTTCCGGCCGGTTCCAATAACCGCACATGACCAGCGGCCCGCGGGCGAGGATCTCTCCTGTTTCGCCGCGCGCAACTTCTGCGCCATTATCATCTGCAATCTTGAACATGACAAATGGCGCGGCGCGGCCTGCACCCGTTCCGCCCTGCCACAGCATTGATGCAAGGCCACCAATTTCTGTCTGGCCGTATCCGCCCAGCTTTTTCATCGAAGGGGCATTTGCGGGCATCACCAGCGGGATGAAATAATCGGACATGTCGGGCTGGGCAAACAGGCTGGATGTATCATATTTGCCGTTTTTGTTGAGTTCGCGCATTTGTTCGATCGTCGGGGCGGCGATAAAGGCATGAGTGAGCTTGTACTGATCAATATTCCTCAGCAATTGTTCCGCTTCTACGCGCGCCACGAACACATTTTTGCCGCCTGCCAAGAATGTGCCAAGACAGCCCATCATCACACCGATATGGAACATCGGGCCAGAAACCAGATAGCCGCAATCTTCGTTAATGGCCTGACCTTGCATCCCCAGCCAGGCCATAATCATCAACGCTTCGTGGCTGAGCAAGGCTGCGCCGGGCCGGCCTGAGAAACCTGCGGTGTAAATAGCAAGAAGCGGGGTGGAAACCTCGACCGGAGCAAAATTTGCCTCCGCATCAGCTTGTTCAATTAGATATTCGTAATTTTCATGCCCATCGCAGCCATCATGGCAGATCCAGCGATCATTGTGTTGTTCTGACTGGATGCGGGCCTGTGCAGCATTGGTGCCCACTTCGCTTTCTTGCCAGAACACGACTTTGGGATCGAAATCCTCCAGTGCGAATTTGATTTCATCAACCGACCAGCGCCAGTTTGCAGGACAGAAAATCGCCCCGAGGCGGGCAGAGGCGAGCAATGTCTCAAGCACGCGGAAGCTGTTTTGACCAAGCCACAGGATCCGGTCGCCCTTTTCGACCCCTTTTGCGCGCAATACCCCGGCAAGCTTGTTGACCCGTTCGTCCAGCTCTTCAAAACTATGGCTGCGTTCACCATCAACCACTGCGAGCATGGCATGGCGGCTGCGCGCTTGCTCAGCTAGCAAGTCGCCAAATCCGTAACGGTGGACACTAAGGTAAGGCTCTAACGCTGCGGCATCCATCAGGCTGGCTCCGCTGGTTCAAAAATGGGTAGGACCCAGCCATCCTGGATCGGGTTCCAGCCCACTTTCACCTTCATCCCGATTTCAACATCATCGGCATCAAGAGCATAAAGATTGGTCACTAAATGCACGCCGTTTGTTCCATCAAGCGCCACAACCACCGGGACATAAACATATTCGCTGCCATCTGCAGGATTGCGGGTGCATACAGCAAAGCTGAACACTTCGCCGGTGCCGGGCAAATCGGGCCAGACCTTGTCTTGCGAACGGCATTCAGGACAATAGGGCGAAGGCGGCATCCGGAAATGCCCGCAATTGCCGCATTGGCATGCGGTCAGCCGCCTTTCCTTGGCCGCCAGCCAGAATGGTTCGGTATCAGGGTTGGTCGAAATCTTGATATTTTTGCCGGGCAGCGCCCGTGCTGGACCGTAAGCCATTATGCCCTCCTCAGGATAAGACCGGAAACGGGAAGCGAGGCAGGCCCGCCGCTAGACAGTGCAAATTCGCAATCTTCAACCTGGTGGATGGCATCGCCGCGCACTTGTTCCACCGCTTCTGTCACATGGGTAAGGCCGATGATATAGGCTTCGTTGAGGTTGCCGCCATGGGTATTGACCGGGCAGGCGCCGGTTACCGAATTGCGGTTTGCATATCGGATCGCGCCTGACAGAACATAATCATTGCCTTCGCCTTTTTCGCAAAAACCGTAATCTTCCAATTGCATCAAAACCATGCAGGAAAAATGATCGTAAATCTGCGCGCAGTCCATGTCCCGCGCGGTTAATCCAGTTTGTTCCCACAATCTGTCGGCCACGAATTTATGGCCCGATGATGCGAAATCGGGGTCCTGCATCCCCATCCATGCAAAGGCGCGGCCCCATTCGCGCGCGCCGCCATGGGCGCAGCCATGGATAAGCGCAGGCGGATGGCGGCAATCCTTGGCCCGGTCGGTAGTGGTGGTGATAATCGCCACCGCGCCATCAGTTTCCAGGCAGAAATCCAGCCGGCACAGCGGATCAGCGAGCATTGGGGAGCCCCAATATTCATCGTCTGATAGGGGGTTTTTGCGGACCGCTTTGTCGCGCCCTTGAGTATTGAGGCGCGTTGCCTGCACGATTTCCTTAAATGCATCGCGGGTGGTTCCATACAGATGCATGTGCCGCCGTGCGAGCATGCTCATCAAATGGCCCGGCCCAACCAGCCCGGATGGCTGGAGAAAGCTATTTTCCGGGGTTGGCGCTGATGCGCCGAAAACCACGCCAAGGCGGTGTTCTGGTAATTGCTGAAGCGCCATAACGGTGACCACATATTTGCAGTCTTCATTCATAAGGCCCGCAGTGGCCAGGCCCGCTGCCCCTGATGCACCGCCCCCGCCGCTGGTCAGCGAAGCGCTGAAGCCGACATGGGGAATGCCCAGCGTTTCCATCAAACTGGCGGTGTCGAATTTATCCTTATAGCCAGCGCCCGCGGTCGAATAATAAGCAAATCCGTCCAGATCGGTCACTGCAATGCCGGCATCTTTGCACGCTTTGATGATTGCTTCGCCAGCCATATCGTTGATCGTGCGCGGCCAGCTCTTGCCGCGCCGATAATAATCGGTGCTGCCGATGCCGACGATGGCTGTCTTGTCCTGATGGGCCCAGGCCATTTTATCTCCCTTGTGCGTCACAAACTAGCGATAATTGGAATCGCATGAGAACTATAACTTAGTAGACTATGTGGGGCAAGAAGATCGGTGCGGGTTAAGAAGATCGGTATTGCCATTCTGAAAAAGATAGGCGAGGCGGCATCCGCAAATAATGTCTAAGGGGAAATCGTGTACCAGCTGCTCAATGGCCTATCGGTAATCGAGGCATCGTCCTTTGTCGCCACGCCCACTGCAGGTTTATACTGTGCACAGATGGGGGCGGAAGTGATCCGTGTCGATCAAATCGGCGGGGGGCCTGATTTTCGCCGTTGGCCAGTAACGCAGAATAATGATTCCCTTTATTGGGAAAACCTCAATCGCGCCAAAAAGAGTGTGGCGCTGAATTTATCCAAACCAGAAGGGCGCGAATTAGTGCAGCAGCTGGTGCGCGAAACCGGCCAGCTGATCACGAATTTTCCGAACAAGGGGTTTCTTAGCCATGAATTGTTGGCCCAAGGGCGCAGCGATCTTGTCACCATCCGGGTGATGGGATGGGCAGATGGTTCGCCCGCATTGGATTACACGGTCAATAATGCTGTGGGCTATCCTATGATGACAGGCCCGGGGCCAGAACCGGTCAATCATGTGCTGCCTGCTTGGGACTTACTGTCTGGCGCCTATGCCTCCTTTGCCCTGCTTGCTGCGATCCAGAAACGCACTGCCAGCGGCGAGGGCGGCGAGGTGTGTATCCCCTTGTCTGATGTTGCCATCGGCACTGTCGCCAATCTGGGCGGTATCGCCGAAGTGCTTTACAATGGCCAAGATCGTGAG
>Ga0209345_10004860_pt1 | contig 12754 bp, 18 predicted proteins | sample Cruoilmetagenom7_FD_187294 | JGI IMG/M metagenome (GOLD analysis project Ga0209345, IMG submission 187294) | Oil polluted marine microbial communities from Coal Oil Point, Santa Barbara, California, USA - Sample 7 (SPAdes) (version 2) | ecosystem: Environmental > Aquatic > Marine > Oil seeps ...
AGGAAAATAAATAAAAAAAATTATGAAATCGAATCTGTTAAGGAATTAGCGTTTAAAACTCTTGAAGAAATAGACTTAACTTACTTAGAACTTTATAAAGAACTTGATGCACTTCAAAAGAAATATGCTAAAAAAAGAAAAGTAGTGTTCAAAAAAATAGAGAAAATAGAAAAAAAAATTGAGGAAGTAGACTCTCTTGTGGAATTGGCAAGTAAACATATTGCAGAAACAGAAGCCTTATCTATTGAACTAAAAAGACTAAAAAAGTGATCTTAAATGAAAAACTTTAAATAGATATGATTTATAATGTACAATGCAAGGGGGGTTTTATTTATCCATTGCCTAATATTGTCCTCTAAAAACAATATTACCCCCCCAAAACAATATTGTCACCCTTAAACAATATTGTCATAGGAAATTTTTATAAGGAATCACCGTCAATTAAGTCATATGGGGGTGATAATATTTCAAAAATGCAACCCAAGAACATGGTTTTCTTGGCAATCTCGATCATAATCATGGTTTCTGTAATGCCCTCTGCAATAGATACAATCTATACCGCCGATACAGCAAATTGGACGATTGACGGCGAAGCGGACACAAAAACGACAAATATCTGGTGGTTATTGCCCCTTGTGGTAGTTGCGGGTATCGTATTAATGGCCTTCGGTGTTTTCCTTGTTGGCAATACGAACCAATTTGGCAATACGAAACAATTGAAGTAAGGCTGTTAAAACAGCCTTATCCTATCTGGTTAAATCATGATTGAAAAGAAAATAATTTTTGTTATACTAATATCATTACTTATATTACCAATAGCAAACGCAGATTCGGGCCAAGGTACTTTTATCTGGAGTGAGGGCGTATCTGATTCCTATTACTCCACAATAACAACGGGTTACTCAACGGCAAGCCCGAACCGTTTGGTTTTTAACAATATTGATTATTTTGACGAAGTTTATCAAGTCAAAGCATTTTATAACTCAACAGACTACACGGGCGGGCCAAAAACTGGCCCCGGTAGCGCATGGACTTATTTTAATGTAGTTGGTCAAAATATTAGCGGGGATATAGGCTATTTTAAATCGGAATTGGACGGCGAGGTTGGGGTATGGCTCATACTTGATATAACCCAGTGGGATAAAGGTTCATTGACGGGCGAACAGAATTTGGAGTTAAATTTTACCGAATCAGACATATACAGTTTTAGGCCAACCGAAACCGCAAGCATTCCGGCCGGCGATGAGTATTACGGGTTTTACTCAAGTGCGGGGGCGGTAACAACAACTTACATAGGAAATCCTTACAGAATCTCATATTCAACAAATTTTGTAAATACGTATGATTATCATAACGAAACCGCCGTAAAATATTATATCAATGTCACAAAAACATACGAAGGAAAGCCGTATCAGTCTAAATGGAATGTTTCGACCCCAGAACTTAATTATATCAATGAAACAGCTTTTAATAATGATTCTTTTAGGTTATTTACATTGGAAACACCAATCTATTTGGAATGTCGAGATTTGTATGATAATGAATATTCAACGACAATTTACGGCCCCGATGTGGGCGATTATGCGATCAAAGGAACCGTCATTGATGCAGAATTATCATCAGTAGTAGATAATACGAGTATTCAAGTTTCGGGAGATAGTACCGGTTCGGATAGTTCGGATGAATCAGGTTATTTTGAGATTTCGGGCCTTGTAAACGGTGTATATTCCATAAATGCCACACATTCTGATTATATACCTTATACATCGAATTTTACCATTTTAAACTCAAATATAAGCTATAATATCCCTTTATTTAAAGAGGGATATGATAGTGACGGCAATAGAGATTCAACCGTCCCATTTATAGCCGGTGTTGTTAAAAATTCAACAAATTACAACCCACTACAAAACGCTTATGTGATATTATACAATAATTCCACCCAATACGCCCAATACACTAATGAAAACGGATATTTTGGGATTTATCCAGATATTAACGGGACTTATACGGTTTTAGTTCAAAAACAGGATTATTACTCATATCAAAAAGAAGTCAATATAAGCGGTGCAACATCAGAAATTATTTTGATGACTTATATTTCTGAAATTGCCATAGATGACGAAGAGGAAGAGCCTGAAAACATAAGAGAAACTTTTGTTTCATTTTTAGAAGATTTTGGCTTTTCAAGTGAATGGGTCAAAATTATAATCTCGATTGCTATAATCTTGGGATCGGGCTATATTGGGACACTTTTTACAAAAAAAGATAATCCTATAATCGTTGTTGTGTCCATGTTTTTTGGCTTTATTGCCTCTGTTGCCTTGTCTTTGTTATCTCCTATGTTTCTTGTTATCGTTATCGTTGTAATTGTAATGTCTATATTATACTTGAAGGAGTAGCCTATGGCCGATGACGCATCTGTTTTTGTTTCTGTTGTTGTGTATTTAGTGCTTCTTAGCACCGTTTTAGGATACACGTTCGAAGATGAGATAACACAAATTGACATAGCACCAACCTTTAACCTTGATTTTTCAGAAAATAATTTAACTGAAACCTCAAATATGTCTGAAATAGATCATAAACCCGGGACAGGATACTGGAGAACCGTAGCGGGGCGTGGCATATTTTCGGTTGTAAATAGTACGGACTTGGATTATAGGGATGATACTATCATTAGGGTATGGGTTCCAAAATATCAGGAAGGGGATTTACCTTACATCTTGAAAGCCAATGAAATTTCTTTTCCTGTTGAAAAATCTGATATTCATGATTTATCTGTATCCATTGAAAATTCAGAAAGAAGAGATTTCCTCTTAACGGGCGTTTATGCACGAAAGAGCCAAGCCGTGGGGTTCTTTGTTTGCCCAACAGACAACACTATCACTTTATCCGGCTATGATGTTGGCAATTATGAAGTCTATAACTATGATCTATCTGCAAATAGTTATGATTTTAGAATATACACGGATATAGACAACAATAGAGTAAAATTATATGTAGATGACAACTTACTCATAGACAAATTTATAGAGCTTAGTTGGTATCAAAAAAATATTGCGGGTATCTTTGCAGAAAATAGTATTTTTAAAACAATTGCTTTTGGTTCAGAGGTTGAAATAACAGATTTATCTATTATTTCTATGAAAAGCCTTGATTTGGATGCCGCATCAGGCTATGGGATACAGGATTTTATTAGAATCATAGGCGTATTATTTGTATGGAATATCTCGCCCGATCTTATGCCGTGGTCACTTAATATTCTCATTATCAAGGTTCCATTGTTTATCCTACTTTTTGTATTCATACGAACTTTGAGGGGAAATTAATGAAACGTGGACCGCGCCCAACATTTTTAATATTGTTTATCCTGATCATAATTTTGCTGTCACCGCCCCCGGTAAGCTCCCAATCAGTAGAAAACCTTACGGGCGAATCGGGCCAAACTTGGATAACATGGACTTGGGATCTTAACAACTCGGATTTTGCCTATCTATACCAAGACGGTGTTTATATAACCGAATCCGGCTTAGGCAATTACACTATCTCAACCAACCCCAACGAAAAACACGTCTTAACCTTGATCGCTAATAACTCAACCCAGCCTTACACCTCTGAAATTTTCAGCAAAAAAGAGTCATTCGAGGGAAATTTAATATATATATTCATAATTTCAAGCTTTTTCCTACTATTAGGGCTTAAATTTCCCCTTTTTTCCCTTATTGCCACCCCATTTTACCTTTATGGTGGAATTATAGCCTTAAATCAAACCTCGGAATCATGGATTATCTTAGCTTTTTGGCTTTCTGGGGTGTTTTCCCTTATAGAATTTGCGTTTTTGATGAAGAAGGAGTAATATTATGAAAACAATTAAAAATATAAAGACAAAAAAATTAATATGCTGTTCCGTTTTGGCAATATTGTTAGCCTTAACCGTTTCCACCGTTAGCGCACAACCGGTTCACAACCTCGATACCGGCGAAGATTTCGCAACAATACAAGACGCAATAGACGCAGTTAACACCACAAAAGGGCACGTTTTAAGCTGTGATGATCAAATTTACAATGAAAGCTTATTAGTTTATAAAGAAATAACCATACAATCCGCAAATAACACCCCCAAAGATTGTACTATAAGATCCGCTACCAATAGAACTTACGCTATTAACATCATGATAAATAACGTAAACGTGCATGGCTTTTCGATCGAAAATGCAACACAAGGGGTTCACAATATTTGGAGGTCTAACATAACAGTAGATAATTGTATCTTTCAAAACAACACCCAGTACTCTTATTTTGCTTCTTCTTCCCCCTACATGGAAGTTACAAACTGCGTTTTTAACGATACTGAAGTTATAGACCAACTCCAAGGCCAAAGATGCAGTTATGTCTATATCGCAAATAACACTTTTAATACCCCGTCTGGGGTTGATGGCATAGATTTTGCCACCCCCCGTCATTCAATTTTTGAAAATAACACATTCAAGGGCGGCTCCACGGCTTTATATATAAAACGCCCTGGAACCGGATTCGTCCCCCCCCCATTAAAATCAGGCCCTGTTTTTGAAGAAAACAAAGTAATTGTAAGAGACAACAATGTACAAAACGCAGGCTATGGGATTAGATCAGAGGGAAATTCATACAATCAAGATCAATACGGGGATATCTATATTTACGATAACGAAGCACACAAAAACGGGAACAACATCTATATAAGATACCTCAATCGTTCGTATGTTTATCTAAACAACGTTTCGGGCGGCGGTGCGGCCGTGTATGGTATCAGATTGCAACAATCAAATTATACTTATGTCGAAAATAATACAGTAAATACCCCTTCTGCGTCATCCCAATACGGTATTTATCAAGATTCCTGTAATTATTCATATATCCAAGATAATTTGGTTGATAAGTCCATATATGGCGTTTTTATCAGGGCTACTGATACTTTTAATGTAACTAAAAATACGATACTAAATTGTACTTATCGTTCAATTTTTATAACTATCTCAAAGTCGGGCATTATCTACAACAATTTAGTCGCAACAGATACAACCGGCTTGGCAACCAATTGCTATGAATACAATTCCCCTACCGTGAAGTTCAACACCACAAAAACGAAAGGAAAAAATATTATCGGCGGCCCTTATATTGCTGGCAATTACTGGAACGACTATAATGGAACAGATTTGAATAATGATGGAATAGGAGATACATACATACCCTACGATTCGGAAGGTAAAATACAGTCGGCCGGTGGCGATTATCTCCCACTTGTAAAACCAACAACAACCGGCAATATTTCAAATGTGACAATGGAAAGGGGGCAAACGTGGATTTTATTAGTTTGGGATATGGACGCAGGAAAAACCACAAAAGTCTTTCATAATGGCAAATTAGTAACATCGACAACAGATAATAATTATTTAATTTCCGATCTATCCCCCAACCAAAAAAACACTTTTGCCCTTTCTTTTGACACTACCCCCGCAAATGGCTACCCGATTTCTGAAAAATATTTAGAATTCGACCAATCAACACTTATGGAGTCTTTCGACCAATCTTTAATCTATATCTTTGCTTTATCCTCTTTCCTTTTGCTTTTATCCTTAGTATATAACCTTTTTTCGTTATTATCTATATCATCTTACCTTTATGGAGGAATAACCGCCATAAATCAGACTACTGAATCTTGGATTATCTTAATTTTTTTCCTATGTGCTATTATGATCCCCTTTATCGTTCCAAATCTGCTTGAAAACAAAAATTTTTCAGATCGTCTTTGATATGATTAAATGCATAATTATAGACTTAGATGACAATTCTAAAGCCAAAATTGAAGGAAAATCTTTTAAAGAAATCAGAAAAGGCCAAGAAACTTATTTAAATCAAAAATACGGCATAAAGCTTAAAATTAGATACAAATCATAGGTTGATAAAATGGGAAGATCTAAAAAAGAAGTTAATTCAGATATTGAGGGGCCAGATGAGGGGGCCGAATCCAGATCTAAAGGTAAGCTACTTGATATAGATGACATAGAATTTACTGACGAAGAAACAAGAATTTTAGCGCAATACTTCAAAATACGAAACTTAGATGAGTCCTCCAAAATACCAAAACAAGAAACAAAACAAGAAACAAAGCCCCCCGACTGGGATACAGACACAACGGAACATGCAAAAGATGTTATTGACTCAAATAAATCAAAAGTATCAGATTTTTTAAGAAAAGATCAGGGTAGGGGGTTTTATCATACTGTTTTTGTTATAGAAGAAGATTTTACCATATCCGAAACACGTATGAAATTTAAAGATTCAAGACTTAACACAAAAAAACATGATTACATTGTCACAAACCCCCCCTATAAGCAATATAAATGGGCCAAATTAGGCTATGACATAGTTTATTATGTTTCGAAAAAGACGGGCACTACAATAGACTTTTCCAAAATATGTTCGGGTATCCCCCAAGTTGACTCAAAAACTATGGATGACTACTTTGATAAACGGGCAATGCGAAATATGTTGGGCCTATACACAAGAGACTTTGGCGATGTGCTTTTGGGCTTGGTTGCGGGCGTGGGCGTGGGCGCAATTTTGGGTATGATGTTATGAAAGACAAAGAAGAAAAAACACCGTTAACGGCCAGAATTTTCAATAAAGAGGAAGCCGTTTTATCAAGAACCGATAAGTTATTCCAAAAAGATAAAATTGAGGATTACATAACGGTTTTATCGGCCCAGCAAGCGGTTGGTTTGGCCGTCTTTGATAGCTTCCACGAAATGCTAAAATCCGGCGGGGAAAAGCGTTTTTGTGAACTTTTCACAAAAAAGCTAAAAACCAATAATGTGTCCATTGATGGCCGGATTCGTGACGAATTTTTAAAGCTTTATGAACCAAGATCCCCCCAAACCATATATCAAAGTGCGGCCGGTGGCGTCCAAATTGATAACCCCCGGCCGGCAAAATCCATCCAAGACAGACTTTTGGGAAAATAGATGACGGATCCAACTTTTACCCTTCGAAATGTCAATAGCTATCTAATTTTTACCCAGTTGGCGATATGGTCAAATGTATGCACGTCCCCCGAACGAAACCGTATTGACCTTAAATTAAATGCAATAACTAACCTTATATCTACGACTTACGCAGTTTTTAAGAACAATAAGGCAAAAGAAATAAAATCAATTGATGTTAAAAACACAATTTTAAAATTTAATGAACTTTTCGTTAATATCAAAGATTTAAGGGAAAATTATGAGTTTAAATTGGAACAAAATGAGATTACCTCCATTAAGGAAATTGAATATACTCTGATCATAGACGAACTATTCAAAGAAATTATTGACATTATTGTAACCGATTCTTTAATTCAATCAGATAAGTTAGCTTTAGAGTGGTCGGAAGACGAAGCAAATTTGTTAGATGGTCGATCAAGTGAAAGCTAATTTTGTACAAAAGAAGCTCAAAAAAGATTTTTACAAAAACGCCGGCCAACATGGTTGGATCGTGGGCACAACCGGTTCAGGCAAAACGGACTTTATGGTTGAGGTTCTAAGAAATCTCAAAGAAACCGTCCCAAAAGAAACCATAATATGGAGGGACTACGGCAAAGAATCAGAGATGTTAGCTATTTTACAGTTTCATGATATAAAACTATTCCATCCCGCCGGAACAAAGATTAAAATAAGTAAAATGAACAAAAAACAGCAAAATCTTTTAGATCATGAAGTAAAATTTTATGAATTCAAAGACGCAAAAGACATTTTAAACAATCTTGATAAGAAAGGGGTTAATGCAATTGCTGAAAGGCGATTTATTAAGACTCCGGCCCTCTTCATATCCTTTTGGTCTACCTTCTTTCAAGAATTTATCAATATGGCCCTAAACTATGAACTACCCCGCCCCCTATCCTTCTTTATTGATGAGATGAACAACATAACCCCAGCGGACGGCCATTATTTCGCACCAAACCAAAGCCAACTGATCCAGCTTTTAGTCTATAATGCACAAAATCTTAGGGCCTTAGAAGCCCGCTTGATACCGTCCACCCAGGGCTTGGCGTCATTAAACAAGGGCATACGTTTACAGATGCAGTATTACTTTTTCAAAAGATGTAATGAAAATATCGACATTGATATAAGACGTTTCAAATTAGCTCAAGTCCCCGTACAAAGATTAAGAACCAATCAGGTGATCATAGCCGGCCCCTCACGTGAGTATTCGGATCCAATCGACAATATCCCCCGCCGTCTACCCCCCAAGTCCCTCTTACCAAATATGATTTATGAAGGTGAATATCTGCCACCCGTAATCGAATCTTTTAAAACTCAATCAGAAAAACAAGAGTTGAAAGAAGAATTATCAGATTTTAAAAAGAAAGCCGTAATCAATCTAAGAAAAACCGGTATGGCTTACCACAAAATTGCAGACAATCTGGGTATCTCATCCCAGACAGCTTATGAATACTGTAACCCCAAAGACAAAAAATAAGGTATTATACCGGCTCCTTAAGGATATAGCGAATACCAAGAAGCCGGCTATTACACCGGCCCCCTAAAGGGATCTAATCTTTAGTAAAATATATGATCATTCTTGGAACCGGTATATTATACATATCTTTTTCTTATATTTATAAGTTTTGAATGAAAAAAATAAATCGTTCCGGAACAAAATAATCTTTATTTTACAGACAGATAAAAGGAAGTCATTGTCCCAAACAAACAATATTGTTACACTTAGAAATTAAGTTTCAAAAGAGTTAAGGAAACCCCCTTGTTTCTTGTTTTTACACAAATCACTCAAAGCAAGGGGACGGTTCCAATAACTTTCTTACAAAATAAATACGGATTCAAAGCATATAAACCTTTTGATTTAAGAAAAAGACTCTTTTATATTGATATTTTGATATTAAATCATGTATTAAAACATCAATTTTGCTATACTAACGATTTATACCTGTTGTTTTCAAAAAGAAGATCTAAAAGGGCCATTAATAAACACCTTTCTAAGCTTGAATCACTAAATCTAATCGAACGTCACGGCAATAAAAGATGTCCCTACCAATCCTATTCTATATCTCAATTCAATAAAAAACAAGTTTTCGAGCTAATTAAAGCAATTGAACCCTACTTTATCCCCGTATCAAGAAACGGGCTTAAGTATGTGACGCTCCAAATCCTACTCGACCAAGTTCCTACACGACTCAATCCAGATTCTACTGTTGCCGATTCCAATCTTACCCTAAAATACAAAAACACCCGTTATTTGATGCGGCCCCCCAGAATTTACAACGATCCAACCCGCCCGTTCAATTGCTCCATACCTCACAAAAGCAAAGGCCAAAACAACCAATCACACCTCTTAAACTTTGCTTTTAAGGTTTTATCCCAATCCACCTTAAGAGATTTCAAAAAATACCCCAATTATACCTTTGATTTCTTCAATAAGGCCAAAAATGCAAAAGAAAAGGTTTTAAACGCAAAAAATACAAGCCCCAAAATCCTTTCGGACTTCATAAAAAAATATTTTAAACAAACCAAGATCTTAGATTTTAGAGATTCTTAACATGCGAAACTTCCATTATCACATTTTTGTTTTCAAACCCAAAAAACCGCCATACTCCCATGTATTCATCCCTGAAACATCCATCACTATAATATCTCATATATGCATACTTCATCCCTTCAGTATCAGGGCATCTATGATCACAAATAATACAGTATTCAAAATCAACGACTTTTACAATTCTTCTATCTCTGTTTTTTTTAGCAATTGCAATGTGACAATTACCGCACCCAACGCACTTATGACTAATTTTTCTTCCCCCTCACCTACCGAGCTCTACCCTTCAATTCTTTTTTTAGTTAATCTTGCTCTATATTCAAAAAATAGTTGTAACAGTTCTATCTCGTTCTTTCTTTTGTTTTTCATAGCTATCAGCAAATTGGGGTAACATAATCCAAAAAAATCAAAGACTAATTCCCGATAAAATTTCAATGCATATTCCCGATTATGTTTTTTATATTTCATCATATCGTATTCCCACTTCCCATAATTATATACCCCATCACAACATTCTCGTACAAAGTTGCCATCAAAGTTCCAACTTTGTTTACCACAACGTCCGAGAGGACAATTTGTTGAATCAAAAAAATATTTGCAGAATGGAGAACCGAATTTACACGGCTCATACCCCAGTTTTTCCAAAACATGAATACGAAACATTGTTACACTATGACGCCGTCTCCTTTCAGTTCTATTATCTTGTATCTCAAAATCTACAAAAAACCTATCTAAAAACTCATCATTATAATCAGTTGATGCTAAGACTTTCCACAAATTCAGCATCTCTCTCCATGCTTTTTTCTCTGTTTCGTTCATGTTTCAAAACCCCCTTCCTTCCAACTCTTCCTTACATAGTTGTTAACCCTCCAAATTACCTCCCACACGTATTTAGTGTTATCATCATCATTCCAACCTGTTGATTGAATAGCATTCCCAATTTCATATTGCCCAAGAGCATTATACCCTTTCATGGCATGGAATAGATAATGGTGCGATGATCTGCCGACCTCACCCTTTAAATTTTTAATAAGATTGATTAAATCTTTTTCAGTTTTCAAGTCTTTACATCTTGAAAAAGTATCATGTTGGTTTAGAACGTTGCATAAATCGCTCCGTAAAGGGGCGGTGTAAAACAGCTTAATACTATACGTACCAATTGAACCTAATATTTCCGAGCAGGATATATCGCAACCCCTTAAAGCTGTTGCATAGTCCCAAGCCAAGCGCTTATCCTCTTTTAGCAATTTAAAAAACTCATATTCCCATATCACCCTATCAACCCCCCCCGAACGCAAATTTTTCGAACAAATTTGTTAATTTTGCAAATCAACACAAAACACCATATCTTGTCCTTCAATTCCAGCTCTTCTATATCCTTTTCATAATCAAAATCAAATATTTTCTCTAAGTGATCCGCTATATCCTTTTCACTTATTGCACGCCACCCCTCTATCGTATGTTCTATATAATGATTTTCTATATGCTCTATATCCTCTATCAAATTGTACATTAAATTTAACACATCGTTCAATGATCTAAGACCTTGTAACTCTTCATAAGTTGCCCTGATATCTTCTACTCTATAATTCACCCCCCGAAGCGGGTTTGTCATCATTGTCTTAATATACGGCCGGCTATAACGGCCTTTTTTTGTGTCCATTGACCTTAAAGCCGTGATGTAGTCCCATAGCGTATTTTCCCCTTTTTCTTTCAACCTAACACATATTTTATCCCAGTCGTTTTCTTTATCTATGGTCATTTTTGTGTCTCCATGAAAAGATAAACATACCATTGTTAATTTCAGATATGTCTGTTAGTTTGCGAGTAAACCGGTGGCGGTTGAATCTATCTATTATGGTTATATGCTTTGGCGGAATTCTTTTAATTGTAGCCTTTTCCCTTTCGTTCAACCACCTAACCGTATTAGGTTTTACACCTGATTTTTCCTTTTCAAAAAAATCTATATCTGATACAAATTCTATTGTCGTATCTTTATTATTAACGTTCATATCTCTCATCTTATTCCCCAAAATCGTTTAATTGTGTCTGTAAACGCTTAAACTCGATTTCAAACTCTTCCTTTATATAAGTTTCAAGTGAATTTGAAGCATCACCAAAAAGCAAACCCAATAACTCTGTTGGATCTTCCTGTACTTCCATAACTATCTTAATTGTCGAAAAAATCAAAAAATCGCCCTTGAACGTGATTTGATATTTTTCCTGCGTGTCCCCCGTGATAATCTTCTTGATATTCGTAATTTTTACCTTAAACTCTGATGCCATAGTTAGCACTTACCCATTTTGATTATTTCTAAATTTCCCCGTTCATTAAATTCTATATCCACTTCATCCCCAACCTTATACCCCGCTCGGCGTGCTTTGGTCTTTGGGATTGTCACAACTAAAGAGCTATCTCTTAAAACTACTTTTACCATATTTTTAACACCTTACTTTTTTTGTACATTTCGTGTAAGGTAATATAACATTTATACTGATATATAAATACATGCTCTTGTTATTTTTATAGCTTACATTTTTGTTTCGAAAGGAAAACCTAACGAAACAAAAACAATAGGCATGGGTCTACCTGATAGACGGGGGCCTATCAGGTAGGCGTATATCGTTCTCCATGATCTAAAAAATTTCAACCCGTGACGGTCTGATTATCAACGATATCGCACATATATCTAAAACGACATATCACATAAAACTTTTGTAATCAAGTTTAAGTACTATTAACTCTATATATAATACTATTAAAAAAAATTAAAAGGTGTTAATATGAAAACAAAACAAGTTAAACGGATAATAAGAGTAGAAGAAATACTTGAGAATGGTAGACCGGCTCTTGAAATTTGTTGGCGGATTAAACGGTTTAGATCTAATGAAACCGTAATAATCCCCTCAACCGAATATGTTTTGTTAAAAAATTACTTCTTAGAGCCCTACAAAGAAATATATAGCTCATTAAGTCGACAGGTTGAGGAATTAAAAAAATATAAAGAGGTGTAAAGCATGAAAAAATTAATTGAAATGGTAGCAATAGAAGAGAAAATCAGGAAAATAAATAAAAAAAATTATGAAATCGAATCTGTTAAGGAATTAGCGTTTAAAACTCTTGAAGAAATAGACTTAACTTACTTAGAACTTTATAAAGAACTTGATGCACTTCAAAAGAAATATG
>Ga0209345_10004861_pt1 | contig 12752 bp, 11 predicted proteins | sample Cruoilmetagenom7_FD_187294 | JGI IMG/M metagenome (GOLD analysis project Ga0209345, IMG submission 187294) | Oil polluted marine microbial communities from Coal Oil Point, Santa Barbara, California, USA - Sample 7 (SPAdes) (version 2) | ecosystem: Environmental > Aquatic > Marine > Oil seeps ...
CCAGCAAAACCAAATAATAATTTTTTATTTGAATATACTGGAACGCGCCATTTTAATTCTTCTTTTAATAAAACATTCGTATTTAACGTGCATTCTCGTAATACTTCACAAACTTCTTTTGAAAAAGGAGATAGTTTTTCAATATATTCATCAATTAGTAAAGCTGCATTAGATTTTGCCATTTAAAGTTTCTTTTGAAAAACTAAATATAAACTATTTTCCTTTTACAAATTTAATTGAAGTGGTGTTTACGCAATACCGTTGTCCAGTAGTTTCTTTTGGACCGTCGTTAAAAATATGCCCAAGATGCCCTTCACAAGAAGCGCAAACTATTTCAGTACGAATCATACCAAGGCTTTTATCTAAAACAAAATTTACGGTTCCTTTTATAGCATCATCAAAAGAGGGCCACCCACAGTGAGATTGAAACTTACTATTCGATTCGAATAATTGTTGGTCACAAGCAGCACAATGATAAGTGCCTTTTTCAAAAAGGGAGGTATAACCGTCTTCACTTGGTCTGTCTGTTCCTTTTTCTCTTAAAATATAATATTGTTCAGGAGTAAGGATTTTTTTCCACTCTTCTTCGGTCTTTATGGTTTTTTTTGTCATTATTTTATCTTTTTTTTGAGAATTGCTTTTTATGGAAATAAGGCTGATAATTCCTAAAATTAAAATTGATCGTTTCATTATAAAAGTTCATTTTAAATAAATTCTACTAGTTGTTTTATTACAAAGTCATCTTTTAAAATTCGGTTATGACCTAAATTATTTGTTATTAATAATTGACCTTGTTCAAGATTTTGACGTATTGAATAAGCACAACTTACAGGAACTTCTTTGTCTTCAGTATCGTGTATAACTAAAGTTTGAATTTTAACATCACAAGCCGCTATCCCAGCTGAATAATCATCAATATTTTTATTGAATATTTTATAGAAATGAGCTTTTATTTTACCTTCAATTATTGGTTTTAGTTCAAGTTTATTTACAAAATTTTTAATAATATCTGAAATAAGATCTCCTGCACCGATAGTAATAATCTTATCTAATTTAGTGCCCTCTTTCACGCTGTTTAGCAATGCCATACCTCCCAAAGAATGACCAATACCAATTTCAAAACTGCCATATTTTTCTTCTAAAACTTTTATACATTCTACGAATTCGAGTATTAAGGTTGTTTTACCCGTTGAAAGTCCGTGAGCTGGAGCATCGAAACTTATGGTCATAAAACCATTTTCCAATAAAGAATCAGCAATTTTATACATTTGCGTTCCTCTTCCAGACCATCCGTGAATTAATAAAACTTTTCTTTTTGAAAAACCATAGCTGTAAGTCATAATAGTTTTATCAATATTTGGAATGTAAACCATTTCTTTTTGAGCACTTTTAGCCATCATTTTTTCACGTTCAGGAGCACGATATTTAATTGGAGTTTGAAATAACTTAATCGCAAATTTAGTCGCCAAATTAATCGATATGAATTGCAGTGTTTTACCAGTTTTTAAAATGGATTTTGGAACTTTAAATTCGTTGGCAGGATTTTTGTTTATTTTTACCGAGTCTTTTTGGGGCATAAAAAATATTTTTTTGCGGATAAAGATAGAATTTGTATTTTAAAGAACTTAATAATTTAAAAAAAACGGAATAATGAAAAAAGTAATTTCTTTGGCTATAGTATTTTTATTTATAGCTAGTTGTAGTACAGTACCAATAACAGGGAGAAAACGGGTTAACTTTGTTAGTGACGCGCAAATTTTGCCTACAAGTTTTGAGCAATACGCAGGTTTTTTAAAGGAGAATGCATTATCCCCTGATGCAAAAATGACGAATGAAGTCCAAACAGTTGGAATTAATATTTCCAGAGCGGTCGATAAGTTTATGCGTGCCAATAATATGGTTTCTGAAGCAAATAATTATAGATGGGAATTTAATTTAATTGAAGATCCAACAGTGAATGCTTGGTGTATGCCTGGAGGGAAAGTTGTATTTTATTCTGGAATTTTACCAATGTGTGCAAATACAGATGGTATAGCAGCTGTTATGGGTCATGAAGTTGCTCACGCATTTGCAAAACACGGACAAGAAAGAATGTCAACAGGTACATTATTACAACTTGGAGGTACAGCAGTAGCTATTGGGACTGCCAATAAAGATCCTAAAGCACAACAAATTTGGAATACAGCTTTTGGGTTAGGAGCTCAGTTCGGAATAATGTTACCTTTTAGTAGAAATCATGAAACTGAAGCTGATAAATTAGGAATGGTATTTATGATAATGGCAGGTTATGAACCTAGAGAGGCCATTAATGTCTGGGTAAGAATGAGCGAAAGAGCTGGTTCGGGAGAAGCCCCACCAGAATTTATGAGTACGCACCCTTCAAATCAAACTAGAATAAATAATTTAACTGCGTTTTTACCTGAAGCTGTGAAGTTAGCGGCGAAGTATAATGCGCAAAATATGCCAGTACAACAATAGAAATTGTTTTAAATTAATATGGTATATTGTAAACCGTTCTTACTTAAAAGAACGGTTTTTTTATTTAATCAAATATGTTAAAAAAAGGCGATAAAAAACTAATAAATGCTTGGGCGTTTTACGATTGGGCAAATTCAGTTTATTCACTCGTAATTAGTACAGCAGTTTTTCCTATTTATTATAGTAGTATTACAGATTCTTTTGCGAATATTGAAGGTAAAATTTCATTTTTAGGCACGCATTGGACACCTACTACATTGTACAATTATACGTTGGCATTTTCATTTTTAATAGTTGCTTTTATTTCTCCAATTTTATCTGGAATAGCTGATTACACAGGGAATAAATTAAAATTTTTAAGAGCTTTCTGTTTACTTGGTTCACTTTCAGTAATGAGTTTATTCTTTTTTGAGGGTGAAAGTACACTTTGGGTTGGAATCGTTTTCACCATTTTAGCTGGAATCGGATTTTGGGGTAGTATTGTTTTTTACAACGCGTATTTGCCAGAAGTTGCATACCCCGAGCAACAAGATAAAGTTAGTGCCAAAGGTTTTATGTTTGGATATTCCGGATCAATATTACTATTGCTGTTTAGTCTTGTTATGGTAAATAAACCTGAACTATTTGGCTTGCCAAATGCTGGGTTTGCTTCAAGAATAACGTTTCTTTTAGTTGGAGTTTGGTGGCTAGGATTTGCACAAATTACATATAAGTTTTTACCAAATAATGTGTATAATAGAAAACCAGAAAAAGATTATATATGGAAAGGGGTGAGAGAATTAAGGATTATTGGTAAAGAGCTTATGCAGCATCCAGAGTTGAAGTTTTTCTTGGCCTCCTTTTTTACATTTAGCGTTGGTGTACAAACAATTATTTTAATGGCCGGAATTTTTGGAAGTAAAGAATTGGGTTTGCCAACTCAAGATTTAATTTTGGTAATTTTATTAGTTCAAATAGTTGCTATTTTAGGAGCTTTTATTTTTTCTCGTTTATCGAGTAAAATTGGAAATTTAAAAGCGTTAAAAATTACCATTATTATTTGGAGCATTGTTTGTTTAATAGCTTTTAATTTAGATAAATCTCAAGAGTTAGTTCATTATTATTTTTACGGTTTAGGTTGTTTAATAGGTTTAGTTATGGGAGCAATTCAATCTTTATCACGTTCTACATATTCCAAAATGTTACCTGAAACGAAAGACCATGCTACTTATTTTAGTTTTTACGATGTTACCGAAAAAATAGCGATTGTATTTGGTATGATTATTTTCGGGCTTTTAATTTCAATTACTGGCTCAATGCAATGGAGTGTATTGTTTTTAGCAGTTTTCTTTTTAATATCCGTTGTTTTATTGAACTTTGTTGGAAAAACAAAGTATGTGCAATAATTTTAATTTTATTGTTGTTGGTGGAGGTATAGTTGGTTTAGCAACAGCATATAAATTACAATTAAAATTTCCCAATAAATCAATTGCTATTCTTGAAAAAGAAAACGATGTGGCTTTACATCAAACAGGGAGAAATTCAGGTGTTATTCACTCTGGTATTTATTACAAGCCAGGAAGTTATAAAGCTAGAAACTGTAAAAATGGACACCAACAATTGGTTGATTTTGCAAAAAATAACAATGTTACATACGATATTTGTGGAAAAATAATTGTTGCGACAAAAAAAGAAGAATTACCTATTTTAGAAACTATTTTTAAGCGAGGAATACAAAATGGAACGGAAGGAATTGAATATTTATCTTCTAAAGAATTAAAAGTAAAAGAACCTTTTATTGAAGGAATTAAAGCAATTTGGGTGTCTACTGCAGGTATTATAGACTATGTTGGAGTTTGTAAAGCATTTGTTCAGCAAATTGAAATACTTAATAAGAGTAGTAAATTTCAAACTTCTTGTGAGGTAAAAAGCATTCAATCTTTAAATAATAAAACGATACTTAATACTAGTGCTGGTATTTATGAAGCTTCTAAAGTAATTTTTTGTACAGGATTGCAATCCGATAGAAATGCAAAAAAAGATAAGATCAAATTAAATTTAAAAATTGTTGGCTTTAGAGGTGATTATTTTGAATTAACTCCCGTAGCTTCTCACAAAATTAAGAATTTAGTATATCCTGTTCCAGATCCAAAATTTCCATTTTTAGGAGTTCATTTTACTCGTATGGTTGATGGAAGTATTGAATGTGGTCCAAATGCCGTATTTACTTTTAAAAGGGAAGGTTATAGTAGGACAAGTTTTAGTTTAAAAGATACTTTTGAAGCGTTAACATTTGCTGGAACTTGGAAACTATTTGGAAAACATTGGAGAAAGGGAATTGACGAATATAAAAGAGCTTTTTCAAAACGCTTATTTGTGAAAGAGCTTCAAAAAATGATGCCATCACTTACTGAAAATGATGTTCAATCGGCACGTTCTGGAGTTAGAGCCCAAGCAATAGATTACGAAGGAAATATGGTTGACGATTTTAAAATTGAAAAGCGAAACAATAATATTCACGTCATAAATGCACCATCACCAGCGGCAACTGCTTGTTTAGCAATTGCCGATGAAATTATTTCTAAAATATAACGTGTATGAAATTTTATCAAAAAGAAATAAGTTTGAAACCTTTAAAAAGAGGATTTCATTTAATTACTTCTCAAATACTAAATTCAATTCCAGAAATTAAAGAAATTTCAACAGGGCAATTACAAGTTTTTATAAAACACACCTCAGCCAGTTTAACTATAAATGAAAACGCCGATTCATCCGTTCGAATCGATTTTGAGAGTCATTTTAATGAAATGATTCCAGAAAATCAACCTTATTATATCCATACTTATGAAGGACCTGATGATATGCCTGCACATTTAAAAACATCAGTTTTAGGTTCTTCTGTTCAAATACCAATTACGAATGGAAAGTTAAATTTAGGTATTTGGCAAGGGGTTTATTTAGGTGAACACAGAGATTATGGTGGAAATAGAAAGTTGGTGATTACTGCTTTTGGTATTTAACTATCCTTTATTTACAGAATAAATTTGCATTGTAAAGTTAAACTAGCTCTTTATTAATTTCTTCAGGTTGAAGGTGTCTTTTAGCTTTTGTAACTGCTTTATCAATATTTTTAACCATATATTTTCTTTCAACTAAATCATACATACCGTTTGGTCTAAACGTTTTTCTAAGTTCAGGACTTATTCCAGAAAGTATGATTAGAATATTCCTGTTTTTAAAGGTTTTAATAATTTCTTTTAAACTTTGGAAACCTGTGGCATCAATCATTGGAACATACCGCATTCTTAAAATAACTACTTTATATTTTCGGTGACTATTGGTAATAGTTTCTTGAAAGTGCCTTGCAGCACCAAAAAATAAAGGGCCATTAATTTCATAAACAATAATTTCTTTTGGTAAATCGGTTATCTCTTCTTCAAAAAGAATGTCCGATTTTGGTCGAATATTTGTTGAAGAAATATTTTGAATTTCAACTGATTCGCTCATTCGTTTCATAAAAATAAAGCTAGCCAATACAATACCAATTTCAATAGCTATTACAAGGTCAAATACTACTGTTAATATGAAAGTTGTAAGTATAATAATGACGTCCATTCTGCTTCCTCTAAGGATGGAAATAAATTGTCTCCATTCACTCATGTAATAACAAACAACAACTAAAATACCTGCTAAGCAAGAAAGTGGTATTAGTTTTGCGTAAGGTGCAAATAGTAGCATTATAGCAAGTAAAACTAGCGCGTGAACTATACCTGCAATTGGTGTTCGACCGCCATTTTTAACATTTGTTGCAGTTCTTGCAATCGCTCCTGTTGCTGGTATTCCACCAAACAATGAAGAAACAATATTTGCAGCTCCTTGTGCAATTAATTCAATATTTGAACGATGCTTTGCACCAATCATTGAATCTGAAACGACAGCTGATAATAAAGATTCAATTCCACCTAAAAGTGCTATTGCAAACGCAGGTTGTATTAAAGATTTCATTGTTTCAAAATCAAAGTTTGGAATTGAAGGAGCACTGATTTTACTAGGAATATCACCAAAGTTAGTTTCAATAGTTTCTACTGGAATGTCAAAAATAATCACTGCAACGGTAGACAATATGATAGCTACAATAGAACCTGGAATTTTTTTTGTAATTCTTTGAAAATTCACAGTAATTAGAATCGTAAGTACTGCAATTCCAATAGCATAGAAATTTATATTTTCAATTTTTTGAAAATATAAATACCATTTATCAATAAAATCTGCAGGAACATTTTTAATCCCTAATCCCAAAAAAGCATTTATTTGTGATGAAAAAATGATTAAAGCAATACCGCTTGTAAACCCAACAATTAATGAATATGGAATAAACTTTAATAAGTTACCCATTTTAGCAAGTCCAAGACCAATAATTATAAAACCAGCCATAAAAGTGGCAATGGTTAACCCATCAATACCATATTCTTGTACAATACCATAAACAATAACAATAAAAGCACCAGTTGGCCCACCAATTTGAACTCTACTACCTCCAAAAATAGAAATAACTAAACCAGCAATAATGGCGGTTATAATTCCTTTTTCTGGTGAAACGCCAGAGGCAATCGCAAATGCAATTGACAATGGAAGTGCCACAATTCCTACAATAATTCCTGATAAAACGTCTTTAGTTATGGTTTTTTTGGAGATTCCTTCTTTTATTAGTGAAAATAATTTAGGGACAAATTCTTTTTGCATTGGGAGAGGTATATAGTCGAAACTATTGGATTATAAGTTAAGTTAAATGAGGTGAAAAGTAAGTATTAAAATATTTGAGTGCTTTGTCCAAATTTGCTTGAGCTTGATTTGATAATTCAATTTTAAAATCCCACTCATAACCCTGAATAGCTATCATATAAGCTTTTGGAGTTTTATGATAATACGTTTTACAAAGATTTAAAATTTGATTAGGAGGAACTTCGTGCGTTGAAAAATTCACTTGTTCCGAAGCTTCAATTTCATAAATATCCATACCATTTTTTACTTCTGCTTTTGAAGCATCTACAAATATTACAGTATCTACTTCAGCAATAATTTCGGCATCTTCAACCATCATTTGGTATTTACATAGCAAATGATCTTCATTAAAGCCATTTTTTTCTAACTCTTCAATAAAACACCAGCCAAGACCATCATCTTGGCGAGTGTTATTTCCTATTCCTATAATTAGGGTTTTATCTAACTTTTTCATCGATGAGGTTTCCTTTACTATCTTCTAATTGTACAATTAAAGGCATTTGGCCTAAAGCATGTGTAGCACAACTTAAACAAGGATCATAAGCTCTAATAGCCATTTCAACTTGATTCAACATTGGCTCAGTAATTTCTGGTTTCTCACTTAATACTTCATTTGCTACAGCTCTAACTCCTCGGTTCATAGCTTCATTATTATGAGTAGTGGAGACTATTAAATTACATTTGGTAATTAAACCTTTATCATCTGTATGATATTCATGAATAAGTGTACCTCTTGGAGCTTCAATGATACCAATCCCTTTGTTTCTTGGTGTTCCTTCACGAACTAAATCATTACCCATAATTTCATCGTCAAGTAATAACTCTTTCATTAATTCAACCGTATGCAACATTTCAATTAGGCGTGCCCAATGCGTGTGCATAGTCATATTGTTCGGCTTATTTTGTGTGTAAGCTTTGAATATTTGACGTTCTAATTCAGCATAAGGAGTTGTAATATGAGAACATGTATTCATACGTGCAAGAGGTCCAACTCTGTTCCAACCTTTTTCACGACCATATTTTGTCATGTAAGGAAATTTTAAATAGGACCAAGGTTCTACAGCTTCTTTAAAGTGGTTTATATAATCGGTATCTTCAATATTTAATAGCTCATTTCCTTGTGCATCAACTGATCGTAAGTGTCCATCATATAATTCTAATGCACCAGTTTTTTTATCAACTAAACCTAAGTGGTTTGAATCGTAATGTGCAAAATTGTCAATCCACTCGGCATTATCTGCATGATAAGTTTTCATAAAGTCAATTACTTCGCGTGTCCACTCAATCATGGTGTCAACATTCGGAATTTCTTTTCCGTCTAAGAAGTATTCACGTTCCTCTGGCATAAATGTTTTATGCACTCCACCTGGGACTGCTAAAATTCCATGAATTTTTTTACCCGCTAAAGCTTTAATCATTTCCTGACCAAATTTACGCATGAGAATTCCTTTTTTTGCTAAATCTTGATTTTCAGCAGCAACTGCTACCACATTACGTTTTTCTGCTGGAGCATTTATTCCGAATAGTAAATCTGGAGAAGCTAAATAGAAAAAGTGTAAGGCATGTGATTGAAAAACTTGTCCGTAATGCAACATTCTTCTAAGTTTTGTTGCTGTAGGAGATAAGTCTTCTGGATCAACACCAACTAATTGATCAATGGCTTTTGCAGCTGCAAGATGGTGACTTACCGGGCAAATACCACACAAACGTTGTACTAGAACAGGTGCTTCCCAATATGGATGTCCTTGAATAAATTTTTCAAAACCTCTAAATTCTACAATATGTAAAAAGGCATCATCAACTTTACCATTTTCATCCAATTTAATAGTAACCTTACCATGTCCTTCAACACGAGTTACAGGTTCTATTACTATTTTTTTCTTACTCATTTTTTTAGATTTTTAAAGTTAGTCATATTTAAATTCAGGAAATTCAATTGCATGTTCTCCCTCAAATAAGATGTTTTTTACAACATTCCAAATCATATTAGCATTTGGCGGACATCCTGGAATATGATAATCAATTTTTACTACCTCGTGGTTTGAATATACTTTATTTAAAATTTTTGGAATGTCTTCGTGATTCGGAATTACAGTTTCCCCTTCTTCGCTTGTCATAGAATCTAAATAGGATTCTTTTAAACATTCTTCTAAAGGAATCGTATTTCTAATTGCAGGAAGACCACCCCAAATAGCACATTCACCAACGGATACTAAAATATCACAATTTTTACGAAATTCACGTAAAACTTCAATATTATCTGTATTACAACATCCACCTTCAATTAAACCAATATCACATCTTTCAGAAAATTGTTTTATATCGGTTAATGGTGATTTATTAAACTCAACTACTTCAACCAAATCTAATATCCCTAAATCAACATCTAACAAACTCATATGGCAACCAAAACAACCTGCTAATGAGGCTGTTGCTACTTTTTTCTTTTTGTTTACATTAGTTGTTTTCTCTTTTTTAAGATCGGCTAATGAAACATTTTTACCTGCATTAATAAAGTCAAAATGACGATCTCCAAATGGCTTAGAAAATGTTTTACCCTTAACTAATATTGAACCAGTTGGGCAAATGTGCATAGCATATTCAGCTTCTTTTTCAGACAGCTTAGCCTCTTGTTCATAATCAACAGAAACCTGTGTTTCATTTCCTCTACTCGTTAAGTTGAATACTTTATAGCCATCAGTTGTATGTATTTCTTCAATACAACGTTTACATTTAATACATCTATTTTGATTTACAACAATTCTTTCAGGACGTGCATCAACTCTACGATCTACGAATAAATGAGGAAATCGTGTGTGGCTTATTCCTGTTTCATATCCTAAATTTTGCATTTCACAGTCACCACTTTTTTCACAAGAAGGACAGAAGTGGTTTCCTTCAACAAACATCATTTCTAAAATTGCCTTACGAGTGTCTAGTAGTTCTGGAGTATTTACTTCGAAGTCCATGCCCTCTTCAACTGTTAATGTACAGCCAGCCATTGAACGGCCATTACTTTTAACGGTGCAAACTCTACAACTACCAATTGGATTTAGATGTTTGAAGTAACACAGTGTTGGTATGAAAATACCGTTTTGTTTTGCAGCTTCAATTAGGTTTTGACCTTTTTCAGCTGTACAATCTCTTCCGTCTATTTTAAATGATACATTTTTCATGTTTATTCTGTTTCAATCTACAATTGTGTGTCTTTAATAATACTGTCAAATTCAGAAACTGCTGTTTCCATGTCGAATTCAACATTTTGAAGTTCGCTTTCAGGAGCAATTTTTAAATCGAAATAGCTTTTGAATTTATCTAATGAATAGATAAGAGAATTTGGAGAAGATTTTCCTAAACCACAACGACTTGACATTTTTATAATATTTCCCCATTTTTTAATATCTTCAACTTCTTTAGTTGAAGCTAATCCTCTTTGCATTTTCTTTACTTTTTCATTTAAAATGAAATTTCCGGCTCTACAAGGTGTACAAACACCACAAGATTCCTCTTTAAAGAACTCCATAAAATTTCTTAAAATGTGAAGAATATCACGAGTACGGTTAAATACCATAAATGAACCACCGCATAAAATATCTTCCATACAAATTTTACGATCAAATTCTTCTGGACTAATTGGTTCGCCAGAAGGACCACTAACTTGTACATAATAAGGTGCAGTTGCCTGGCTCATATGAATACCAAGTAATTCTCTTATTTTTGTTCCGTATTCAATTTCGTAAATACCAGGTTTTGCAACATCACCAGAAATACTGATTAGCTTAGTTCCTGGAGTTTGCTCAGTTCCCATACTCAAATAAAAGTCTTCTCCTAATTCAATAATACGTGAAGCATAGGCCAAAGATTCTACATTGTTAACAACCGTTGGTTTGTTTTTATAACCGTGTTTTGTTGCAGACCACATACGTACAGGTGGTTCACCACGACGACCGTGCATAGATTCAATTAACGCTGAAGCTGCACCACAAACATATGAACCAGCACCTAATTGAATGCTAAGATCAAAATCGAAACCTTCAACACCTTGAATATTTTTCCCTAAGAAATTTTTATTATAAAATTCTTGAATTAAATCTTCTAATTCTTGTTTAAAGAATTGGTATTCGGCACGTAAATAAATAATACCTTCTTTAGCTCCAGTTGCATAACCAGCTAAAGCCATCCCTTCAAATACCAAACCTGGTAAATGTTGGAAAATAGCACGATCTTTAAAAGTTCCTGGTTCACCTTCATCGGCATTACAAATGATGTATTTGGTATCGTCTACATTTTTTCTACAAGATTGCCATTTGTAACCTACATCGAAAAATGCACCACCAAGACCTTTTAATTTAGACTTGTAAACTTTATCAATAACTTCTTGAGGTGTGTATTTTATTCCTTCTTTTATACTCTTTCCAAGTTCGTAATCTCTAAAAATAATGGTTTTATCTTTTGGCGTGTATTGAATTTTACTAATTGTTTTACTAGAAAAATCTTTTACATCATCACCATCTTTAATTCTTTCAATGATTATTTTAACTTTTTTAGGCGTTAAATTTGTAAAAGGTTGAAAATTTATAAGTGCTGCAGGTTCTTGGTCACTCATTCCAATACAAGAAGTTTCAAAAAGTGTGAACTGGTCATCACCATATTCTTCAAAACTACAGCCAGTTTCTTTTTCTAAAGCGGCTTTAACAGCATCAAAACCTTTCATATCAGAAATAATACTATTGTTTAAATAAATCGTATTTTTTCCTGTTGGTTCTTTATGAAAGAAATGATAAAATGAAATTACACTTTCTACTTCTACACCAGATACATTTAGTTTCTTAGATATTTCTGAAACTGATTCGTCCGAAATATGACCATACTTATGTTGATAATCCCAAAGTTGGTTTAAAAGATGCGTTCTATCCATAAGATTTTATTTGTTTTTTATTGTAATTAAAGTTACGAAGAAATAATGGTAGAAATTTGGCTCTTAATTTAAATTTTATATAATTATTAAGTATTAAATGTTTTTAAGTAGCTTCTTTTAAATATTTAATAAAAAAGCGAAAACGTTTATTACATAGTATAAAATATTCCATTTTTTTGTGAAGTTTATTTATGAAATTCGTAAAATAAGTATGATATAAATCATATTTCATTAAAAACACAATAATTGAACGTCTAATTATTGCGTTTTTAATAAAAAAAAGATCAATATTTATTATTTAAAATGATTCTAAATACTTAATATTGAGTGTCTTTAATTAATTTATCATAACTATATACAGCCTCTTCCATATCGAATTCAACGTTTTCAAAAGCATCTGACTCAATGGTTTTTAATTTGAAATAATCTTCAAATTTATCAATTGCCATTGCAAAAGAATTTACCGAGAATTGTCCCAATCCACATTTGCTAGAAAGTTTCATAATATTATTTAACTCTTTAATTTGAGATAAATCATTGTTGGTACAAATACCTTTCTTCATTTTTTTAATTTTGTCGAATAAAATCTGATTTC
>Ga0209345_10004862_pt1 | contig 12751 bp, 10 predicted proteins | sample Cruoilmetagenom7_FD_187294 | JGI IMG/M metagenome (GOLD analysis project Ga0209345, IMG submission 187294) | Oil polluted marine microbial communities from Coal Oil Point, Santa Barbara, California, USA - Sample 7 (SPAdes) (version 2) | ecosystem: Environmental > Aquatic > Marine > Oil seeps ...
TCCGATCTCCATGCGCTGGTTTCGGATATCGGCGGGACAACCACAGATGTTGCTTTGCTCAAAGACGGGCGGCCAGCGATTGATCCAGCGGGTGCGCGGGTCGGACCGTACCGGACTATGGTTGAGGCGGTCGCGATGCGGACAACGGGTCTTGGCGGTGATAGTGAGGTGCATTTCCTGACAGACGGTCTGGCCGGTGGGGTCAGTCTTGGACCACGCCGACTGCTGCCTGTTTCATTGGTAGCGATGGACGCGCCGGAGGTGGTGCACGCCACGTTGGATGCGCAGCTCCGTAGTTCGCTGCCCGGTGAATATGACGGGCGGTTTGTACGGGCGGTGGCTGGTCAAACGATGGAAGGTATCGGCCCGCGCGAAGAGCAGTTGTTGGAACGGATCGCTGACGCGGTGCATCCATTGGGCAATGTCCTGCGTTCAAGAATAGAGACAGGTGCGCTTAAGCGTTTGGTGGAACGGGGCTTGGTACAAATCGCAGGCGTGACACCGTCGGACGCCAGCCACGTGCTGGGTCTTGCGGAAAGTTGGGACAGCGAGGCAGCGCATAAGGCATTGGCGCTGTTCGGGCGGCGGCGTACGGGCGCGGGTGACCGGCTTGCGCCGGAGCCGAAAGATATGGCGCGGATGATTATCGCCCAGTTGGAGCAACAAACGGCTTTGGCCTTGTTAGAGACTGCTTTCGCCGAAGAAGAAGTAGGCTTTGGTGAGGATCCGGCCGTGCTGGCGCGGCACGTTCTGATGCAGCGGGGTCTCGGCGGCCACCGCGGATTGGTGCGGTTGGAAACAGGGCTGGCAGTGCCTGTGATCGGGTTGGGTGCCTCGGCCGCCACCTATTATCCGGCAGTTGGCAATCGGCTGGGGTGCAAAATGATCTTGCCCGAACACGCGGGTGTGGCCAATGCGATTGGCGCGGTGGTCGGAAGGGTCACGATGCGCGAAGCGGGGACAATCACTTCGCCCAGTGAGGGTAAATTCCGCGTCCACTTGCACGAAGGGCCGCGCGATTTTGCAGATGCAGAAACCGCGCTGGCGCTGCTGGAAGAAGTCCTGCGTGACAGAGCCATAAGTGCAGCAGAAGCAGCCGGAGCGATGGACATCCAAGTTAACGTCCTGCGCGATATTCGAACCGCAGGCGTGGAGAGCCGCGAGGTTTTTGTAGAGGCCGAGCTTATCGTAGAGGCATCAGGACGACCGCGCGTCGCGAACTAGAGACTAACTTTGATGTCCATAGTTGGGTTTTGAATATTCTGGCCGTTGATCAATTATCGGCACAGGGGGACCATCCGGTAAATGTTTGGTGGCGAAGTTCGAATTATTGTTCGTTCAGGTATTCGCCCCAGATTTCGGCGATGCCAAAACTGATAGCGCTCTAGACTGACAGAAAATAGAAACGACTTCTGAATAATTAATGCTATAAACGCGATAATTGGAACAACATTGAGTTGCTGTAACAATGGTCCAACTGCTAGTGCAGTCCAAATGTTGCAATAAAGCTAGTCCGCTGAAAGCGATAAGAAGGCTGGCGCAACCAGAAAGCAGAGGAGAATACAGTGTCAGAAAATTCGAAGATGAGTCCACCGCTTACGGAGCTGGACATCAACACGCAGAACGGCGGTTTTTACAACGGCTTTTCGACTGCTGTCGCCGTGCCTGCGAAAATTATTATCTCAATCCTCGTTGTCTGGGCGATTTTCTGGCCGATCCAGTCGGGTGCCGTCCTGAATGGCTTTAATGCCTTTATCCTTCAGAACTTTGCTGCTTGGTACATCTGGGTTGTCGCGTTCTTTATTATCGTTTGCTTCATACTGGCCGTTTGGCCTGCGGCAGGGCGTCTGAACCTTGGCCTTGAACATGAAAAACCAGAGTTCAACAATTTCTCATGGTTTTCCATGATGTTCGGCGCCGGGATCGGCGTTGGCATGCTGACTTGGGCTGTGGCGGAACCGGTGTCTCACTTTGGTAGCAACCCAGAAACGATCATGGGCATGACCCAAGGCGGTTCGGCTGACAACGTCAGAATGGCTTACAAATGGTCATTCCTCCATTGGGGTTTTAGCGCTTGGGCCTGCTACGCGATCTGCGGCCTGTCTTTGGCATTCTTCAGCTACCGCCGCGGTCTGCCGCTGACGATACGGTCCGGCCTTACGCCTCTCTTCGGGCAGAGCCTTGCTGGTGTGCTTGGGCACGTTATCGACGTTGTGGCCGTGGTCGCAACTATCCTTGGTGTGGCGCAGACTTTGGGCTTCGGCGTTGATCAGTTCGTCGCTGGCCTTGGCCGGATTGGTATCGGTGGCCTTGCCGATGCGGAGGGTGCCGCCACTACAACCGGCATCATTATCGCTCTTCTTGTTATCATGGGTTTGTCGACACTGTCTGCATTGTCCGGTGTTGGGAAAGGCATCAAATGGCTGTCTAACATCAACATGGCGCTGTCGATTGTCCTGCTGGGCTTCTTCATTATTTTCGGTGCCACATGGTTCGGCTTCAACGCAATGTTCGTAGGCCTGTGGGATTATGTCCTCGCTTTGCCAGAGATGAGCTTTAACGTTTTCCGTTCAGATGGTGTTGAAGGATCAGAATCCTTCCTGCTCGCACAGTGGCAAGGTTGGTGGCCCGTGTTTTACTGGGCTTGGTGGATCGCTTTTGCACCCTTTGTAGGTCTGTTTCTTGCCCGTATTTCACGCGGTCGGACCATTCGTGAGTTCGTGCTTGGCGCTTTGATTGTACCAGCGCTGATGTGTTTCGTATGGTTTGCATGGGCTGGCGGCACCGCAATTGATCTTGAGCTTAACGGCGGTGCTGATGGCGTGATCTTCGACGCAGCCAATGGCGATAAGATCTTTGCAATGACTGAATTCATGCTCAGCCCTGTTAGCGAATGGCTGGCATGGGGTATGGCCTTGCTCATCGTGGTATTGCTGATGACGTTTCTTGTCACCTCGGCAGACTCTGCTGTTCTGATTGTGAATACGATCAACGCAGCAGGCGATGAAGGCCCCAAGTCGCGCCCTCATATCTTGTTCTGGGGTGTGGCCTTGGCTCTCGTTGTGGCCGGACTCTTGATCTCCGGAGGGACCACAGCCATCCAGACCGCGATGGTCATCGGGGCATTGCCGTTCTCAATTGTGATGGCGCTGATGGCAGTTGCGTTGCTTAAAGCAATCTACAACGACACGCGTCGCGAAAAAGCAGGCGTGCCCACAACGCATGACAACATCGAGGGTGCCACCGGAAACGGCATTGCAGCGGGCCTTGGTGCCCCTGCAGAATAAAATCACCCAAACGAATGAAAAAGGGGCGCTCCAAGTGGGCGCCCCTTATCTATTGTGGTTGCTGCTCTGCAATAAGGAGTAATCTGCTGCAAAGTTCTGCCCATACGCATGGGCAGACCGGAAATTCTACTCTGCGGCTGCGCGCTTGGGCAGAACCCAATCCGGGCGCGGGAAGTGGCAGGTGTAGCCATTGGGAATACGCTCAAGGTAATCTTGGTGCTCGGGCTCTGCTTCCCAGAAATCAGATACTGGTTCCACTTCGGTGATTACCTTACCCGGCCAGAGACCGGAGGCTTCGACATCTGCGATCGTATCCAGCGCGACGGCTTTTTGATCTTCGTCCACATAATAGATCGCAGAGCGATAGCTCATGCCTATATCGTTGCCCTGCCGGTTTGCGGTGGTGGGGTCATGAATTTGGAAAAACAGTTCCAACAACTCACGATAGCTAATTTGGTCGGTGTCAATGATAACCTCAATCGCTTCCGCGTGGGTGCCGTGGTTGCGGTAGGTCGCGTTGGGCACGTCGCCGCCGGAATAGCCGACGCGTGTGCTTACCACGCCTTTGCGTTTGCGGATCAGGTCCTGCATACCCCAGAAGCATCCACCTGCCAGTACTGCGCGTTCGTTGCTCATGCTACGTCCTCTACTTGATCAATGTATTGTCCGTATCCTTCAGCATCCATGTCATCGCGGTGGACAAACCGCAAAGACGCCGAATTGATGCAGTAGCGCAAGCCGCCACGATCCTGTGGTCCATCGGGGAAAACGTGGCCAAGGTGGCTATCGCCGTATGTGCTGCGCACTTCGGTGCGGACCATTCCAAGGGTGGAATCGCTAAGTTCCTGCACGTTGGCTGGTTCTATGGGCTTGGTAAAGCTGGGCCAGCCGCATCCGCTCTCGTATTTGGCGCCGGATGCAAACAGGGGCTCTCCTGACACGATATCAACGTAAATGCCCGGCTCTTTATTGTGAAGCAGCTTGCCTGTACCTGGGCGCTCTGTCCCGCTTTGCTGCGTTACATAAAATTCTTCTTCCGACAGAGTCGCTAGGACGTCGGGGTTTTTGGTGTACTCTGGCATGGGATGCTCCTTGCGCTGTTGTTGCTGTATTAGATGGTGCTTTTATTGAAAAATCAAAGGGCCGCATGCATTTGATGAAACTCATTGTGAACTTCTTTCGTGCCTGGAGCGTATTAGATGTAGGGGGATGTAAAATGCGGCTGATTTCAGGATTACTTTTCTCCATTTGGATCAGCGCTGCTGCTGCGGCGCCGCTTGATGCGGTGTTTCCATCTATTGATGGTGGCAACATTGCACTTAGGGATTTTGCCGGTCGGCCTGTGCTGGTCGTAAACACAGCGTCGCAGTGCGGATTCACCTATCAGTATGACGGCCTTCAAGCGTTGTATAACCGCTATCGTGAGCAAGGGCTGGTTGTTTTGGCCGTTCCTTCAGACGACTTCAATCAAGAGCTGGAAAGCGCCGAAGAGGTCAAGGAGTTCTGCGAAATCAACTTTAATCTCACACTGCCAATGACGGACGTCACGCATGTTCGCGGCGGGCAAGCGCATACGTTCTACAAAGATGTAAAAGCTGAGACCGGATTTACGCCGCGTTGGAACTTTTACAAAGTTCTGATTGGCAAAGACGGTCAGGTTGTCGAAACATGGGGTTCCAACGCAAAACCTGACAGCGGCGCAATCCCGCGCGCCATTGAAGCATTGCTGAATTAGACTTTCACAGACCTATCTGACCAAAGCACTTTGCCATCGCTGGCCTCAAGACCCGGTGGAATGCCGTAGTTTGCACGGTAGCTTTTTGAAAAATGTGAAAGCGATTTAAACCCGCAAGCAACGCAGACATCCGTAACAGAAAGATCCGTTTGGCGGAGCAGGTTCCGCCCTTTTTCAAGCCGGATGCGCAGGTAATGCCGTTTGGGTGAAATGCTCAGATACTTCGCAAAGAGACGTTCCAGCTGGCGGGTGGATAGCCCGACAACATCGGCAATCTCATCCGGAGTAAGTGGGTCTTCGATATTGTTCTCCATCACCCGCATGGCCATCAACAGTTTGGGGTTGCGCACTTCCGGTCGAGATTGGAGCGAGGCGCGCTGGGCGTCAGAGTGCAGCCGCGGCACAGTATAGACCATCTGGTCAGCCACCCAGGTGGCAAGATCGGGGCCATAGTCATCCCGCAACCGGTGAAGCATCATGTCCATAGACGCGGCCCCGCCCGCAGATGTGAAGATGCGCCCGTCTGCGGAAAAAATGGTATCTTCCATGATGACGTCTGGTAGCATTTCTGCCAGCGCGATTTTGTATTCCCAATGGGTTGTTACGCGTTTGCCGCCGATTAATCCCGCTAGGGCGAGGATATATGTCCCCGATGAAAGCGCGCCTATGTCTCCGCCGCGCCGTGCTTCGCGCCGTAACCAGCTAAGGATAGTCTTGGAGCTGGATTGACCGGCATTTTCGCCCGCGCAGACGATTAACGTCTCTCCTCGCTCAAGCGGGGCAAGTGCGCTGTCGACCGCAACCTTGACGCCATTGTAGGCCTCTACCGGCGCGCCGGTTTCGGACATGAGACGCCATCGGTAAAATTTTCGACCGGAAGGATGATGATTGGCAAGCGATAGGGAGTCGAGCGCGCAGGCAAACCCCAGCGTGGAAAAGCCGGGGACCAGCAGAAAGGCATATGCCTTGGACGGTGACGTGTCGGTGTCGGTCATAGACAATACGGTACCGCCCTAAAAGCACGATTGCTGGGCTTTCTGCGGCGCATCGGTGTCGGATTCAGGCCTTTGTCTGGCGCGATATCTGCACTGCCAGAATGCCGACAGCGATAATGACAACACCCAAAATATCGCGTGAGCCAATGGCCTCTCCCAGTAAGATGGCTGCGATGGCAACACCAAAGAACGGATTAAGGAAGTGGAAGGTGGCAGCGCGGGTGGCACCGATACGTCCTACCAGTTGGAACCAGACCCACGTTGCCATAAGCCCCGGTACAAGACAGGTATAGATAAAGGCCAATCCCAGCGACCAGCTTGGATTTACCTGCGGTGTTTCAAACAGCAGTGTTGCGATGCTGAGCGTGGCAAAGCCCACAAGCATTTGTAGACCTACCACCATCAGCAGGTTTCCCCCTGAGGACGCGCCCCGCACGGTGAGGGTGGCGATGGTTAGTGCCAGTACTCCGACAATACAGATCGCAACGCTGGCCAGATCGGCCCCTTGAGTGATCCTGCTGCCCATAATAAGCGCAACACCGGCCAGACCTGCCACCAGACCGGCAATGCCCAACGGTCCGAGCCGATCCCCCATGAAGACCCAAGCGGCCAAAGCGACCATCAGCGGCATCGTAGAGGCGATAATGGCAGCGAATGATGCTTCTATCGTTTGCATGGCGATAAAGAAAAGCCCGAGATAGACAGCATTCTGTAAAATGCCAAAGATGATCGTTGCGCGCCATTGCGCGCGCGTAAGGTGCCAGTTTTGGCCCAGCGCCCGCGCAATAGCGACACCAATCAATCCAGAGACGAGATATCGCATGGAAAGCGCAAACAGGGGCGAAGCGTCGGCCACAATGATGCGGGCTGACGTGAAGGCAGAAGACCACATAAGCGCAAAAGCAAGGCCAAGTCCGATTGCGCGTAGTTCCATGGGCTTAGTCCTGTGATTGCGTGTTCAGCCCGACAATCGGGCAGAAGCAGGCAAAGCACAACCACGCTTACTGCGCTTCAAACATCAAAGTTAGTTCGGCACCGCTTTCGGTGAGATTCTGGTTCAGCGCACCGCCTAGATTCGATGCAGCAGCAGCAACGATTTTGTTGCCAATTCCACTCACGCGGTTGGGATCGGGGGGCGGTGCGGCAGAGCCGAGGCCATTGTCGGCAGCGTGCAGAATCAGCATCCCATCGTCAGTTTCGTTCAATGAGATTTTCACCGTGCCTTCAGCGCCATCCGGATAGCCGTATTTGATCGTGTTGGCGACAAACTCTGACAGAATGACGCCGAGGTCTGTGGCGAAATTGAATGGCAAGGAGATGTCCGCAACCTGCAGGGACAGTGTGATGTTTTCGGGCGTGGTCTCGCGAAGGCTTGCGATCATATCTTCAAGATATCCGGGCATGCCAACATTTCCACGTGTGCTGGATCGTTGGAGATGTTCATGCAGAGCCGACATGCCGTCAATACGGCGGCGGACGGCATCAAGCGCTTCGCGCGCGGTGTCATCGTTTACGGCGCGCGTATAGATCCGCACAAGAGAAGAGGTCGCCTGGAGCGAGTTTTTGATCCGGTGATCCATCTCGGCGCGCAGGGTTTGTTCGTTCTGAAGGGCGCGACGTAGATCCAACTGGTGCATTACCTGACGTGAAAGAACCCTCAGCGTTTCCCGCTGAAGCTCATTCAATTCGCGTGGTTCATTTCCTAGAACACATAAGGTTCCCAGCGGCAGCCCGGAATCAGTAACCAACGGCGCACCCGCGTAAAACCGCAACCCCGGATTATCCTGACACAGCGGGTTGTCTGCCATACGTGGATCGTCCAGCGTGTCGGGGATTTCTACGAACCCGTCCTCAAGAATGATATGTGAACAGATCGACGTCTCAAGCGGTGTCTCACGGGCATTAAGACCTACTTCGGCTTTGAACCACTGACGGTCATTGTCGATCAGGTTTACGACGGAAATCGGGGTCTCGCAGATACGGGCTGCAAGGGCGACAATCTCGTCAAAGTCGCTTTCGCGCGGGGTGTCGAGGATGCCGTAGCTACGCAGCGCCGCGATGCGCTTTTCATTTTCGGGATGTGATGCCGCTCTCATTGCAGTCTCCGGGTGACAGCGCGAAGGCTGGTCGTGAACGTGATTCTGCGCTGTTTCAAGCAGACTCTGGTAAAATAGTTTATGTTGCAAAAAAGAAAAGGGGGCAGCCAAACAGGCGTCCCCCTTTAATAAAAAACAGCTGTTGCTGTCTTAGCCGTTTACGCTGTCTTTCAGCGCTTTTGCGATTGTCATCTTAACAACCTTGTCGGCTTCTTTTTTGAACTGTTCGCCTGTCGCAGGGTTGCGAACCATACGCTCGGGGCGCTCACGGCAGTAAATTTTGCCAACGCCAGGCAGTGTCACAGCGCCACCGCCGGAAACTTCTTTGGTGATCAGCGCGCACACTGCGTCCAGAGCCGCGCTTGCGTTTTTCTTGTCGGTGCCCATTTCTTCTGCCAGTGCGGCTACGAGTTGGGTCTTTGTCATTGGTTTGGTCGCCATTTTATTCTCCTCGGCTGCCCGAATGTTGGGCCTCATGCGCGGAATGTAACGGTATGTAGTCGGCAAACACAACGAATAGTGGCAACATTTCCTGCGAAATATCAGGTTTTTTGTGCTTTTTCCGTTGCTGGAAGGGTCAGAGGAAGGCGGTTTCGTCAAACGACCGCAATTTTCGACTATGAATCCGCTCCAGAGGCATGCCTCGAAGCTGTTCCATGGCGCGAATACCAATCATCAAATGGCGTGAAACTTGTGATTTGTAGAAATCTGATGCCATGCCCGGCAGCTTGAGCTCCCCGTGCAGAGGTTTGTCTGAGACACACAGAAGCGTGCCGTAAGGGACGCGGAACCTGTAGCCATTGGCGGCGATGGTCGCACTTTCCATATCCAGCGCGATGGCGCGTGATTGGCTGAGGCGCTGCACAGGGCCGGACTGGTCGCGTAGCTCCCAGTTGCGGTTATCGATGGTAGCAACGGTACCAGTGCGCATGACCCGCTTCAGCTCATACCCCTCCAGCTGGGTCACCTGTGCCACGGCGCTTTCCAGTGCGATCTGTATCTCGGCCAATGCGGGGATCGGAATCCAGACAGGTAGGTCGTCATCCAGCACGTGGTCTTCGCGCAGATACGCATGGGCGAGGACGAAATCACCCAGCTCCTGTGTGTTGCGTAGTCCGGCGCAGTGACCAACCATCAGCCAGGCATGAGGGCGCAGCACGGCTATATGATCGGTGGCGGTCTTTGCGTTTGAAGGGCCCACACCGATGTTGACGAGAGTGATGCCAGAACCATCTGCACGCTTGAGGTGATACGTGGGCATTTGTGGCAGTTTCGCAGAGGCCACGATCGGCGCATCCGGATCGGTGATCTCCTGATTGCCTGTAGAGACGAAGGAGGTATAGCCGCTGTTTGGATCACGTAGCTGCAGACGGGCGTATTCTTCGAATTCGCTTACGTAGAACTGATAGTTGGTGAACAGGACGTGACATTGGAAGTGATCGGGGTCCGTGGCAGTATAATGCGCCAGTCGCGCCAGCGAGTAGTCAACGCGCTGAGCCGTAAAAGGTGCCAGCGGCCCTACGCCATCGGTAGGCGCATAGGTGCCGTTCACAATGTCATCATTGGTTGTGCTAAGATCCGGCACATCAAACACATCTCGTAGGGTGAAATCTGCGGCACCTTGTTGCGGAACGGTGATCCCTGAATCACTTGCCATCGCAAAATGCACGGGAATTGGCGTTTCCGAAGGGCCGATATAAACAGGTTGTCCGTGATTTTTGATCAGGAGGCCGACCTGCTGGGTCAGGTAGTTCCGGAACAGATCCGGACGCGTGATCGTCGAAGCATATGTACCGGGCGCGGAAACGTGACCAAAGCTTAGACGTGTGTCCACCTGCGCATAGGAAGACGTTGTAAAGCGCACCTCGGGGTAGAATGCCCGTATGCGGGAATCAGGCGCTTCTTTGGCCATAGCTGCAGTGAAATGGGTGCGCAGAAATTCGACTGCCTCGGTATATAGACTGGTTAGCCTGTCAACGGCGGCGGTTGCATCGGTAAAGGCTTCGGCGGAGGGCGCATCAGGGATCAGGATTTGGTGGTGCTGCATGTCACTGCTTTCTAATCTTTACTTTGGAAGAGGGAGCCGATTTTGCCCATGATTATGTCTGTACTGTCAGTGTCTTTAATATCAAGCGCTTCGACCGTGCGCATCAACTCCATCTCATAGGCAAGATCTGCGTCGGTCGGTTCCGGTGTGGCGGCCGCAATCCAGCGTGCAAAAGGATCGGTTGCGTCAGTGTCACCGTACTGTGCGAAATCGTTGATCCCCAGATCGCTGGCCCTCGCCGGAATATCAAGATCGAAGCGTTGTTTCAGAAAAGCTTGAAACGCCTGCGGGGCCGCTGGCTGGTCGCCAGGCCCCAGCGCAGTGCGGTCAGTAATTCCGTGATGCTCAAGAATAGCCTCAGCAGGGGTAACATCCGTTCGCTCCAGCGCGCCTGGTTCGGGGTAGCCCATGGCGAGGAATTGCAAAAGCACCAGCGGATCATCTGTAATGACGCCAAGGCTGTCGTGGCCGATGTGCACAAACCGGAGTGTGCCTGCGTCGTCGCGCCATATCGCAACGCGCCCGCCATCGCCCGAGGTTTCGCCAATTTCAGCGATACGGGCGTCAATGGCGGGTTCGGGCGCGGCCCAGTGACCAGTGTAGGGCAGCGTTGTGCCGCCAAAGATAACATGGCTGCTGACCGGATGGTTCAGCAGTTCTGGTGGGTAGATCGACAGCCAGTGGTCCTCTGGCTGTCCAGTCCCGCGTATGTTGTGCCAGCCTTGATCTTCAAGCCAGTCGAATGCTTCAATCAGCGCACCCGGCAGCGTGATGCCATCCGGCATCAAGGCAGCAAGGTTTTGCGCGAAGGATTTCATGAAACGATGACGTCCATAAATTCAAAGCTCCGCACATCGACAAGGCCTAGATCGGAAATCCGCAACTCTGGTATCACGACAAGCGCCAACAGCGAATGCTGCATGTAAGCATTATTGAGCGTGCAGCCGCAGTCCCGCATTGCCTGCATCATCTCATCGGTTTTTGCAGCAACTTCTGCAGCCGGGCTGTCTGACATTAGCCCGGCAATTGGCAGATCGATGGTGGCCAGTTCTACGCCATCCTTGAAAATCGTAATGCCGCCGCCAAGGGCACGCAGGTGATTTGCTGCCAGCGCCATTTGTTCAGTATCTGTGCCGACAACGATCATATGATGACTGTCATGTGCGACGGTGGAGGCCATGGCCATGTGGCCAGTATACCCAAACCCCGACACAAGCGCATTGACGACGCCACCTGTCGCGCGGTGCCGCTCTACCAGCGCAATTTGGGCCACATCGCCATGCGCGGTTACGCGGCCTTCGGTTACCGGAAGTTCGAATTGAAGGGCGCGGGTGGGGGCCTGATTTTCCACCACGCCTATCACATTTGCAGTCACTGCATTGGCACCTGCAGGTGCGCTGATTGTAAAGTCATCTGCATTCAGGTCACGCGCCATATTGACGGTCTGCCGTGCGTGTTTCGGCCAGTTGTAGTGTGGGCAATCCACAAGGCAGACACCATCCTGTGCCACCACCTGACCACGGGCAATAACAGTCTCTATCGGGAGGGTTTTAAGGTCAGAGCTGAGGATCACATCGGCGCGGCGGCCGGGGGTGAGCGACCCGATATCGCGCTCTAGTCCGAAATGGGTGGCAGTGTTGATTGTCGCCATTTGGATCGCAACCAACGGATCACAGCCGCAATCGATCGCATGGCGAACTGCACGATTCATATGACCATCATTGACCAGCGTTCCTGAGTGGCAATCATCCGTGCACAGGATCATGTTGCGCGGGTCAAGGCCCTGCTCGGTTATCGCGGTAATCTGGCTTTCTACGTCATACCAAGCAGAGCCTAGACGGATCATAGAACGCATCCCCTGCCGCATCCGCGCAATCGCGTCTGCCTCGCAGGTGCCTTCATGGTCGTCAGCAGGCCCACCAGCCACATAAGCGGCAAAGGCAGATCCTAGATCAGGTGACGCATAGTGCCCCCCGACAGTCTTGCCCGCCCGTTGGGTGGCGGCAATCTCTGCCAGCATTTGCGGATCGGCATTGGAGACACCGGGGAAGTTCATCATTTCTCCCAGACCGATGATGCCGGGCCAAGCCATTGCTTCTGCCACATCCTCGGCACTGATTTCAAAACCGGTGGTTTCCATGCCCGGTGCCGAAGGTGCGCAGGACGGCATCTGCGTGAAAATGTTGACGGGCTGCATCAAAGCTTCGTCGTGCATCATGCGCACGCCTTCCAAACCCAAAACGTTGGCGATCTCATGAGGATCGGTGAACATCGAGGTCGTCCCGTGTGGGATCACTGCGCGCGCGAACTCTGCGGGGGTAAGCATGCCGGATTCGATGTGCATGTGTCCGTCGCAAAGGCCGGGAATCATATAGCGCCCCTGCGCTTCGATTATCCGGGTGTTCGGACCGCGACAATGTTCAGCTGAAGAGCCGACAAAGGCGATGCGGCCCTGTACAATTGCAATGTCGTGATTTGGCAGCGCTTCGCGGGTGTGGACGTTCACCCAAATACCACCTGTGATGATCGTGTCAGCATGCGCGCGACCTGCTGCGACGTTGACCAGATCTGCGGCCACATCGGGCCATGAA
>Ga0209345_10004864_pt1 | contig 12749 bp, 5 predicted proteins | sample Cruoilmetagenom7_FD_187294 | JGI IMG/M metagenome (GOLD analysis project Ga0209345, IMG submission 187294) | Oil polluted marine microbial communities from Coal Oil Point, Santa Barbara, California, USA - Sample 7 (SPAdes) (version 2) | ecosystem: Environmental > Aquatic > Marine > Oil seeps ...
ATGCGGTTACAAGTACCGGTAACACAAGTAACTTGGAAATTCAAGGCGCAAACTTTGAAATCCATGCGAATATCGGAACAGGCGCAAATAAATTTAATGATGTTCGCCTAAAAGGCAACGTAGCCGGTGCTGCAACAACTTTCAAGTTAATGAACGGCAAGGCTATTTATGGTAATGTAGATATTGCTAACGCCAATGCTGTGGACAATATTTTAGAGCTTTATGAAAATTCAAGCATCACAGGTAATGTAATAACTGCTAACGCTAATAATGGTATTTTATCTATTCAAGGCACTGCAACAATTGATGGTACAATTGGTACTGCCGCTGGTAATGCAGCAATCAATCAGATCAGGTTTGATGAAGCTGCTACTCTTACTGTTGCTAAAAACCAAATAGAAACAGCTAATGGTATAAACTTTATCAAGAATGGTACTTTGGCTCTTACTGAAAATGCCAACTTTAAATTCAATAAAAACATAGCAATTGCTCAAGACGATAATGGAACAGGTGCAATTACTGTTAATAGTGCAACTGATGGCAAAACTGTAACTCTAACAGGAGCAATTGGTGATGTTAATGCGAAGGATCAAGCTCAAGCTCTAAGATTACTGGAAGTAACCGGTGGTGCAAACATTGTGCTAGATGGCGGTGATGTTGCTATTAAGAGAATTAATATTGGTTCTCAGGATGTAGAGCTAAAATTAAGCCATGCAGGTGACTATTTGATCAATGACTTTTCCCACGAAGCTGGTAAAGGTAGATTAAACGTTGATGCTAATTTGACTCTAAAAACAGGTACAGACCTTGGTGCCATAGATTTTATTAACGTTAACAATAAAATTCTAACTATTGGTGATGGTGTAAACTTATCTACTAAAAATGGTATAAAAAACACTGCTGACGGCAACGGCACATTGATTTTTGAAGGTAATTCTACCGTTTCAGGAATTGTTGGATCAAAACATAAATTTGGTGACGTTCAAGTTACTGGAAAAGATAGTACAGTTAACTTCCGAAATAAATTTAATTCAAACGGCAGCTTGACTATCTCTGAAGGCGCAACTGCAACTTTAAGAGACGAAGTTGTTGCCGCTGAAATTAACGGTGCTGGTGCTAATGAAGGTACAGTAAAATTCTTTAACGCAACAGAACTTAAAGATGGCACTGCAATAACAGCTAAAATCGGTGCTGTTGGTAATGAATTAAACACTGTTGTACTGGGCGGCGAAAACATTACATTTAATGAAGCTGCCGGTATATTCAATACAAAGAATTTAAGCTTCTCAGCAGAAAATAGTAAACTCACAGCAACTTTCACTAAGCTTGCTGCAAATTCATTACAGAACACTATAATCACTACTGACTCAACCACTAGAGGACACAATATTGTCCTAAGTAAGGAAGACCAAACATTTGATAAATCTGTCGGTAGCGTAGACAATAAATTCGGTAATTTCACTTTTGTTGATGACCGAATTATAGTTGTGAACCATGCTGACTTCTATGCAGGTGTTATAACAGAGACAACGCAAAAAGGTCAGGTTTTATTAAATGCAAATAACGGCAATGTTCTAAACCTTGGTAGTGCAGAAAAAGAACTGAATCAGGTAGTTTTTAACGGTAATACAACTGTTCATGAAGGTGTATGGTCACAACTTATAGGCATCCTTGCAAATAAAGGAGCTACATTTAAAGATATTGTTAAATCATCTACCGGCCTTACATTAAGTGCAGGCTCAACTGCATTATTCGATGGTCCAAACGCCAAACTGAACACTAACATATTGGCTAATGCAATTGGTGATGGAACTGTAGAATTTAATGATACAACTACAATTTCTAATACTATCGGTACAGCAGGCAAGCAGGTAGATGTTATTAAATTTACAGGTACTAAAACTTCTAATGTAGCAAATGTTGGAGCAAGTTTGTTTGCTAATAACATTAATGTTGATGCTCAAACATTCAGAGCAACTGATAGCATTGAACTAGGTGGTAATACGGTCTTCAATGATGGATCTACTATTGATCTTGGAGCTAACAACATTACACTTACAAATGGTAATTCCAAATTTGTAGGCACTGTAACTGTTAATTCAACATTAAATAGTAGTGATAGCCAAATTGGTCAGTTCATCGTCGATGGTAAAGATAAAGCAGCAACAATTAACCCAACAAATGCTACTGCAGTAAATATATTTATTACCGATAATGCAGACCTTCCTACTCAGGATAAGGATTATGAATTGTTTGCTAGTGCCAATGGAGGTACTATAACTAACATTACTGATGGAACTGTTGAAGGCAGCAATAGATTTATAAGCTGGTCACGTAACAACAATATATTGACTCGTAAAAATAATGCCGTAGCTGCAATTACTGCCGATGTAGGTAAAACCAATCCAACTTTACTTACAGATGCTCTCAAGTATAGTGATCCAAATAATACAGGTGATGCTAAAGAATTTACAAAAGATATATCACAAGCAGAACCTGAAAAAGTTAAAGAAGCCTTTCAGCGTGTCACTAACAGTAATGCTATCCATGCACAAAAAGTTGTTGAAGCAATTGAGGAAGCTACAAATGCTTTTATCAGCAACAGAATGGGCGCACTTGGTAGTTCCGGTATTGCTGCCGGTGATGATCACACAGTATATGGTGCCTGGGTAAGTCCGTTCTACAACAATACAACTCAGAAAGAGCTAAAAGGTACGGCAGGCTTTAAATCTAATTCTTATGGTGCAACAATCGGTTTTGATACTCAAGCTAATGCAGACCTGACTGTTGGTATTGCAGGTTCTTATGTAAAAACTGATATGAAGCATAAAAACTTCAAATCCGGTGATAAGACGAAAGCTGATTCTTTCCTGTTTAGCATCTATGGTATCAAGCAACTATCCAATGATTGGTTCCTGCAGGGTCATACATCATTCTCAACCAGCAGAATTAAAAACACTGAGAAGCGTCTTACTTCTGCAGGTAATCAAATAGCTAAAGGTGAATTTGATACCACTTCCTATACATTTGAATTACTTACCGGTTATAACCGCATGATGGCTGATGCGGTTGTAACTCCATTAGTGGGTGCCAGCTTCACCAGAATTAATGATGGTGGATATAAAGAAACTGGTACAGACAATCAGAATCTAAATATCACAAGAAAAGCTAAAAACAAATTTGAAGCTATTCTTGGCCTAAGAGCACAAATGACAACTCCTATGGAAGGAATTGATGTGACTCCTGAAATACATGCCTTTGTTAAACATGACTTGATTGGTAAAGATGCTAAGGTGACTGCTAAACATAGTGGTTTGGTAAATCAGTTAACACCTAAATCTGCAAAGGCTCAAAGAACAACATTCAATGTTGGTTTCGGAGTAAATGCAGTATCCGGTATGTATGAATATGGTGCCGGTTATGATCTACACATGGCTGAAAAATCACTAGGTCATCAAGGTACTATAAAAGTTCGTCTGAACTTCTAGTAATCCAGGATTAGTTGGCAGAATCTTTCTGCCAACGGACTTAAGCTATTTATAAAAAAAACCTCCGAGTTTATACTCTCGGAGGTTTTTTTATGACTAAAACAATTAAGATAATAAATATGACAAAAATTAAAGTAACCGAATATATTTGGCTTGATGGCACTAAACCTACAGGCTAATTAATATCTAAAATAAGATAATAACACTGCCAGAAAATCCAAAAATTATGGCTTTCCCTGAATGGAGCTTTGATGGCTCATCTACTCAGCAAGCGCACGGCAATGACTCAGATTGCATCCTACAGCCCATTAACTTCGTTTTAGCCCTCTCAAATGAAGGTGGCAAATTTAGTCCTTATGTGAAGTAATGAATCCAAATGGCAGCAATAGAACTGGATAGAAAGAGAGTTCTCTGACGGTGATGCTAATAGAAATAGCTCGATCAGAATTCCACGCCCAGTAGCAATCAAAGGCTATAGGTATATTGAAGATCAAAGACCTGATACCAATGCAGTCCCATATAGTTGCAGCACTTTTATATCCACGATATGTGGTATTGAGCTTTAAAAAAGACGCACTCACTGTTGTTCTTACCAGAGTATCTACAGATAAACACTTCAGTCTTACATATCTAGTCTTGAGTATCACCATATTACTGTTATCAAGCCGCAATCTCCGGCTCTTGATAATCTATGTCGACCTTCTTTTCAGGGCATCTAAAAAACGTTTGGTGTCCCTGAATTATTAATAATATAACGTAAAAAGTTCTTTTTAACTTTGTTGCCACTCTTATTTTATAATTTCTTGCAACTTATTGAGAACGCCTTTAGCATGACCCGCTACCGACACTTTTGGCCAAATATATGCAATTTTTCCTTCCGGATCGATTAGAAAAGTTGCTCTACTAATACCCATATATTTCTTTCCAAACATGGATTTCTGTACCCAAACACCATAATCTTTACAAAGTTTGCCTTCTATATCAGCTCCAAGCGCAAATTGTAAATCATATTTGTTACGAAATTTGTCGTGTGAACTAATATTATCCTTTGATATACCGATTATCTCGGCACCTAAATCAGCAAATTTATCTAATAATGAATTGAAATCCTTTGCCTCAACAGTACAGCCGGGAGTACTGTCTTTCGGGTAGAAATATAACACAACAAACTTACCCTGCAATTCTTCAAGTGTCAGGAGTTTATTTTCCGTTATCGCAACAGAAAATTCTGGGGCTTTATCTCCTATTATTAATTCACTCATTATATTCTCCTGTATTTAATAAATCCTGTTTCAACCTGAATCTATTATCCTTATTTATGATTACTCTGTAAACCTGTAAATTTTCCAGCACCCTTTGCACATAGTTCCTGGTTTCATAAAAAGGAATGAGCTCCAACCAATCCAGCACGTCTCTCGGGTTTTTCATTTTTCTGGGATCACCATAAATTTTCAACCATTTATCTACATTATGTGAACCACAATTATAAGACGCAATCGCTAAAATATAGGAACCATCATAATTCTCAATCATTTGTTTGAGATGGTTACTACCTAATTCCATATTATATACAGGATCAGTAGTTAACTTTGAAATACGGCAATGAGTAACAATTTTTTCAGCCACATCACAAGCAGTTTCCTTAACAAGCTGCATTAATCCCCTTGCCTTTGCACTACTAATTGCATGTTGATCGAAAACTGACTCCTGCTTGATTATACTATATGTCAAAGGCGTCTCTATTGGCAAATGATTGACGCTATACGGGGTTGGATAGGCGTGCTTTTTAATAAAAATATGTTTTTGCAGCGCATGTTTAGCCATCCATGCCTTATGATGTATATTCTTCAAGTCACTGAAGCTACCTGCAACACTTAAAATGTCAACATCGCTGGAAGCCTTATTCACCACCGATTTAATGTATGTTTGACTTAAAGCGTTTGAACCATATTGAGAAATTATCTGAGCTGCTCGCGTTATATCATTTTTCTTCGCATAAACTAACGCAGAACTTTTATGCTTAACTAAATCTATATCCTCCGGCAGCAATATTTTTTGTCTACCCAGCTCTATTGCTGCCATTTGGCCATAAAAAGTATATGGATACCTGGAAGCCGCCAGATTATATAATCTATCCGCTTTTTCTTTATCCCGATTCGCCTCATACACTCTTCCCAACCAATATGTACCCCTGGATTTACTAATTGGTGTCTTTACTATGCGGTTGAAATTGCGAAAATGCCGTAATGCCAGTTTTGATTTATTTAAAAATCTCAAAGCCAACCAACCAGAGAGAAATTCTGCATCACTCTTGTTATCGGCACTCGTAGTAAAATGGCTACTTGCTACCTTGTATGCATCACGATATCTTTTCTTCTCAATAAACTCTCGTACCAAATATGATTGAATTTTCCAGAACTGATCTGCATAGTCTTTATCAGTCTCTACGGTTCTAATGAGTCCCACAATTTCAGCACTGGATGGCACATCTCTTTTTCGAGAATCCAGATATTTATGAATTAAGCCTGGCGTATAATATTTTTTTGAAACCCTTTTAAACAAAATTCTGGCATTTTTTTGCTTTTTAATAAGTGCAATTTGAGCCTCAAAGGATTTTTTATAGCCGGCATTTACCAAATATAAGCTATTCTGAGCAGCAGATATCTCTTCATTCCACAAATGATTATCAATTTTCTTCACATGATCTACATAGGTGAGATAGCTCTTAAATCTGTTGTGATAAATTTTTTGATCTGAAACTGAAAAATTTCCGTGATGCCAACCGTTTTTAATAATGGCTGTTAGTTCCTCGGTGTTTTTAATCAACGAGCTACTTGCAAGCGCATAATATTTGTGTCCTTTGCCAGTCACTGGCGCATTATCTTTAAACCATTTTGCTATAAGTTGTTTATCAGTGCCGTCATCCATGCAACTTTCGGCTCGAAGGCGCAGTAAATGACCCTGTGGCCAATATGGATTCTGCTGCAGAAATCCTATTATCTCTTCAAAATTATTATCTTGATGCTTGCTATCCAAATATTGCTGTGACAACACTATTTTCTTCAGTGCCGAATCGCCAGTCTTTACAGCCAGATTATATGAACTCTGCCAATTTTTTTGTTTCATCAAACCAAAAACTTTTGAAGTATTATTTTCTTGCGCACAGGACTGCCCGGCAAGTAACAACATCATCAAAACAATTGACAGTAATGAAAGAATTCTCATAATCAGACTATCTAAATTTTTATGGCGTAAACTAATATGAATAGAGCATTTATCTTCCCCGGTCAAGGATCACAGAACATTGGTATGGGTAAAGATTTCCATGACTTGCAGCCAATTGCAAAGCAGGTATTTCAGTGCGTAGATGACACGCTCGGATATGCGCTCAGCGATACTATTTTCAACGGACCTGCTGAAAAACTAGCTATCACAACAAATACACAACCTGCTCTAATGGCAACATCTATCGCTATCTTAAGGGTTTTGCAGAAGGAGTCCGGTAAAAAAATAAATGAATTATGTAAAGTAGTCGCTGGCCATTCCCTTGGTGAATATAGTGCTCTTTGCGCGGCAGGCTCACTAACACTGAAAGATACCACTAAATTACTGCAAGTAAGAGCCTCCTCAATGCAGAAAGCTTCTCCGCAAGGCGAAGGCTCAATGGCAGCCTGCATTGGTATTTCTCAAATTATTTTGCAAAAAATGCTAAATGATTTAATAGATGAAGGAGTATGTCAAATCGCTAATGATAATGTTGAAGGACAAATAGTCATTAGTGGCCATGAATATAATATTGACCGGATTATCGCAACTCTGAAAGATACCGGTCATAAAGCAATCAAGCTAAATGTAAGTGCGCCTTTCCACTCAAATCTTATTAAAAACGCTGAAACTGCAATGCAAGCAGCACTAGAGAATACAAAATTCGCCCCACTACAGGTGCCACTTATTGCTAATGTTTCAGCTGATCTAGTCACTGATACCAGGCAGATTAAAAAGAATCTTATCACCCAAATATGTGGCACTGTTCGTTGGCGAGAAACCATGGATAAATTAGCAGACATGGGAATCTATGAACTAGTTGAAATTGGTTCAGGACGTGTGCTGACCGGACTTGCTAAAAAATCTCCACATGATTTCACAGTTCATAACATTGCCTCCATGCAGGATTTATCAGAATTTTTAAAGAAGACCTAGACAGATACCCAATTACCATAATATTCTTAAACTCCTAAACAACAACGCATCAAATGAACTAATGCAATCAGCTATCACTTCCTTGCAGTAACTCAAGTACCTTAAAATTCACCTGAAGATAAAAAAAGAAAAAATGGAAATTTTTACTAGACAGTTGTTTTACCTAATGTTATCATCAACCTATGGTATGGTTGCCAGTTTATACTATACTTAAAGTTGATTATCTAATTCTTCTCATTTAGATAATCAATCTCTATGTTTTATTTTAAAATTATGAGAAATTAGGGAGAAGAAACGGCTAGATTACATTTACCTTTCCTAGATTTAGTTACAACAACCTCTGGCGTTTCTTCTCCATCATTATTTATTATAATCTAAAAAGCTTGTCTGCGATTTTGTCTGCACTCAGGCCAAAATGTTGATATAACTCAGCAGCCGGCGCAGAAGCTCCAAAACTATCAATGCCAAAAAACAGACCTTCACTGCCAATAATTCTATGCCACCCGAAGCTACTTGCAGCCTCAATAGCGGCTAAAAGCTTGGCATCCCCTTTGAGTTCCGCCAGATATTCAGCCCCTTGCCTATACAGCAAATCAACACATGGAACTGAGCAAATACGCACTGACTTACCTTGTGATTCAAGTTTTTTTTGTACTCCGCTTGCTATACCAACTTCAGAACCGGTAGCAAAAATTGTAATGTCAATATTTGCTGCATTACTTGCCTCTAAAATCACGTATCCACCTCTTGCTGATAAATTTTGCTTGGATATTTCTCTAATTTGTGGAACGGATTGTCTCGATAGCACCATCATCGAAGGTCTCTTCTTATTGGCAAATGCAATTTCATAACACTCTTTAACTTCCATAAAATCGGCAGGTCTAAAGACATCTATATTCGGCATTGCCCGAAAGGAAGCCAGATGTTCTATTGGCTGATGAGTTGGACCATCCTCACCGACACCTATTGAATCATGCGTCATAACATATATAACCGGCAATCCCATAAGGGCTGATAAACGTACAGATGGACGCATATAGTCGGAAAAGACAAAAAATGTCCCTCCAACGGGCGTAAAAGAAGACAGCGCAAGACCATTCATCACGGCAGCCATAGCATTCTCACGAACCCCATAATGGATAAAATTACCGCTAAAATCCTGGGCAGTAATCGACTTACATTCAGGATTTTTAAGTCCATTGGAGCCGGCAAGGTCAGCAGAACCGCAAAGTAACTTGTTCTCTGATTTCATTACTGCTTCTATAATTCTGCCAGATGACACCCGCGTTGCTTCTGCTTTGTCCGGTATTGATATATTAGGCGGCATAACAATATCAGATTTTTCCAGATAAGTTTTTTGCTCTTTAGATAGTGTATTAAAGTTTTTTTGCCATAAATTATATTCTTCCTGACTTTTCTTCCAAGCTTGTTCCCATAAAATTTTTAACTCAGGAGCTATATAAAATTCTTCTCCGGCAAATGCAATATTGTTTTTCAGATGACTAATTTCTTCTGCGCCAAGCGGTGCTCCATGAGATTTCTCACTACCCTCTTTATCTTTAGTACCTTTCCCAATTAAAGTCCTGCACGCAATAAAACTCGGTTTATCCGAGCTTTGTGCGTCAGTTAAAGCAGTGCGAATTTGATTACAATCATGCCCATCTATTATTGCAGTATTAAAACCGAACGCATCAAATTTCTTTAAATGATCTTCAGATACTGATAAATCAGTTTTACCATCTATTGAAATACCATTATCATCAAAAAGAATGATCAAATTATTCAGATTTAAATGCCCCACAAGCGAGGCTGCTTCATAGGAAATACCTTCCATTAAGCACCCATCACCAACGATAGCATATATTTTATAATCACAAATTTTTGTCCCCAGCTCTGCCTGATATTTCTTCTGGGCAATCGCCATCCCTACTGCATTTGCCAACCCTTGCCCTAGCGGACCGGTTGTAGTCTCAATTGCATCAAATAATTCATATTCCGGATGTCCTGCTGCTTTTGCACCTAGTTGTCTGAAATTCTTAATGTCTTCTAAATTAAATCCTTTATAGCCGGCCAAATAAAAGAAGGAATATAGCAACATGGATCCGTGACCTGCAGATAATACAAGACGATCACGGTTAAACCATTTTGAATCTTGCGGATTAAATTTCAAAAACTCAAAAACCAAATTGGTCATAACTTGAGCAAACCCCAAGGGCATCCCAGGATGCCCTGATTTTGCGGCTTCAACAGCATCTGCAGATAAAATCTTTATGCAATCACTTAAGTTTTTCAATGAATGATTTTGTTTTCTCTCAAAGTGCATTATAATTTCCGGTAAAATAAGTTTTAGCAGAATACTAAACTAAATTAATCCGTATGACAACTCTACTTTCAACTCCCCTATCCTTTGCGAAAGCTTTGATCAACCATCTGTGGTTATCTATTACTTCAATCAAGTTTTATGAGGATGTCTTTACCTCTTACAAGGGTTATGGTGCAAAGTATATTCTAACATTATCATTTATTTCCTCTCTGGTTTGCTGCGTATTATTTCTCGAGCATGTCAACAAAATCAGGGATTATTTGACCAATAATGTAATCTCAGAAAGCGTGGTAAATATCGATCATATTATCCGCCAATTGCCTGTAATTGATTATGATGGACAAAAGATTTCTATCCAGGAAGAAACGCCGCTATTTTTATACAATTTAAATAATTACAAACTACTTGCAATAGACCCAAGTAGCAAATTAATGCCTGGTGATAGAACTAAAATTCCAGTTATACTTGGAACTAACAAAATGATAATAAGCTTACTAGATTCAGAAGGCACTGTGAGAAACACTTTCCCTATAAAATATGATCAAATATTCGGTAATCAGCCTCAAACTCTTACTGAAGAAGTCATAAAATCAAGTTTTGCTGCAATATTCGACAAAGCACCATCATTATTTATTTATCTAATTTTTCCTATCGCCACCATAATGATTTTTATCAATGCCTTGCTAGAAAAAAGTTTCATAATTATCATGGTGTATCTTATTACACGCCTGACTGCCATCAAAACTTCACTAAAAACATGCATTCGAATAGTGCTTTTTGCAAGCGGTATTTTTGTATTATTTCAATTTATTATTACCTTAACCGCACCAAATTTTAGTACTGCATTATGGATTATTCAAACTTGGGCGAATCTTTTGATGATCCTGGGTATATTAAAAGCATCCGGAAAAAACAAATTTTTCTCATTATAAATACCTTTCTCTTAATGAATTACCGTCATAAAACAACAAAGCCTTAAAAATTTCTAAAATAAAGCTGTTTAAGGCTGTTATTAAATAATAGTTAACCTTTGACAGCTAGGCTATATAAATTGATGATAGATAATTTTAGTAATAAAAGGTATGGTTTCGTATGGCTAACTCTGAATCTGGAAGTGCTGAAACAAAAGGGTCAAATCACGGCGACAGAGAACAGTTTGATCATTTTGACAGGTTAAGTCAAGTTGACCAACAAAATCTCAATACCGATAAAATGAAAGCCACCGATAAAGAGGCAGACATTGAAGAATTGCTGGCAACTGAAGATACGACAAACACTACCTCCTCAGAACTTCATGGAGGAGGATATAAAACCGACAAATTAGACATAGACCTGAATTTATATAACCCAGATGATACAGACATACCGCCTATAGAAGAAATTGAAGATGATGCAACAACTGCACCTTTATTGCAATCTGAAGCATCTGAAGAAACTTCTGCTAAGATAGACTCTGGAGATATCACCCCCAGTCCCCCAGGAATAGTAACAAAAGCAACTTCTCTTCTTGAATCGCAAATTGATACACAGTTAAACACGGCACAACCTGTTTCACCAACTCAAGAGTCTATACCACAAGAAATCGAAGAGCCTGAGGAAAATATTCCTGCAGAAGAAGAGTCACCGGAACCTCCTTCTCCTCCTGAACCTCCAACGCCACCGGAGCCACCAGAACCACCTGAAAACCCGGATCCTGATCCTGAAAATTGTGATGACCATCCAATACCCGAACAACAGGAGAATGGTAATTATAACATTATCCCAGGAGCAGGACTGATTATTACGATTGACTCACTGGCCTCTGATGCCGGGTTCAATAACTCGTTTGGCCATTATTTCGCTGATGCAAATGGCAACCCAATATCTGGGCAAATTAACTTTGCAAATGTCAAAGATACTCTGGAAGTAGGAGAAGAAGTAACAATTCAATATGAATCTGGTGATATTCCGACCGGAACTGTACAACTTGGATTCTTCTTGATACCAAATGGCGCTGATTTGAACCAAATTTCCGATGGTGATGTAGTTACATTCCAGAATATTGACGGAATATGGACACCTTTTGTAAATGGTAATCCAGTGCAGGGAGCTTCCACGCCGGCATTTTTTTCAGATCAGAACCTAAATCCTGACGGAGTAGGTCACATGTCTTATACTCCTGATGGAGAACTGAGCTGGGAAGACCAATTTTCCGGAGGTGATAACGACTTTAATGATGCAACCTTAAATGTCACAGTACAGAGCAGTACTGACGATAATGGTAGAGACGATATAATCACTGGGACATCTGGAGATGATGATATACAAGGAGGTCAAGGCGACGATGTAATATTTGGCAGCAACGGCAATGACATATTACGCGGAGGTGCTGCAAATGACATTTTAATAGGAAATGAAGGAGATGATCATCTTCTCGGGGGTAGCGGCCATGATATCTTAAAAGGTGGAGAAGGTGATGACACTTTGGAGGGAGAAGCTTGTGATGACCATTTATTCGGTGGCAAAGGTGATGATAAACTTCTCGGGGGTACGGGTCATGATAAGCTCTACGGAGGAGCAGGTAGTGATATTCTTGAAGGTAATGAAGGTGATGACCAGCTTGAAGGTAATGAAGGCGATGATACTATCAAAGGCGGTATCGGAGATGATATAATAGATGGCGGCGAAGGCGATGACCAGCTTGAAGGTAATGAAGGCGAAGACACTATCAAAGGTGGTATCGGTGATGATGTAATAGA
>Ga0209345_10004865_pt1 | contig 12749 bp, 13 predicted proteins | sample Cruoilmetagenom7_FD_187294 | JGI IMG/M metagenome (GOLD analysis project Ga0209345, IMG submission 187294) | Oil polluted marine microbial communities from Coal Oil Point, Santa Barbara, California, USA - Sample 7 (SPAdes) (version 2) | ecosystem: Environmental > Aquatic > Marine > Oil seeps ...
GCTGGTACTTCCGGAATTGATTCCGTTGGTTCCATTTGACTTGTGTAACGTTTTTTATCTAGTCCCATTTTAATGCTCTTTTTTTCCAAGCGTAAGCTAAACCTAAACCTAATATTGTAAGAAATATAATAATTTCAATAAAAGCAACTGCTCCTACTTCCTTAAAAACTACTGCCCAAGGAATTAGAAATGCTACTTCTATATCAAAAATCAAGAATAATATGGCAAACAAGTAGTAACCAACTTTAAATTGAACCCAAGTTGGGCCAATAGTTGTCATACCACTTTCATACGGCTCTCGCTTTTGTGGATTGTCTGATTTATGTGAAATTAAATTTGATAAAAAGTTTGCACCTGCAACTAAAATAACTCCGGCAAGTAGAAATACAATAATGGCTTCTGATCCCATTTTAAATGTGCTTTTTATTAGTCTACAAAAGTAGTAGATTAACTTGGTTTGTCTGCTACTTTTTATTATTAATAATTAGTAAACAAAAGTAAATAAATCAAAAAAAAAAATACCTGACGAAAGTCAGGTATTTTTGTAATAATTATTACTTTACTTCATATGTTTCTCCTGCGAAAAACAAATCGTCTGTTTTCTTAAATTTTGAATTTGCTTTTACTTGTTTAGTTAAGGCATCTTCTCTTTCTTCAAGTGTAACGTCATCAAAACTTCTTATAATTCCTGTTGCAATAGGATAGTCTAACCTAACCAACATTTGATGTAGTGTAGGATCTTGTTCTTTAGCGTTGTGTACTAAAAGATCTTCTTGTGTAACTCCGTTCTCTCCAATAGTTACAACCTCTAATTTTAAGCCGTTAAGTACAAGTCCTTTATTGCTTTCTTTTCCAAAAATCATAGGTTTTCCATGTTCTAAGAAAATTTGCTTATCAGCTCTTACAGCTTTATCTGTATATTGTGTAAAGCATCCATCATTAAAAATAACACAATTTTGTAAAACTTCAATTAAAGAAGTTCCTTTAAATTTTTCAGCTTCAACAAAAAGGTGTGTCATTTCTTTAGGTGTATTACCACCAATTCTAGCAAAGAAACGTGCTTGAGCTCCTAACGCTAATTCACCTGGTGAAAATGGTGGTTGTGTATTTCCGTAAGGAGATGATTTTGTTTTTTGACCAACTAATGAAGTAGGAGAGAATTGTCCTTTAGTTAAACCATAAATTTCGTTGTTAAACATAATTAGGTTTAAGTCTATATTTCTTCTTAATAAATGAATAAAATGATTTCCGCCAATTGCCATTGAATCTCCATCACCGGTAATTATCCATACGCTTAAATCTGGGTTTGCTAATTTTACACCAGACGCAATTCCGGGCGCTCTACCATGAATACTATGCATACCGTATGTATTCATATAGTATGGGAATCTTGATGAACATCCAATACCTGAAATAAATACGACGTCTTCTTTTTTAACACCCATTTCTGGAAGTGCTTTTTGCATTGAACGTAAAATAACGTAGTCATCACAACCAGGACACCACCTTACTTCTTGATCACTTGTAAAGTCTTTAAATGTATATTTTTTTACAGCTGTTTCCATAATTATTTTACTAATTGTTTAAATTCTTGAATTAGGTCATTGTTTCCAAATGGTAAACCTTGAACTTTGTTAAATTGTTTGAAATCAAATCCGTTAAAGTGATTTCTTAAAATTTGAACAAATTGACCACTATTTAATTCACAAACAATAATTTTTTTGAACTTTTTAAATAAATCTTCTGTATTTTTTGGCAGTGGATTGATATGATGAAAATGAGTAAAACCAATGTTTTTAAACCCTTCATCATTTAGTTGTTTTACTGCTGAATGTAAAGAACCATATGTTCCTCCCCAACCAACAACTAATAAATCTCCTTCTTCAGCAAACTCTGGTTTAATTTCCGGGATATAATTTTGAACTCGTTTTACTTTTTCAGCTCTAATATGAGTCATGTGTTCATGATTATCAGGTACATATGATACATTACCTGTTACACGATCCTTTTCTAAACCACCAACTCTGTGTTCTAAACCTTCTGTTCCTGGTATAGCCCAATTACGAGCTAATGTGTCTTCATTTCTATCGTAAGGATGCCAATTTTCTGAAGCTTCTTTAATAATGTTGTTTTTAATTTCAGGCATATTATTAACACTTTGAATTTTCCAAGGTGCTGAACCGTTAGCGATATAACCGTCAGTTAATAAAACTACAGGAGTCATATGTTCTAAAGCTAATTTTGCAGCTTCGTAAGCGTAATTAAAGCAATCTGCAGGAGTACTTGCAGCAAGAACTATTACTGGACTTTCACCATTTCTACCATACATGGCTTGTAATAAATCTGATTGTTCAGTTTTGGTTGGTAAACCTGTTGAAGGACCACCACGTTGAACATTAATTACAACTAATGGTAATTCAATCATCATAGCTAATCCTAAAGCTTCACCTTTTAAAGCTAAACCAGGACCTGATGTAGTAGTAATCGCTAAATCACCAGCAAATGAAGCTCCAATTGCTGAAGTTATACCTGCAATTTCATCTTCAGCCTGAAAAGCTTTTACACCAAAATGCTTATGTTTCACTAGTTCGTGTAAAATATCTGTAGCTGGTGTTATAGGGTATGAACCTAAAAATAATTCTAAACCAGATTTTTCAGCAGCTGCTAAAAGTCCCCAAGCTGTAGCGGTGTTACCCATAATAATTCTATAGGTACCTTTTTCCATTTTAGCTGGAGAAATAGTATAAGAATTTGGAATTAATTCTAATGTTTCTGCAAAATAAAAACCTGCATTTAAAACTTTAGTATTTGCTTTAATAATTTGAGGTTTTGATTTAAACTTTTTATTGAAAAAATCAATTGTATAGTCAGTTGAACGGTCGTACATCCAATACACCATTCCTAAAGCAAACATATTTTTACTTCTGGTAATTGATTTATTGTCTAATCCTTCAACTTCTTTTAAGGCTTCTTTTGTTAAAGAAGTCATTGCAACTTCAATAACACGGTAATTATCAAGACTTCCATCTTCTAAAGGATTGGACTCATATTGTGCTTTTTCCAAATTCTTTTTTGAAAAAGAGTCAGTATCAACAATTACAGTATGTCCTGGTTTTAGGGCGTGTAAATTAGTTTTTAATCCGGCTGGATTCATTGCTACTAATAAGTCTAAATTGTCACCTGGTGTGCTAATTGCAACACTACCTATGTGTACTTGAAATCCAGAAACACCGTATAAACTCCCTTGAGGAGCTCTAATTTCTGAAGGATAGTTAGGAAATGTGGCAATATCATTACCAAACATTGCAGAAGTATCAGAAAACTGTGTTCCTGTTAACTGCATTCCATCACCTGAATCACCAACAAATCGGATAACTACTGCTTCCAGTACTTCGGGTTGTTGATTTGTTTTAGTTGTATTCATAATTCTATGCTAATTAGAAAATTTTGTTTAAATTTATTGAAAATATTTTACACTCTTATAAAAGATTCAAATATATATTTACTTTTTAAAACAGTAAATGACTTTTATCACATTGACTTGTGTAAAATTGATTAAATTTGTAAATTAAATAACTATTAAAAATTAGTAAACATGGCTATTAAAATAACCGATGAATGCATTAACTGTGATGCATGTATTTCAGAGTGTCCAAACAATGCAATTTACGAACCAGATAGTGAGTGGGCGTATGCAGATGAAACTTCATTAAGCGGTACGGTAACTTTGCCAGGAAGTGGTGATGACGTTGATGCTGATGAGATGAATGAAGCAGTATCTGATGAATTTTATTTTATTGTAACTGACAAGTGTACGGAATGTAAAGGATTTCATGATGAGCCTCAATGTGCTTCTGTTTGTCCAGTTGATTGTTGTGTTCCTGATGAAGATAATGAGGAAACAGAAGAACAATTATTATCTAAGAAATCTTGGATGCACGGAGAATAAATTTCTCGAAAAATTTTACATAAAAAAAGCAACTCAATTGAGTTGCTTTTTTTATGTAAATATATAAAGGATTAGTCGTTCAGTTTTAAAACTGCCATAAATGCTTCTTGAGGAATTTCTACATTACCAACTTGTCGCATACGTTTTTTACCTTTCTTTTGTTTTTCTAATAATTTACGTTTTCTAGAAATATCACCACCATAACATTTTGCAGTAACATCTTTACGTAAAGCTTTTACAGTTTCACGTGAAATAATTTTAGCGCCAATTGCGGCTTGAATAGGAATATCAAACTGTTGACGAGGTATTAATTGACGTAATTTTTCACACATTTTTTTACCAATATTGTAGGCGTTATCTGCATGAATTAATGCAGAAAGTGCATCAACAGATGTTCCATTTAATAAAACGTCAACTCTAACTAATTTTGAAGCTTTTAATCCAATTGGATGATAATCAAAAGAAGCATAACCTTTAGAAACTGTTTTTAATCTATCATAAAAATCAAAAACAATTTCTGCCAAAGGCATTTCAAAAGTTAATTCAACTCGTTCTGGAGTTAAATATGTTTGATTTACAATTTGCCCACGTTTATCAATACATAAACTCATTACTGGACCCACAAAATCAGATTTAGTAATTATGGTTGCTTTTATGTATGGTTCTTCAACTCTATTTAATTTTGAAGGTTCTGGTAAATCAGATGGATTGTTAACTAATAAAACTTTATCAGGTTCTTTATTTGTAAATGCGTGATATGATACGTTTGGTACCGTAGTGATTACAGTCATATCAAACTCGCGTTCTAATCTTTCTTGAATAATTTCTAAATGTAGCATTCCTAAGAAACCACATCTAAATCCAAACCCTAAAGCAGCTGAGCTTTCAGGTATAAATACCAATGAAGCATCATTTAATTGTAATTTCTCCATAGAATTACGTAACTCTTCATAATCTTCTGTGTCTACAGGGTAAATCCCAGCAAACACCATTGGTTTTACATCTTCAAAACCATCAATTCTATTTTCAGTTGGATTATTTGCATCTGTAATTGTATCTCCAACTTTTATTTCACTTGCAATTTTAACTCCAGTAATTAAATAACCTACATCACCCGCTTTTATACTTTGTTTAGGAACTTGAGTTAGTTTTAGAGTACCAACTTCATCAGCATTATATTCATTGTCAGTTGCCATGAACTTCACACGTTGTCCTTTTTTAATTTCACCATTTAACACTCTAAAGTAAGTTTCAACACCTCTATAAGAATTATAAACTGAGTCAAAAATTAATGCTTGTAAAGGTGCATTTACATCACCTTTTGGAGCAGGAACTTTTTCAATAATAGCTTTTAAAATGTTTTCAACTCCAAAGCCTGTTTTTCCACTTGCATGAATAACATCTTCGGGGTCACAACCTAATAAATCTACAATATCATCGGTTACTTCTTCAGGATTAGCTCCTGGTAAATCAACTTTATTTAATACAGGAATAATCTCTAAATCGTTCTCTAATGCTAAATATAAGTTTGAAATAGTTTGTGCTTGAATACTTTGGGCGGCATCTACAATTAAAAGTGCGCCTTCACAAGCTGCAATTGAACGAGATACTTCGTATGAGAAATCTACGTGGCCTGGTGTATCAATTAAGTTTAGAACATATTTTTCACCTTCAAAAATATAATCCATTTGTACGGCATGACTTTTTATGGTAATACCACGTTCTCGCTCCAGATCCATACTATCAAGTAATTGGGCTTGCTCCTCACGAGCAGTTGTGGTTCCGGTAAAACTTAATAATCTGTCGGCAAGTGTACTTTTTCCGTGATCAATATGTGCAATTATGCAAAAATTTCTAATGTTTTTCATACTTCGTGTTCCTGTCTACAATATTTGCGCAAATATAACGAATTAACCAATTGAAAATACGTTAATTTAAATGTTTGTTAATCAACCCAATCAGCAATAAATAAATTGGTGTCATGGGTGCCGTTGTTGTTTCTGTTTGAAGAAAAAACTAATTTTTTTCCGTCATACGAAAACATAGGAAAAGCATCAAAAACACTATCGTAAGTAATTTGTTCTAAACCAGTTCCGTCTAAATTAATCATAAATAAATTGAAACTACTTTTTGATTTATGGTTTGATGAAAATAATACTTTTTCTCCTGAAGGATGAAAAAACGGTGCCCAATTTGCACTTCCTAAATCGGTAATCTTTTTTAAATTACTTCCATCAACATTACACATATATAACTCCATATTTGTTGGTTGAACCAATCCTTGAGCTAATAAATCTTTATATTCTTTAATTTCTTCTTTAGTTTTAGGGCGAGATGAACGAAAAATTAGTTTCGTTCCATCGGGAGAAAAGAATGCACCACCATCGTATCCTAATTCAAAAGTTACTTGTTTTACATTGCTACCATCAATATTCATGGTAAACAATTCTAAATCTCCAGTTCTGGTTGATGTAAATACAATTTTATCACCTTTTGGTGAAACTGTTGGCTCGGCATCATAACCTTTTTCAAAAGTTAATTGTTGTAGCTGATTTCCTTTTGTGTCTGCAACAAAAATATCATACCCTTCATAAACAGGCCATATATATTTATTACCGTAATCTTCTTTTTTAGGCACAGGCGGACATTCAGTATCTGCTAAATGTGTTGAAGAATAAATAATAGTTTCATTACCAGGTAAAAAATAACTACAAGTTGTACGGCCAGTTCCTGTACTAACCAATTGTGGTTTTTGTCCTTTACTTAAATCATCTGTGACGTTCATAGTGAAAATTTGATCACAGTTTAAGCCCCAAATATTATTTGCTTGAAATACTAATTTTTTATCGTCGAAACTCCAATATGCTTCTGCGTTATCTCCACCAAAAGTTAATTGTTTTATATTTTTTAAATGTTTTTCTTGTGGATAATGTAGTTTATTTACAATTTTTGTAGCTCCAGATTTCCCGTCATGATTTTTTTTATTGTGAGAAGTTTTACAGCCTAAAAATAATGCAAGTACTAAAATAAAAGTTAATTTAATTTTCATAAGTCTGATTTTATATTTTCAAAAATACAATTTTATGATTGAAGTTAGAAATAATTTAAATTCCGTAATTTTGCACACTTAAATTTAATAATTTGGTTAAGATAGGAGATATAGAATTATGTGATTTTCCGTTGTTGTTAGCACCAATGGAAGATGTGAGTGACCCGCCGTTTAGAGCATTGTGCAAAGAACAAGGAGCAGATGTGGTTTATACCGAGTTTATTTCTTCGGAAGGATTGATACGTGATGCTGCAAAAAGTAAGAAGAAATTAGATATTTATGAAAAAGAACGTCCGGTTGGCATTCAAATTTTTGGCGCAAACCTTGAGTCAATGCTAAGAACTATTGAGATTGTTGAACAATCTAAACCAGATATTATTGACATTAATTTTGGTTGTCCAGTAAAAAAAGTAGTAAGTAAAGGAGCAGGAGCAGGTATTTTGAAAGATATAGATTTAATGGTTGAATTGACTGATGCGATGGTGAAACATACCAATTTACCTATTACGGTTAAAACTCGTTTGGGTTGGGATGAAAGTTCTATTCAAATTGTTGAAGTTGCTGAGCGTTTACAAGATGTTGGTTGTAAAGCAATTTCAATTCATGGTCGTACACGAGCTCAAATGTATAAAGGGCAAGCTAATTGGGCTCCAATTGCTGATGTAAAAAATAATTCAAGAATGCATATTCCTGTTTTTGGAAATGGAGATGTAAACACTCCAGAAAAGGCGGTAGAAATGCGCGATAAATTTGGGCTAGATGGCGCAATGATTGGAAGAGCGAGCATTGGAAACCCTTGGTTTTTTAAACAAGTAAAGCATTTTTTTGAAACAGGCGAACATTTACCCGAGATAACTATTGCTGAACGTGTTGAAATGGCTCGCAGACATTTGCAAATGGAAATTGATTGGAAAGGTGTTGAGATTGTTGGAGTAATGGAAACTCGCAGACATTATACAAATTATTTTAAAGGAATTCCGCATTTTAAAGAATACCGTTTAAAAATGGTAACTTCAGATTCAGCACAAGAAGTGTACAATGTTTTTGATGAGGTTTTGAAGAAGTTTTCCTAATTTCAACAAATGAAAAAACTTATAATTAGTGTATTTGTTGCTTTAATTTTTGTTTCGTGTTCTTCAAAAATAAGTTCACAAGGAAAACTAGTGTTTTTTAAAAAAATACAACTTAACATTCCGGAACCTTCAGGGATTACTTCATTTAATAATGCCTTATTTATTGTTAGCGATAAAAACGGAACTGTTTATAAAACCTCTTTAGATGGTGAAATACTTCAAAAAATAAAATTAAAATATGATGATTTAGAAGGTATAACCATTGATAAATCTACTCAAAACTTTTGGGTTGTTGATGAATCAAAAAGAACGTTACTAATTTTAAATTCAAATGGTGAAATACTTCAAAAAATTAAAATAAAGGGTAAGCAACAACATAAAAACAATGGATTGGAAGGTGTTTGTTTTGTTGATGATGAAAACTCTTTAGTTGTACTAAATGAAAAGCAACCTAAACAATTATTAGTATTAAATTTAAAGGGTGAAATTACACGTAAAATAGATTTAAATTTTAGCAAAGATATTTCAGGAATTTGTTTTGATGAAAGTTCTAATAGTTTTTGGGTAGTGAGTGATGAGTCTCAATTAATTTTAAATATTAGCAAAAAAGGTGAGCTGATTAAAAGTTACAATATTCCTGTTAAAAAAGCAGAAGGAATTGTAATTATTAGCAATAAATTATATGTTGTTAGTGATAGTGAAAACGCCTTGTATATTTTTAAAAAACCTAGTTAAATTTACTCAACTAACTTTTTAGAAATTCTACTACTTGCAATTTTTGAAGCTAAAAAACCTAAAACTAAAATGGTAATTATAACTGTAGTAATATTTAAAAATGTTAACTCTACAGGATAGGCTAAATGTTGGGTAATCATAAACAGCTCATATTTTTGTTGAAGTAACACTAAAATTATACCTACTGAAAGCCCAATAATTAACCCAAAAACAGAGAGTAAAAATCCTTGTAAAATAAACACGCGTTTAATTTCTTTAATACTTGCGCCAATGTTGTATAATGTTTTAAGATTGTCTCTTTTGTCTAAAATCATCATAATAATTGCACCAATAACATTAAATAAAGCAATAATTAATATGAGTGTAAAAATTAAATACGACATTAAATTTTCAGTATTTAACATTTTATAAAAAACGGTGTTTAATTGTTCTCTAGTTTCAATGGTAAATGTATCTCCAAGATTGTTTTTTAACGCTGTAATTATTTGCGATCTTTGTTTAAGATTAGTAACTTTTATTTCAATAGCTGAAATTTGATTTTCAGAATAACTCAATAATTCTTGCGCTAATTTTAACGAAACAAAAGTGTATTTTTTATCCAAATCGCCACTTAATGCAAAAATGCCAATAGGTTGTGTGTCAATTTTACTAAATGCTTTTTTAGGATTTGTAATATATCCTTTTCCGGGTTTTGGAACATAAATTTTTAATGGTTCTAAAAAATCAAAAACACCAACTGATAATGTGTTTGAAATACCGTTGCCAATAATTACGCCGTATGGAATTTTAGTATCTAACCAAGTACCAATATAAACAGTTGTATCAATACTATTTACAAAGGTGTAATTAGTATCTACACCTTTTATATATGCAATATGTGTTTTTTTATGAAATTCAAAAAAGGCGCGTTCTTCAATTATTTTAGAATAAGAGGCAATTCCTTCTTGATTTGTAATGATGGTTTTTATATCGTTATTAAATAGAAACGATTTACCTTTTGCTGAAGTAATTTTTATATCGGGATCAGCAGTACTTAAAAAACCAAGATTTATTGCGCGTAATCCTGAGAACCCAGAAAGCACAATAAACAATGCAAGTGTTCCAATTATTACACCAAAAGTTGCAATACTGGTTATAATATTTATGGTATTGTTACTGCTTTTTGAGAATAAATAACGTTTAGCTATGTAAAAAGGAAAATTCAAATTAGCTTTTTGAACGTTTGTCTAATAATTCAGGGTTTTTAATTGGGTTTCCTTTTTTACCTTGTAATGCATTGTCAATATCTTCAATATAATCTAAGCTATCATCAATAAAAAAAGTAAGGTCAGGCATACGTCTTAATTGATTTTTAGTTCTTCTTGCCATTTCATAGCGAATGCTTGATGTATTTTCTTGCACACCTTTTAAAATAATTTCTCTTTTTATTTGAGGAAAAACACTTAAAAATACTTTTGCCTGTGATAAATCTGATGTAACTTGAACTTTGGTAACAGAAATAATAACCCCTTTCATACCATCTTGTGCAGCGTGCTGCAAAACGTCAGCTAAGTCCTTTTGTAAAACACCTGCAATTTTCTTTTGTCTGTTTGTTTCCATAGTGCAAAGATAATAGTTAAATATACATAAAATTATTTTTGATTGTTTAATATTTGCTTGAAGTGAATTTTAATGAAATATCACTTTTCATAAACTTTTTAAATAGTAAATTTGTTGTAATTAATTATCATAAAAATGAAAAAAATTGAACACATTGGTATTGCAGTAAAAGATTTAAAAAAATCTAATAAATTGTTTGCAAGTTTGTTTGGGAAACCACACTATAAAACTGAAGAAGTTGAAAGTGAAGGTGTTAAAACATCTTTTTTTGATGTTGGCCCAAATAAAATTGAATTGCTTGAAGGTACAAATGAAGACAGTCCAATTTCAAAATTCATAGCCAAAAAAGGAGAAGGAATTCATCACATAGCTTTTGCTGTTGATAATATTTTAGGCGAAGTTGAGCGTTTAAAAAAAGAAGGATTTATTGTTTTAAATGAAATACCAAAAAAAGGAGCAGATAATAAATTAGTTGTTTTTTTACATCCAAAATCAACCAATGGTGTTTTAATTGAATTGTGCCAAGAAGCAGTATAATATTTGCTCGTTATACTTAATTAGTTTCAGCATCTCATTATCATTACAGCACAATTTTAAATTCATTTTTTTAACAACTCAACAACTTAATGTTTCAACAACAAATTTGTATATTGCAAACTCTTTAATAAAAATTACAATTGAATACATCTTTCGAAAAATATCAAAAAAGAAGATTACGCTCATCATACTTTTCAGTAATTATAAGCATTTCATTAGTCTTATTTCTGATTGGAATTTTAGGCTTAATTGTGTTAAAAACTAAAAGTATTTCAGAGCATTTTAAAGAAAAAGTTACGATGACTATTTTTTTAAATGACAATGCAAAAAATAGCGATATTGAAATTTTACAAGCCGAATTAAAAAAAGCAGAGTATACAAAATCGGTTGTCTATATTTCTAAAAAAGAAGCTGCTAAAAAATACGCAGAAGAAATTGGAGAAGATTTTGTGGAATTTTTAGGAGACAATCCACTAAAAAACGCCATTGATATTTCATTAAAATCAGCATCAGTCACACCTGAAAAAATGGGTGCAATTGAAAAAAATCTACTAATTAGAAGCATTGTTGCAGAAGTTACGTACGATAAACCTTTAATTGAATTATTAACCAAAAATATGAATCGTTTAAGTTTTTGGATGTTATTATTTAGCGTGCTTTTTACATTAATTGCAGTTGTTTTAATAAATAGTTCTATCAGGCTTTCAGTATATTCAAAAAGGTTTACCATTAAAACAATGCAAATGGTTGGTGCAACAAAAGGATTTATAAGAGTGCCTTTTATTTGGAGAAGTATTAAATTAGGAATTATAGGCTCTTTAGTATCTATTGCAGGTTTAATAGCATTTATAATGTATGTAGATAATACGATTCCTGAGTTAGCAATGCTTGAAAATTATAAAATACTTGGAATTTTATTTGCAGCTATTATTGGTTTAGGTATACTAATTACTTGGATTAGTACGTTTTTTGCTACACAACGTTTTTTAAATTTAAGAACAGACGAACTTTATTATTGATAAAATGAAAAAGAATAAACAAGAAAATAAAAGTGAATTCCTTTTTGGGAAAAAGAACTATAATTTTATGCTAATTGGCCTAGCTTTTATTGTTGTAGGATTTATTTTAATGGCTGGTGGTGGAAGCGATGACCCTGAAATATTTAATGAAGAAATTTATAATTTTAGAAGAATTCGTTTAGCACCAACATTAGTTCTTATAGGTTTGGGTATTGAGATTTATGCAATTATGGCAAAATCTAAAAAATAAGAATGAATTATATTGAAGCTATTATTTTAGGAATTATTCAAGGTTTAACTGAATTTTTACCTGTTTCTTCTAGCGGACATTTAGAACTTGCCAAAGTAATATTAGGTGATCATTCAATTCCACAAGAAAGTTTAACTTTTACTGTAGTTGTTCATTTTGCGACAGCATTAAGCACTATAGTTATTTTTAAAGACGATATTTTTAAAATTTTAAAAGGTTTATTTCAGTTTAAATGGAATGAAGAATTTCAATTTTCATTAAAAATTATAGTTTCAATGTTGCCTGCAGTTTTTGTGGGTTTAATTTTTGAAGAAGAGTTTGAACGTTTTTTTGGAGGTGAAATATTACTAGTTGGTTTTATGCTTATCATCACTTCATTATTGTTGTTATTTGCTGATAGAGCAAAAGATACAACTCAAAAAGTGACATTTTTTAGTGCAATTGTTATTGGTGTTTCTCAGGCCTTAGCAATTTTACCAGGTATTTCAAGATCTGGAGCTACTATTTCGACTTCAGTATTATTAGGTGTTGATAGAGT
>Ga0209345_10004866_pt1 | contig 12747 bp, 8 predicted proteins | sample Cruoilmetagenom7_FD_187294 | JGI IMG/M metagenome (GOLD analysis project Ga0209345, IMG submission 187294) | Oil polluted marine microbial communities from Coal Oil Point, Santa Barbara, California, USA - Sample 7 (SPAdes) (version 2) | ecosystem: Environmental > Aquatic > Marine > Oil seeps ...
GCTTTAATTACACACCATACGTATACAGAACCAAAGATTACGGAAAAACTTGGACTAGAATAGTAGATGGAAATGACGTAGAAAGCTATGCACTTGCCATTGTTGAAGATTTAGAAGAGCCAAACCTAATGTTCTTAGGTACTGATGATGGTTTATACGTTTCAATTGATGCAGGAAATAAATGGACAAAATGGACAAAAGGATTTCCAACAACTTCAGTTAAAGATCTTGTAATTCACCCTCGTGAACACGATTTAGTAATTGGTACATTTGGTAGAGCAGCTTGGGTAATTGATGACATTCGTCCGTTACGCGCAATTGCAGGAAACAAAACAGTATTAAATAATAAACTTACATTATTTAATCCACCAACAGCTTATCAAGCAGCATATCAACAACCAACAGGAAGTCGTTTTGGAGCAGATGCAATGTACAACGGTGATAATCGTTCTGGTGGAGCAATTATGTCATACTTTGTAAAACTTGATGACAAGAAAAAAGAAATGCCTAAGACTGATGATTCTAAGAAAAAGAAAAAAAGCAAGAAGGATAAAGATACAGTAACTGAGAAACCAGCAGAGAAAACTGAAAACGAAGTAAAATGGGACTCTATTCATATGAATATCTATGATGGTAACCGTTTAATTAGAACTTTAAAACGTAAAGCTCCAAAGGAAAGTGGATTACACAAATGGACTTGGGGAATGAGAGAAAAAGGTGGTGATAGACCATCAAGAACTGTTCGTCCACGTCGTGGTGAACCTGGAGGAGTAGGTGTAAAACCTGGAACCTATAAAGTGGTTATGAGTTTTGGAGATCAAACTTCTGAAACAAATATTACTATAGAATCTGATCCTAGATTAGATGTTGACGTGAATTCTATTAATGAGGTTTACAACGCCTCGAAAGAAGTAGAAAAAATTACTCAAGTAGCTGCAGATGCTGTTAAACAATTAGTAGAAAGTAAAAACATTGCTACTGAGTACAGTAAAATGCTTGCTAAGCTTGATAAAAAAGCTAATAAAGATAATATTAAAGCTTCTAAGGATATTGGAAAAAGCATTGATAAAGTACTTGAACTTTATTTCGGAAAAGTTGATAAAAGACAGGGTATTACTAGTGACCCAAATATTAATGTAATGCAACGTATTTTTGGTGCAGCATCATATATTAGATCACGAAAAAGTGGTATTACCTCAACAGAACGAACTTTATTAAAAAATGCAAAAAATGCCTTAAATGAAGCGTTAGAGAAAACCAATACTTTCTTTAATAGCGAATGGAATCCTTATAAAGCTTCAATGGAAAACTTAAATTTATCTCCTTTTAAGGAAGAAGTAAAATCTTTTAAATTAGATTAATCAAGATTTGTAATCATAAAAAACGCTCTGATATTATCAAAGCGTTTTTTATTTATATTAAGTAGTAATTATTTTATTCTACTCGCTTTAAGCCTTCTAAATCTTCAATTTTTATGTATTTACCTATAGTAGAGATAAGCCCTTCTCTTTTAAATTGAGATAGCACTCTAATGGCTGATTCTGTTGCAGTTCCAACAATACTTGCAAAATCTTCACGCGATAAAAGCACACTTAAAGTTCCGTCAGGATTAGTTCCAAAATTTTCGTTAATATGCAACAAAGCTTCAGCCAAACGTTGTCTAACAGATTTTTGAGCCATATTTACAATAATATCATCAGCTTCCTTTAAATCATCTGCCATGTTCTTTAACATATCCATGGTGAAATTATTATTCTTTTGTAAATCCTTTATAATTTCTACTTTTGGAATAAAACACAACTCCATATCATTTAAAGCTGTCGCTCTTAAGTTTGTTCGTTCGTCGCTAATCAATGATCGTTGACCAAGAATCTGTCCTTTTTCAACCAATTTAATTATTTGATCCTTACCATTAGCGCTTAACTTTGTAAGCTTACAAACACCATCTTTTATACAAAATAAACCGTTAAGTGATTCTCCTTCTTCAAAAATCACTTCACCCTTTTTTATAACTCTAGATGTTTTACAGGCAGAAATCCTAATTAACTCATCTTTAGTCAAAGCCTTAAGAGAATTAAATTGTCTTATAATACATTGTTCGCACTTACTCATACCTTAAATCTAAGTTAAGCAAAAATAAATAAAACATGACAATTATCATATTTTAATTTTTATTAACTTAACACTTTTGCATTAGGTATATTTTGAGCAAATTTTATGAATCATAAAGCATGTTTCCATTGTGGTTTAGATGCTTCTAAATCAGGAATCACATTCGATAAAAAATCATTCTGTTGCAATGGGTGCAAAACCGTATATGAAATTTTTTCGACAAACGATTTAAGCTGTTATTACGATTTGCAAGCTGCTCCAGGAGCTACTCCAAAAGAAATTGAAGGCAAATACAACTTTTTAAACAACGAAACCATTGCTGAAAAGCTTTTTGAATTTAAAGATGGTGATTTTCGCATAATTACGTTATACATTCCACATATACATTGTAGTTCTTGTATTTGGATTCTAGAAAACTTAAATAAACTACTTCCACAAGTTAGTAGCTCACTAGTAAATTTTGGTGAAAAAACAGTTCGTATTACTTATAATGGCGAAAAATTGTCACTTAAAAAATTAGTTGACCTTTTATGTCGAATAGGTTATGAGCCATACATAAGTTTAGAAAATTACGAATCTGGTAAAAAGAAAATCGATAGATCCATTATCTATAAACTTGGTTTAGCAGGTTTTGCCTTTGGATATGTCATGTTTTTATCATTTCCTGAGTATCTACAAGTAGAAGGAATTTGGTTAGAAAAGTATAAGCATCTTTTTAGGTGGCTAATGTTTATTTTTTCTGTTCCAGTAGTATTTTACGCTGCTCAAGATTATTTTATTTCTGCCTATAAAGGTCTTCGGTCTAACTTATTAAATATAGATGTTCCTATTGCATTAGGAATTTCGGTTTTATTTATTAGAAGTACAGCCGAAATTATTTTAGATATTGGCACAGGTTTTTTTGATAGTTTGACTGGGTTGATATTCTTTTTATTACTCGGAAAATATTTTCAACAAAAAACATATGCATTCCTTTCCTTTGAAAGAGATTACAAATCTTACTTCCCAATTGGAGTTACCAAAATATCAACTAATGGAAAAGAATCACCAATACAAGTATATGATATAGAAAAAGGAGATCGTCTGCTTATTAGAAATGAAGAGCTTATTCCTGTAGATTGTATTTTAATGAAAGGTAGAGCAAGGATAGACTATAGTTTTGTAACTGGTGAATCTGAAGCTGTTTCAAAAAAATCGGGTGACAAACTTTTTGCTGGTGGAAAACAAATGGATGGTGTTATTGAGATTGAAGTTTTAAAATCGGTAGAGCAAAGTTATTTAACACAACTTTGGAGTAATGATGTTTTCAAAACTAATAAAGAAAATGCTTTTAAAAACTTAACCAATAAAATAAGTAAACACTTTACAATTGCTATACTTTTTATTGCTGCCTTAGCAACAACTTTTTGGCTTATATACGATTCGAGTAAAGCTTTAAATGTATTTACGGCTGTACTAATTATTGCTTGTCCATGTGCAATAGCTTTATCTGCACCTTTTACATTAGGCAACTTATTGCGTATTCTAGGAAAGAAAAAATTCTATCTAAAAAACGCTAGCATTATTGAAAAATTGGCTAAGATAAATACCATAATTTTTGATAAAACTGGAACGATTACTGCAAACAAAAGCTCTAAAATAACTTATGAAGGCGATCAATTATCTTTAGAAGAAGAAAGCTTATTAAAAAACACACTTAGAGGCTCTAACCATCCATTAAGTAGAGCTTTATATGACATTTTAAATGAACACAAAATTGTCACTTTAGAAAATTATAAAGAACACTTGGGACAAGGTATTGAGGCTTCGTTCGAAACAAGAAATATAAAAGTAGGCTCTGCTCCTTTTGTTGGTTATGTTAGTGATTTAGTAACGGCTAATACTTCTGTACATGTTAGCACAAACAATAATTACAAAGGTAAATTCACTTTTTATAACGATTATAGAAAAGGATTGTCTAACCTTTTTAAAAAATTAAAAAAAGATTATGACCTTGCTGTCATTTCGGGAGACAACGATGGAGAAAAGGACAACTTAACAAAATTACTTCCCACTAAAACAAAATTACTTTTTAATCAAAAACCAGATGATAAATTAGAGTATATTAAATATCATCAAAGTGAAGGCGCAAAAGTATTAATGGTAGGCGATGGATTAAATGATGCTGGCGCATTAGCACAGAGTGATGTAGGTATCGCAATTTCAGAAAACGTAAACGTGTTTTCTCCAGCTTGTGATGCTATTTTAGATGCTTCAAAATTCAATCAATTATTTAATTATATTAAAGCCTCAAAAGGTGCTATAAAAATTATAAAATGGAGTTTTGTTCTCTCATTTTTTTATAACATTATTGGGCTTTATTTTGCTGTAACTGGTCAATTGGAGCCAGTAATTGCTGCTATATTAATGCCATTAAGTTCAATAAGTATTGTTATTTTTACAACCATTTCCACGAACCTATTGGGAAAAAAAATTATTTAAAAATGAAATATGACAAAAATCATTTTTTAGAAAATTATATGAAATTACTTTTGAAAATTAATCACTAGATATGAGTGTCATTTATGTTTTATTAGCTATAAGTATTGCTATAGCTGTTGTGTTTTTTATTGCTTTTATATTTGCAGTAAGAAAAGGGCAGTATGACGATTCTTATACCCACTCTGTAAGAATGCTGTTTGAAGACGAAATTATTAAAGAAAAAAATAAGAAATAATACTAACCAATTAGAATAACACAAATTAATTATGGAAATGCAACAGTTTCATTATGATAACAAAATCGTTACAAAATTCCTCTATGCTACAATAATTTTTGGAATTGTAGGGATGCTTGTAGGGCTCATAGTAGCCTTATTGTTTTTATTCCCTAACATGACTAGTGGTATATCATGGCTAAGCTTTGGTCGTTTAAGACCTTTACACACTAATGCTGTGATTTTTGCCTTTGTTGGTAATGCCACGTTTGCTGGTATTTATTATTCGCTTCAACGCTTATTAAAAACGCGTATGGCAAGCGACCTTTTAAGTAAAATTAACTTTTGGGGATGGCAATTAATAATAGTTGCTGCCGCAATTACATTACCACTAGGTCTAACCACGTCAAAAGAATACGCTGAATTAGAATGGCCAATAGACATTGCCATTGCATTAGTATGGGTAGTTTTTGGTGTAAATATGATTTGGACAATCTTAAAAAGAAGACAACGCCATTTATATGTTGCTATTTGGTTCTACATTGCAACTTTTGTTACTGTTGCTGTTCTACATATTTTTAACAGTCTAGAATTACCTGTTTCGGCAATGAAAAGTTATTCGGTATACGCTGGTGTGCAAGATGCTCTTGTACAATGGTGGTATGGTCATAATGCCGTTGCGTTTTTCTTAACGACTCCTTTCTTAGGATTGATGTATTATTTTGTGCCAAAAGCAGCAAATAGACCTGTATATTCTTATAGATTATCTATAGTGCATTTCTGGTCACTAATATTCTTATATATTTGGGCAGGACCTCACCACTTATTATATACAGCATTACCTGATTGGGCTCAAAATTTAGGTGTTGTGTTTTCAGTTATGCTTCTAATGCCTTCTTGGGGTGGTATGATTAATGGTTTATTAACTCTTAGAGGAGCTTGGGATAAAGTACGTACTGACCCAGTTTTAAAGTTCATGGTAGTAGCCATTACTGGTTATGGTATGGCAACTTTTGAAGGTCCAACACTATCACTTAAAAATGTTAATGCAATTGCTCATTACACAGACTGGATTATAGCACACGTTCATGTTGGTGCTTTAGCTTGGAATGGTTTTATGGCATTTGGTATAATTTACTACTTAATTCCTAGATTATTCAAAACAAGATTGTTTTCAACTAGTTTAGCTAATTTACATTTTTGGTTAGGAACACTAGGTATTATTATTTATGCACTCCCAATGTACGTTGCTGGGTTTACTCAAGCAAGTATGTGGAAACAGTTTAATCCAGATGGAACATTGGTATATGGTAACTTCTTGGAAACTGTAACTGAAATTATGCCAATGTATTGGATGAGAGCAATTGGTGGTACCTTATACTTAGTTGGGGCTTTAATTTTAGTTTATAACATCATTCTAACTGTTAGAAAATCTGGAAGTAAAGTAGAAGATGAGTTGGCTGAAGCTCCTGCTTTAACTAGAGTAACAAAAAAACGTACATCTGGCGAAGGGTGGCATACTTGGATAGAGCGTCGTCCTGTACAATTAACATTATTGGCAACAGTAACTATTTTAATTGGTGGTATAGTTCAAATTATACCAACCATTATGGTGAAATCAAATATACCAACCATAAGTAGTGTACAACCATACACGCCACTTGAGTTAGAAGGTAGAGACATTTATATACGTGAAGGCTGTAATACCTGTCACTCACAAATGATTCGTCCTTTTAGAAGTGAAGTAGAGCGCTATGGTGAATATTCTAAAGCTGGTGAATATGTGTACGACCACCCATTCCTTTGGGGAAGTAAACGTACTGGCCCAGACCTTCATAGAATTGGTGGAAAATATAACGACAGTTGGCACTTTAATCACATGTACGATCCGCAAAGCACATCATCTGGTTCTATAATGCCTCGTTATCAATGGTTAATATCAGACGAGCTTAACAAATCTCAAACTGAAAAGAAAATGGAAGTTATGGTAGCACTTGGTGTTCCTTATTCTGAAGAAGATATTGCTAATGCTCAAGAGAATATGCTAGCTCAAGGAACTCAAATTGAAGAAAACCTTAAAACAGATCCTGACTTCTCAGCAAATTATGAAAACGATAAGGCAAATGCTGGTGAAGGTTTTGTTGAAATGAGAAATAGAGAGATAGTTGCTCTAATTGCTTACTTACAGCGATTGGGTACAGATATTAAAGTAGAAACAGCACAACAATAATCAAAATTTAAAATCATGTTAAAATATATAAAAGACCATATGGAGAGCATTACTGGGATAGAAATCTATCCTATTATCTCGCTTCTCATATTTTTTATCTTTTTTGTGATTCTTTTTTGGTGGGTGATTTCTGCTAAAAAAGACTATATACAAACCGTTAGTAACATTCCATTAGACAACCAAAACAACCACATATTATGAGACATCTAATTCCTTCATACATAAGAGTTCCAGTTATATTCTTTATAATTTTTGGAATTGTAGAATACATGATAGATTCTGGTGAAAAACCAGCATTTATAGAATATCCAGCCGTTTCGCTGTTTTTATTCTTAGTCCTATTAATACTAATTGCTATTGAGGCTATTATTGGTGCATTAGAGAATGTAATGCTTCATAAAATGGATGAAGATGCAAAAGCGCGTTTCTTAAAAGAGAAAAATGATGCATTTGAATTTAAATGGGTTAAGAATACTTATAAAAAACTTGCTGGTGGAAAACCAATACAAGAAGAAGGAGAAATCATTCTTGACCATAACTACGATGGTATAAAAGAGTTAGACAACTCGTTACCACCATGGTGGATTTACTCTTTCTATATATCTATAGTATTCGCAGCAGTTTACCTAATTAAATACCATATTTTTGATGGTCCAACTCAATTACAGGAATTTGAAACCGAAATGGCAGAAGCAAAAATAGCTATAGAAGAATACAAAAAAACAGCTAAAAATTTAGTCGATGTTAACACAGTTACCTTATTAACTGAAGATTCCGATTTAAGTGCTGGTAAAGCAATCTGGGACACCAATTGTGTTGCATGTCATTTAGCAGATGGTGGTGGTAGTATTGGACCAAACTTAACAGATGAATATTGGATTCTAGGTGGTGGAATTAAAAACGTATTCCAAACCGTTTCTGAAGGTGGTAGAGATGGTAAAGGTATGATTGCTTGGAAACAACAATTAAAACCTTTAGAAATGGCACAAGTTTCTAGCTACCTACTAACATTACAAGGGACTACACCTGCAAACCCAAAAGCTTCAGAAGGTGATATTTGGGTTGACGAAAGTACTCCTAGCGAAGATAATAATTAAATAAAATAAAATTGGAAGCACCCAAAAACGAAAATTTTCGAGATTCCATAGGAACCATTACAAAAGATGGTAAACGTGCTTGGGTGTTTCCAAAAAAACCCAGTGGTAAATTTTATAACTATCGTAAATATGTTAGTTATTTTCTACTGCTTTTCTTAATTTCTGGACCATTTATTAAGGTAAATGGAAACCAGTTTTTATTGTTTAATGTAATTGAACGTCGTTTTAATATTTTTGGCTTCCCTTTTTGGCCACAAGATTTTCATTTATTTGTAGTTTCAATGATAATTGGTGTGATTTTCATCACTCTTTTCACTGTAGTTTTTGGTCGTATTTTTTGTGGTTGGATTTGCCCTCAAACCATTTTTATGGAAATGGTTTTTAGACGTATTGAGTATTGGATTGAAGGTGATAGAGGAAAACAAACACGCTTAAAAAAACAACCTTGGACTAAAGAAAAAATTAGAAAAAGAGGACTTAAACTTATAGTTTTTCTTATTATTTCCTTTTTAATTGCCAATGTGTTTTTAGCATATTTAATTGGTAGTGATCATCTTATTCAATATGTCGTTGATGGTCCAACTGCACATTTAAATACACTTATTTCTCTGACCATTTTTACTGGTGTTTTCTATTTTGTTTTTGCTTGGTTTAGAGAACAAGTATGTGTTATTGCTTGTCCATATGGAAGACTACAAGGTGTGCTATTAGATACCAAGTCTATAGTAGTTGCTTACGACCATAAGCGTGGAGAAGGTGAAAATGGCAGAAAAAAATTCAGAAAAAAAGAAGATAGAGCCGCACTTGGTCATGGGGATTGTATAGACTGTATGCAATGTGTACATGTGTGTCCAACAGGGATTGATATTAGAAATGGCACACAACTAGAATGTGTAAACTGTACAGCTTGTATTGATGAATGTGACCATATTATGGATAGTATTAACCTCCCAAAAGGCTTAATTCGTTATGCAAGTGAAGAAAATATTGAAAACAAAACAAAGTTTAAACTTACAGCAAGAGTTAAAGGTTATATTGCTGTACTGGTAATTTTAATAGGCGTACTTATAGGAATGTTATTTTTACGAAACGATGTAGAGGCAAGAGTGCTTAGGCTACCTGGACAACTATACGAGCGAAAGGACAATAATATAATAAGTAACGTCTTTACCTATAAATTAGTTAATAAAACATCTGAAGAAATTAAAGATGTAAGCTTAAAATTGATGTCTCACGATGGCAAGATTAAACTAGTATCAACTCACGATGTGTTTGTGGTTCCATCACAAGGAATGACTGAGGGAACTATATTTATTGAAATTAATAATTCTAAACTATCAGGCGATAGAAACACGATTAAAATAGGTGTTTATGCCAATGATAAATTAATTGAAACCACAAGTGCTAACTTTTTAGGACCACGAAGCTATAATTAAAAAACACTGAAGATGAAACTAAATTGGGGAACAGGAATTGTATTAGCGTTTATTGGCTTTATTGCTTTCATCTTATACTTTGTAATTAACATGATTACTAATGATAAATTGAATCATGATTTAGTAACTGAAGATTACTACAAAGAAGAGCTTGCATACCAAGAAGAGATTGACAAACAAAACAACTCAAAATCACTATCAAAAAATATTACCTACAAAAAAACTAATGAAGGATTGGTTGTGTATTTCCCCGAAGATTTACAGCCAGAAAAAATTGAAGGAAAATTGTTCCTATATAGACCATCTAACAAACAACTAGATTTTGAAACTACACTTTCATTGTCTAAATCAAATTTGCTCATACCTGACAAACGTTTGGTAGATGGTCGTTGGGACATTAAAATAGATTGGCAATATAATGGAAAATCTTATTTATTTAAAGAAGACTTAATTTATTAACATGTTACTTTCGGCTTTAGCATTAGGTTTATTAGGAAGTTTCCACTGCGTTGGTATGTGTGGACCTATTGCTTTTATGCTTCCAGTTGACAGAACAAATTCCATTAAAAAAGGTTCTCAAATTGCTATTTATCATTTTGGCAGGCTTTTATCTTATAGTATCATAGGCTTAATTTTTGGTTTTGTAGGCAAAGGACTTTACATATTTGGTATTCAGCAGCAATTATCAATTGTTATTGGAGTGTTAATGATTTTGGTGGTCTTGATTCCTTACCAAACTTTTAATAAATATAATTTTTCAAAACCTATTTATAAACTTATTTCTAAAGTAAAAAGTGCTTTAGGAAAAGAGTTGCAAAAGAAAACTCCAGACACATTTCTAACCATTGGTTTTTTAAATGGCTTTTTACCTTGTGGATTGGTTTATATGGCCGTTTTTGCTGCCATTGCATCTGGAAATGCTCTTCAAGGAAGTCTATATATGCTTGTTTTTGGTCTAGGCACTATTCCTTTAATGACCACAGCCATCTATTTTAGTCAGTTTTTAAAAGGAAGTGTAAGACAGCGTATTCAAAAAGCTATACCAGTTTTTGTTGTTATAATTGGTGCTCTTTTTATTATTAGAGGTCTTGGTCTTGGAATCCCTTACCTCTCTCCTGCTCCAGTATATGATATGGCAAATTCCGCTATAGATTGTTATATTTAAAGTGATTTCTTACGTAATTTGCTAATTTATTAACAAATTTAGGAATGCTTTAAAAAATGTTCTAATTTTAATTTTCTCTCTTTTTGCTAATCTATTACCTCAAGTATCTTGAGTTAAAAGTCTTTATGCTTGATTGAGAAATGAGAAAAGTAAAAACAAAATCCCTCGAGCATTTTTTGAAAGAAATTGAAATAATAAAAAAGAAAGCTTCAGAATTAAACAAATTTGAGAACAACGTCGACAATTTGTTGAAAAATTTCAATAATCCAGAATCTGGAAGTTTTGATTTGCTAGAAAATTCACCAGTTTGTACAAAAATTATTGACTTAGACTTTAATCTCAAATATATGAGTAAAGCTGGGGTTGAAAAACTAAAATTAGAAAATATTTCATCTCATTATGGTAAGCCATATCCTTTGTCGTTTTATCCTAATTCTTTTAAAATACCTATGCAGGAATGCATGGAAAAAACTGTAAAAAACAAAGAAATAATTTCACATGAAGCAAGTATTTTAGATAGAGATGGTAATATACTTTGGTTTGAATCTACCGTAATTCCTATAAAAGACAGCAAAGACAGCATTGACTATATAATGATAATTTCTCAGGATATAACTGAGAGAAAAAATATTGAACTAGAAATAAAGAACAGTCAAAAATTTCATGAGTCTTTGCTATCAACCACTCCAGACATTATTTATGTTTACGATTTAGTTGAGAAAAAAAACATCTACAATAACAATGAAAACTTAAAACTATTAGGCTACTCTAAGGAAGATATTATTAATAATGGTAGCGACTTCTTATCTACAATAATGCATCCAGACGATTACAAATATTTTGTAAATAATATTTTTCCAAAATATAGCAAACTCACAGATGGGGAAATTATTGAGAAAGAGTATCGTGCTAAACACAAAAATGGCAATTGGTTATGGTTGCACACAAGAGAATCAATTTTCAAACGCAAAAATGGTATCCCTCTCCAAGTTATTGGTATAGCTGGTAATATTACTGATCGAAAAAAAATTGAATTAGATTTAAATCAGAGCCAGGAAAAGTTAAAAGAAGCCTTAGAAATAACCCAACTTGGAACTTTTGTTTTTAATGACAGTACTAATTTATTTGAAACTTCGGCAATAAGCGATTTAATTCTAGGTATTGATAAAAAATATAAAAGAGATCCTAAAGGATGGGTGAATTTAGTTCATCCTAATGATTTAGAAAATGCACAAAATCTACTTGACGATCCTTCATCAAGTTATGTCTCCTCAGAATTTAGAATTATTCGTCCAAAAGACAAAAAAACCATTTGGATTTCTGGTTTCCTTAAAAAAGAATATGATAACAAAGGTAATCGTGTAAAAATGATAGGAACACTTCAAGATATTAGCAAGCGTAAAAAAGCTGAAGAAAAACTAAGATTAACACAAGAACATTTAAAAAGCACATTCAATTTATCGCCTAGTATAATATCATCAGTTAACATAAATACTGGTTACTTTACAAATGCAAATGAAGCAATTACTAGAATCTTAGGTTACTCAGTAAAAGAGTTTATTTCAAAACCATTAAATGAATTTATTCACCCAGATGATTTACAAAAAACCTCAAATGCAGTTTCTGAAAATTTAAGAGGGAATAATGTCGCTTCATTTGAAAATAGATATTTATGCAAAAACGGCTCTTATAAATGGATTTCATGGCAAGGAACCTTACCAGATGAAAATGGAATAATTACTGCTATTGGCTCAGATATTAGTGATAAAAAGAAAGTTGAAGAGGATTTAAAAAAGAGCCTAAAAGAATTAGAAAACTATCATCAGCAACTAGAAACAGAAAATATTTTATTGAAAAAAGAAATGTCGTTATCATTTAATTTTGAAGACATGGTTTATACCAGCTCAAAAATGAGTGATGTTTTAACTATGGTTGAACAAGTAGCAAGAACAGACGCTAATGTTTTAATTCTTGGGGAAACAGGCACTGGAAAAGAATTAATAGCAAAAGCA
>Ga0209345_10004867_pt1 | contig 12747 bp, 10 predicted proteins | sample Cruoilmetagenom7_FD_187294 | JGI IMG/M metagenome (GOLD analysis project Ga0209345, IMG submission 187294) | Oil polluted marine microbial communities from Coal Oil Point, Santa Barbara, California, USA - Sample 7 (SPAdes) (version 2) | ecosystem: Environmental > Aquatic > Marine > Oil seeps ...
CTGGCATGGGTGGTGCTTGCAGGGTGGCACATCAAGCTTCGGGTATCACCAATATTGTTGGACAGATCGATCAATTCCAACGCATCAAGAACAGCATGGGCCTGCGCCCGCCCGCCATCGACAACGAAACTGAAAATCGGGCCGCAGGCATCCATCTGGCGCATCGCCAATTCATGGCGCGGATGGCTGGCCAAACCAGGATGCAGCAAGAATGCGCCCGTATTCTGCAGGCGGTCTTCCATAAATTGCCCCAGCTTTAGCGCATTATCGCTTTGCTTATGCGCGCGTAGCGACAGCGTTTCGAGGCCCTTTAGAACAACCCAGGCATTAAACGGGGCCAGGCTTGGCCCGGTATTACGTTGAAAAGGCATCAGTTTTTCATCAATGAAATCCTGGCTCGCGCAGATTGCGCCAGCCAGAACGCGGCCCTGCCCATCCATCAGTTTGGTTGCTGAATAGGCGACCACATCTGCGCCAAATTCCATTGGCCGCTGCAATGCAGGCGAACAAAATGCATTATCGACCACGCTGGTGATGCCATGCGCCTTGGCCAAGGCGCAAACTTTCGCAAGATCAACAATGTCGAGCGTGGGGTTAGCCGGGGTTTCAAAGAAAAACACCTTGGTATTGGGCCTGATCGCTGCTTCCCACGCATCATCATCAGCGCTGTCGATCACGGTCGTTTCAATGCCAAAACGGGGCAATAATTGGTCAACCAGCCAGCGGCACGATCCGAATGCGGCCCGCGCTGCAACACAATGATCGCCCGCCGACAATTGGCACAATAATGCCGCCGTCATCGCGGCCATCCCGCTGGCCTGCCCGCGGCATGCCTGCGCACCTTCCATCAATGCGATCCGTTCTTCCAGCATCGCAACAGTGGGGTTTTGAAGGCGGGAATAGGTCATCCCCTCAGCTTCACCTGCAAAACGCGCGGCCACAGTGGCAGCATCATCGTAACTGTAACCCGAAGTCAGAAACAATGCCTCAGATGTCTCGCCATGTTCGCTGCGCCAAGTTCCCCCGCGCACGGCCTGCGTGGCCGGGCGCCAATTACGGGTGACAGTGCGGTCCATTCCAGTGGTTTTTTTCATGAAACAGGGCTTAGTCGGCAGTGAATGCGTGGGCAAGCGCCACGTCGGCAATATCTTCACATCCCACACAATCGAGCATCTGCGCCCCTTCGATCATGGCCAGAAACTGGCGTGCTGCGCCAGCCGGGTCGGGATCATCGAGCGGGAGGTAATCCTGCACCCAGCCCACCAGCTTAAGCATGATGGTCCGCGCGCTGGCGCGATAGACATCATCGCCGCGCGCAGCCTGCGCCACAATCTGCCACCATAATGCCAGATAGGGCGATAATTGTTCGCTGCGCATGACCGCCGTGATCGAGGTGAGACATTGCGCGCGTGAGGCCCCGCGCCCTGTAGGCAGCGCATTATCCAGCGCATCAGAATAGGCTTCGGCCAAATGTCCCAGCAATGCCGCGATCAACCCTTCCTTATTCCCAAAATGGTATATCAACATCCGGTCACTGGTTCCCGCCGCCTTTGCCAAAGGGCGCAAGCTGGCATCGGACAAACCGTGCTGAAGGACATGATCGGCCATAGCCTGCAACATGGTTTCGCGATCAAGCGGTGTGCGGGCAATTGGGGGGCTGGCCATCTGAAAAATTGTAGCGGATGCTACAGCGCCTCACAAGGTTTGAACGCATATGCTTTGGGCCGAGCAAGTTTCTGGCGGGCGCAAGCTTTGCCCCCTGTTTTGGGCCCGAGGTCATGGCAAAACCGCTATGGCTGCATGCCAGCCGCCTGTCTGGCCCGCCAGCCCTGCGCTGTGCGGACAAGAGGCCTGCTGCACCAGCGGCAATGCCCGCGATAGCTGCCTTGATATTGATAAACGAAACGCCGTTTAACCCTGTGGCCAAGCAGCAGACAGATTACTGACAGGCGCATATTCTGGTCCCTTGCGTGATCAATCAGGCCCGATTGTGCATCGTAAATATTACAGGAATGTTTAAGCGGCGGAATTCAGATCAACGCAAATATCGCCTTCCTCGCTTGCCGCGTGATCGCCCCCTGCCTAGGGGTGATAAGTGATGAAGGCGCCCCGACCTTTTACGCGGCGATATACGCAGGACCCGCTTGGCTGGACGGCGCTGATCGCCTGCGGTTTTGCGCTGCTGTGCCTGCACCGGATCACCATCCCATCCGCCCCCTATTTTGACGAAGTGCATTATGTGCCCGCCGCGCGCGCGCTGCTCGATCAGTCACAATGGCTCAATCGCGAACACCCCCTTCTCGGCAAGGAATTGATCGCGGCCGGGATTGCCCTTTTCGCAGATGGTCCATTGGGTTGGCGTATCTTTTCCATAATTGCCGGGGCAGTAACGCTGTTTGCGCTGTGCCGGGCAATGTGGTTCGCCAGCGGCTCACGCTTTGCCGTCATCGCCGCGGGTTTGTTAATCGCGGCCAATTTCACCCTGTTCGTGCATTCAAGGATCGCAATGCTCGACATATTCATGGTGTGCTTTTTTGCGGTGGCCTTGTGGCAATTGGCCCGCGCTACGCGGGAACCGGAAACAGGGCGCATCAGGCTGGCCATTGCCGGTATTGCGCTGGGCCTGGCAATGGCATCCAAATGGAATGCTGCGCCATTGGCGGTAATCCCGGGTGTAGGTTTTCTGATCATCCGCGCGCGGGCCGGGCGCAGGCGGTTATTGAGGAGCCGGCGCGGGGCGCCGCTGCCGGGCATGACTTTGCTTGAAGCGGGGCTTTGGCTCGGGATTGTGCCGCTGATCGTTTATTGGCTGACCTATTTGCCCGCATATTTCTTTGCCAAGGGCGCATTGGAACCTGGCGGCATCATATCGCTCCACCGCGAAATCATAAGCCTGCAAAAAAGCGTGGTGGAGCCGCACCCTTACCAGAGCAATTGGGCCGACTGGATCCTTAATATCAGGGCGATCTGGTATCTTTACGAACCCATTGACGGCGCCCAGCGTGGGATATTGCTGATCGGCAATCCACTAACCATGTTGCTTGGCCTGCCGGCAATGGTGTGGGCTGGCTGGGCAGGCCTGATGAAAGGGCGCAAAGACGCGCTGGCGGTGTTTGTCTTCTACGCAGCGAGCGTCACATTCTGGATGGCGGCGGACAAACCGGTCCAATTTTATTATCATTATTTCCTGCCAAGCTGCCTATTGATGGCCGGGCTTGCCTTGGCCCTCGATGAATTATGGCGGCGCGCGGTGCGTTGGACGCCGATTATCGTTCTGGCGGCCAGCGGGGCGATATTTGGCTGGTTTTACCCGATCCTCAGCGCGGGCGCACTGAGCGCGCCCGGCAGCTTTGCTGACTGGATGTGGCTGGATAGCTGGCGTTAATGAAAGCGCCCCCACACAAACCGGCTGGATAAGGCATAATTCCACACCGAACCCACCACTATGCCCGCCAGTGCCGCCAGCACCCAATGCACGGTATGCGCCTGTAACATTGTGGCCACTGCGACATTGGCAAATGCGCCAATAGCGCAGGTCGCGCAAAAACCGATCCAGCCGGTCAGCATCGCTGAAAAACCGCGCAATCGCTGGTCGCGATAGGTCAACCAATTATTGAGCCAAAAATTAAAGCTCATCGCCGCCAAGGTGGCTGCAATCTGAGCCAATGCGAACCCGCTGCCAAACCATTGGAACACCAATCCCAGCACCGCCAGATGCACCAACACACCAACCGCGCCGACAGTGCCAAACAATGCAAAGCGCGCAGGAATAATGCGCCCGAAACCGCGTTCATACAGGCCGACAAGAAATTCAAACACCGCCGCGCGGTCAAACTTGCTTTCCCCTGCCCGGCGCTGGCCCAATTGCAGCGGAAATTCACAAACCCTTAGCGGGGGTTTCGACGCGGCGAGGATATCAAGCAGAAGTTTGAAACCGATCCCGGACAGGCGCGGCGCCAACATTCTGGCCCGGTCCGTTTCAATCAGGAAAAATCCGCTCATCGGATCGCTCAATTCCGCGCCCGTCAATGTGCGGGCCAACCTGTTTGCCAGATTGGAACCTTGTTTGCGGCGCTGGCCTGCCAGCCCCTCGGCATTGCCCCCTTCGATGAAGCGCGAACCGACCGCAATATCGCACCGGCCCGCCTGCACTGCATCCAACATTGCTGGCAGCAGAGCGGGATCATGCTGATGGTCTGCATCCATCACCGCCACATAAGGCGCAGCAGTGGCGCAAATCCCTTCTATCGCCGCTGATGCCAGGCCGCGCCGCCCGATCCGCTGGATTACCCGGATGCGCGGGTCGCGCAGCGCCAATGCCCTTGCGCCATCGGCAGTGCCATCGGCGCTATTATCATCGACAATAATCGCTTCCCAGCCATCCGCGCCCATCACCGCGTTGATCCGCGCAATCAGCGGCGCGATATTATCACGTTCGTCCAATGTGGGCAGGATAATCGCGAGCCGGAGGTTCATCCCGTCACAGGCGTTCCAGCACCGCATCACCAATCACTTTGGTGCCATCAGTGCCGCCCAAATCACCGGCACGAATGCCATCGGCCAAGGCCTTGGAAACGGCTGCTTCGATCCGCTGCGCCTCTGCTTCTTTGCCAAAACTGTGGCGCAACATCATCGCGGCGGAAAGGATGGCTGCCATCGGGTTGGCAATACCTTGGCCCGCAATATCCGGTGCGCTGCCATGAATGGGTTCATACAAACCAAAGGTGCCATATTCTGTCATGCGTTCACCCAAGGAAGCACTGGCCAAAAGTCCGATCGAACCGACACACATGCTGGCCTGATCGGACAGAATATCGCCGAACAAATTGCCGGTCACAATAACGTCAAACTGGCCGGGGCTACGAACCAGCTGCATCGCGGCATTATCAACATAAAGATGATCAAGTGCGACATCGGGATATTCTGCCGATACTTCGATTACCACATCGCGCCACAATTGGCTGGTTTCTAGCACATTGGCCTTGTCCACACTGGTCAAGCGGCCTTGCCGGCCCTGCGCTGCACGAAATGCGATATGGGCGATGCGGCGCACCTCATTTTCAGCATAGGCCATCATGTCCCATCCCTGCCGCTGCCCATCTTCCAGCACACGTGCGCCCTTGTCGCCAAAATACACATCGCCGTTCAATTCGCGCACGATCAGCAGATCGATCTGGCGGGCAACGTCAGGCTTAAGCGCGGACATATCTTCCAGCCCGGCAAATGTTGTGGCCGGCCGCAGATTGGCAAACAAACCAAGTGCTGTGCGCAAACCAAGAACTGCCTGTTCGGGCCGCAAATGCCGTTCCAGCCCATCGCACGATGGATCCCCAACCGCGCCAAACAACACAGCGTCGCAATCTTTGGCAATAGCAAGGGTTTCAGGCGGAAGCGGGTGCCCATGCCGGCGATAGGCCGCTGCACCGACATCGCCTTCAAACAAGGTCAATTGCGGAAGGCTGAGCGCTTCCAGTACGCGCACTGCCTCTTGTGTAACTTCGGTGCCGATGCCGTCACCAGCAAAAACTGCAATTTTCATTTCGCTACCCTTGATCTTTTATCCGGGCCAGCCGAGCGCCCAGCAATGTGCGCGCGGCCATAACATCGCCGCGCCGGTCGGCAAGTAAGTAGTGCTCGATCGGGTCGGCCAATGCTTCAAACGTTGCCAAATTCGCACCGAAATCATTTGCGCCAGATCGCGCCCCGCCGCCATAACCAAGTTCGCGCAGCAGCAGCATTTCGTAGGTAACCAACGCATCTATCCAACCGCGAGCCGAGGGTGCATTGCAAATTGCATCAAGCAATGCGGACAAGGCCAGATAGAGGTTGGGATAGGAATTCCTTTCCGGCAGCACCGTCGCTGTCAGAGCGCAAATCCACGAAATCGCAGCAGCGGGAAGCGGTTCGGACAGCCACGGCCCACGGCTTTGCACCAGCTCGATCCGGGCGAACGGCAATTGATTGTCCGATTTGGAACGCAATTCCGCCTCTACCAGATTGCCCGGTATCACCACCGGCCGCAGCACCCGCCCGCGGCCGCCAGCAATATATCCTGCGACCAAGCCTTCATGCTCGGTCAACATCCGCGCGATAATCGCGGTTTCGCCATGATGGCGTGCAGACAAAAGGATTGCAGGTGCGCGCAGGTGCATAGAACGAATGCTAGCCCATTTCACACAGTCTGCGAAGGGCCGCTATTTGGCGAGTGCGGCTTCCAATTCGGCAAGGCGGGCGCTCAGTTTATCATTTTCTTCCCGCGCCTTGGCGGCCATATCTTTCACCGCGTCAAATTCTTCGCGGCTTACAAAGTCCAGTCCGCCCATCGCTTCTTTTACCCGTTCACGCGTGCTTTCGCGGGCTTCACGGGTCATGCCCGCAACAGTGCCCGCCGCGCTATTGGCAAGTTTGACGAAATCGGCGATCAACGGGTTCTGGCTTTGCATCGGATATAAATGGGATGCCCTACCGTTTTTGTCCAGCCCTTCGGCTGCAAACGCATAAGATCAGCGCAAGAGGGCGGCGGCCCCCTCAGCCACGGGGCTAAGCCAAGGGGCCTCAGCCATGAGCCTCAGCGCATATGAAAACAGATCATATCTCGAAACGTTGGACCGACGCCGCCTGCGGCCCGCCATCTGCACCGGGATTGAGCTGAAGAATCTCATAGTTGATCGCAGTCGCAAACAAGATCCACGCCAGATAAGGCAGCAACAACAAGGCCGCCAATTTGCGCACCCGCCAAAACAGGATGATGGTAATCAGCACCAAAACATCAAGCGCAATCAATACATAGAGCGCAGCGGTGATCTGGTGGGCGATAAAGAACAGCGGGCTCCACAATAAATTGGCTGCCAATTGCAACAAAAACACCAGAATTGCGGCAAAACGCCCGCGCGCGCCCCACGCTGCGCAAACAAATGCCAGCGACAATCCCATTGCCAGATACAAAATGCCCCACACGATTGGGAAAGTCTCAGCAGGCGGGCTGATTTCCGGCTTAACCAAGGATGCAAACCAGAAATTTTCCGCGCCGCTTCCTGAAAGGCTTGCCGAAAAAAATCCTGCCAACATCACCGCAGGCACCGACAGCAAAGCCCAGCGCAAAAAACTGGCGCGAAGCTGGCTACGAGAAGCAACTACATTCATTCATATATCCTTGGCATATATCCTCGGCATTCATTCATCCCCGGCATTCATCCCCGGCATTCATCCCCGGCATTCATCCCCGGCATTCTTACAATCCCGCGCCTTCGTGCACCCCATGCCAAACCACTGGAGAATGATTCGCACGCTAGTGTATGTGGCCGTGTGGTCAAAGCCGCGCAACAAAGGCCAGGCCCATGTCCTACAATGGCGCTTTTTGCCCGCCTTTATCTGACTTTACCAGCGCACCTTATCAGCGGGTTCCGATATGCCGTAATTTGCAGCCTGTAACAGGTTTTGCCCCTAGCCCTTTCGATGCGCTGAAATCAGGAATTCCACATTGCCCTCTGGTCCGGTGATCGGGCTGGCGATTATCCCGTCCACGGCCCATCCAATGCTTTCCAGCCATTGATGAACCTCGTCGCAAACACGCTGATGCAAACCCGCATCGCGCACTACTCCTCCCTTGCCCACCTCCTCGCGCCCCACTTCAAACTGCGGCTTGATCAACGCCACCAAACGGCATTGCGGAGCGGCAAGATTAAGCGGCACTTCCAATACTTTACGCAGCGCAATAAAGGATGCATCACAAACCACCCAGCTACAGGGCCGATCGATTTGTTCGCGTGTCAAAATTCGCGCGCTGGTCTGTTCATTCACGCTAACGCGCGGGTCCTGCCGTAATTTCCACGCCAGCTGGTTGGTGCCTGAATCGACGGCGAAAACATGGCTTGCGCCCTTGGTCAGCAACACATCGGTAAATCCGCCCGTTGAACTGCCAATGTCCATCGCGGTTGCCCCGGCAGGGTCCAATTCGAACTGTTCAAGTGCATGGGCCAGCTTGATGCCCCCGCGGCTGACCCAAGGGTGATCGCGCCCGCGCACCTCCAAGGGCGCGTCCTCTGGTATTTGCTGGCCGGGTTTCGCCATTTTGATTTCGCCGCAATAAACCACACCGGCCATTACCAATGCCTGAGCGCGGGTCCGGCTTTCAGCCAACCCGCGTTCTGCCAGCAATTGATCAATACGCCGTTTCTTTGCCATATGCCCAAAAGCCGTTAGTGCGCATCGAATGCAAGAAAAACCCGCGAAATTCACTGCATAACTTATGGAGAAATCGTGACCACCGCTGCCACTTTGCTGCGCCCGCTGATCGGCCTTAGCCTCCTTTCACTAACCTGCTGTGCCTCACCCGCGCTGGACCAATCACCATCGGTGGATCCGCCCCCACCAGAACCCAAGCCAATGCCAATGCCAATACCAACGCCCACACCGGCCCCAACAAAGGCGCCGACACCTGCAACCCAGCTGACCCAATTAATCCATGCAGAGCCGGAAAACTGGCTTGATGCGCCCGTAACCAAGGGGGACTGGGTCTACCGCGTCACTGGCGTTGGGTCACAAGCCATCTTTGCTGATGCCGGGTCCGGCCCGCGTCTGGCGATCCGGTGTGATCGGACGCAAGGCCAAGTATTCATAGCCCGCGCAGGCAATGCCTCAGAACCGGTTGCAATGCGTATCCTGACCGAAACAACAACGCGCCTTGCCACCGCAGCACCTGATCTGGCCCTTGCCCCTAATCTGGTGGCCAGCGTTGATGCAGCCGATCCTTTGCTGGATGCAATGGCCATCAGCAAAGGGCGCATTGCGGTGGAAACTGCGGGCTTGGCGACACTATATCTGCCCAGCTGGCCGGAGATAACAAAGGTAATTGAGGATTGCCGTTAAGCTGCCCCGAACCCGGCCCCGAACCCGGCCCCAAACCCCGGCCCCGGTTATGCAGCATAAATTGCTGAGCCGGCCGCGAAAGCGCGTGATTTTGACGGCAAAATAGAAAATTACAAGACTTGTGCTGGGAAGCAAAACGAATCACACTGCAATCAAGATCAGCGGCCAACGCGGTCTTGGGTTTCGGGTAATCTGGTGAGTCAGGCCGGTAACTCTGGTTTCATAGCGCGAAAGGAGGTGATCCGATGTCTCATGGTTCAGCACGGGGGTCGGTAAGTTTCCGCACGGAGCATTATCGCAGGTAAACAGCGATAAAGGCTTTGTGGGCGGCACTTCTGGCCGCTGACCATGCGAAAGGCGGTTCCCGGCATAGTCGGGGCCGCCTTTCTCATTTTCAAATTTAGGGGTAAGGGCACGTTTCGGGCAAAAAAGCCGACCTACCATTTATTGCTTGATTAAGACCTTTCACTTGCCAAATGTTTCACAGAGCCCTAGGCGCTCCCTCGATAAATGAGGATCACTACAATGGCCGAAACACCGGCACTTACCTTTGCCCATCTTACGCACCCGGCACCCACATCTGCTGCGGAGCGCACTGCTGCCATTGCGGACCCCGGCTTCGGCACGGTTTTTACCGACCATATGGTTTCGATCGATTATGATGAAGGGCGCGGCTGGCACAGCGCCAGAGTTGGCCCGCGCGAACCGATCCCGCTGGATCCTGCTGCATCAGTGCTGCATTATGCACAGGAAATCTTCGAAGGTATGAAGGCCTATCGCCAGCAAGATGGCAGCATTGCGCTGTTCCGGCCATACGCCAATGCCGCGCGCTTCAATGCCTCTGCCACCCGCATGGCAATGCCCCGAATGCCTGAGGAAATGTTTGTCGAAGCGGTCCGCCAATTGGTCGACATTGACCGGGAATGGTTTCCCACTGTCGATGGGGGATCGCTCTATTTACGCCCATTCATGTTCGCCAACGAACCATTTTTGGGTGTTCGCCCGGCCAAGCAATATAAATTTCTAGTGATTGCCAGCCCTTCGGGCCATTATTTCAAATCAGATGCACCCGCAGTCAGCATCTGGGCCAGCCGCGAACATGTGCGCGCCACACCCGGCGGCACTGGCGCAGCCAAGACCGGCGGCAATTATGCCGCATCTTTGGTCCCGCAGGCGGAAGCCCTTGCCAAGGGGCACGATCAAGTTGTGTTCCTTGATGCAGTGGAACACAAATGGATCGAGGAATTGGGGGGCATGAATTTGTTCTTCGTGTTCAGCGATGGCACCATTGTTACACCGCCGTTAAATGGCACGATCCTGCCTGGTATAACCCGCGACAGCTTGCTTCAACTAGCGCGCGAGGAAGGGTTAACTGTGCGCGAGGAGCCCTACAGTATCGACCAATGGCGCGATGATGCAAATAGCGGATATCTACTGGAAACCATGGCTTGTGGCACCGCTGCAGCGGTGACGCCGGTTGGCCATGTTGCCGGGCCAGACGGCGAATTTACCATCGGTTCGGGCGGCCCCGGCCAGCTAACTTCAAAAATGCGTGAACGCCTTGTCGGCATCCAACGCGGGTTCGTTCCCGACACTCATGGTTGGCTGACGCGGGTGGATTGAGGAATTTGGGCTTGGGGCTTGGGGGACCTACCCCATCCCAAACCATCCCCATTTTCAATTTCTACCCCAGCGCCAAGCAGCCTGAGGCGCGCGGGGGAGCTGCGGCCTAGGGATAATGATGATCGCAGGCTTGCCCGCAATTCAAAACTCTGCGGTCAGCTATCAACCGCCATATCGCGCAATTCCTTCAGCCACAGATCAGCCACCGCATCGCTTGGCGCGCGCCAGTCCCCGCGCGGGCTCAGCGCGCCGCCCGAACTAACCTTGGGGCCATTAGGCATTGCGCTGCGTTTAAACTGGCTAAAGCCGAAGAAACGCCGGAGAAATTTCTCCAGCCATTCACGAATATTCGCCTGATCATATTCGTTTTTCTTGGCCTGAGGGAATTCAGCAGGCCATTCCCCCTCATTAACATCGCGCCAGGCGTGCCATGCCAAAAACGCCACTTTTGACGGCCGCTGCCCAAAACGGATCACATGGTGAAGGAAAAAATCGTTCAATTCATAAGGGCCGACCAATTCTTCGGTGCTTTGCAATGAACCATCAGCGGCAATTGGCACTAGTTCCGGCGAAATTTCGGTCGCCAGAATGGATGCCAACACCGCATCGGTTGCCGCATCAAACTGGTCAGTGCGCGTGGCCCAGCGGATCAGATATTGGATCAATGTTTTGGGGACACCAGAATTGACCCCGTAATGGCTCATCTGGTCGCCCACACCATAGGTGCACCAGCCCAGCGCCAGTTCCGAAAGGTCGCCCGTCCCGATGACAAATCCATTGTGCTGGCCGGACAGGCGGAACAAATAATCTGTCCGCAGCCCTGCCTGAACATTCTCAAAAACCGTATCATACACCGGATGCCCATCTGCAAAGGCATGGCCGATATCCTCCAGCATTTTTTTCGCGGCAGGCTTAATATCAATCTCGGCCGAGGTGATCCCCATCGCCTTCATCAGCTTCCAAGCGTTGGATTTGGTGCCATCACTCGTGCCAAAACCAGGCATGGTATACCCGCGGATAAAACTGCGCGGCAGGCCCATACGGTCACAGGTTTTGGCCGCCACAATCAGCGCATGGGTGCTATCAAGCCCGCCTGAAATGCCAATTACCATTGATTTGGCATGGACCGCCTCGATCCGGCGCATCAGTCCATCGACCTGAATATTGAATGCTTCGTAGCAATCCTCGTCCAACTTATGCGCGCGATTGGGCACAAAGGGAAAACGCCGCAAGGGCCGGATCAGGCCGATATCGCCGGTGGGCAGGCGGTGTTCAAATTGGATTGTGCGGAACCAATCTTCGGGCCTGCCGGCATCTTGCGCTGCATCATTAAAGGTCTGCATCCGCATCCGCTCGCCCAAGATCCGGTCGCAATCAACATCCGCAATGCACAATGCAGGATCAAGGCTGAAACGTTCGCTTTGGGCCAATAGATCGCCCAGCTCATAAATCATGCCCTGCCCATCCCACGCCATATCGGTGGTGCTTTCGCCGTGTCCGCTGGCGCAATAGGCATAAGCGGCCACCGCGCGGCTTGCTTGCGCGCGGGCCAGCAGATGGCGTTCATCCGATTTGCCGATCGTTACGTTTGATGCGCTTAGATTGGTTAGGATTGTTGCGCCGGCCAGCGCACCCATTGTTGATCGCGGAATTGGCGCCCAGTAATCTTCACAGATTTCGATGTGAAAGATGAAACCGGGAATATTGCTGGCGGAAAAAATCAGATCAGTGCCGAACGGCGCTGTCTGGCCCCCAACATCAATTGTCAGCCCCTGAATGGAGCGCCCGTCAGCGAACCAGCGTTTTTCGTAATATTCGCGGTAATTGGGCAGGAAGCTCTTGGGAACCACGCCCAAAATTCGGCCCGCCGCAATCGCGATTGCACAATTATAGACCCGGCCATTATACCGCAGCGGCGCGCCAATCAGCAGCACGGTGGTCAAATTTATGCTGGCCTCAATAATTTGGCCCAGCGCATCATCCACCCCATCCAGCAAGGCTGATTGAAGCACCAAATCATCCAATGCGTAAGATGATACGCAAAGCTCCGGCATGATAACCAGATCGACATGGGCATCATGCGCGCGCTGCGCCTGATCCAATACAGCAGCGGTATTGAACGCCACATCCGCCGTGCGCACCTTGGGCGTGGCGGTGGCCACGCGAACAAAGCCGTGGCGATGGATTGAAGAGAAAGGTTGATCCTTGATCGTCATCGCTTCAGCGTCCTGATTGTTTGTTTTACCTAAATCCGCC
>Ga0209345_10004869_pt1 | contig 12743 bp, 8 predicted proteins | sample Cruoilmetagenom7_FD_187294 | JGI IMG/M metagenome (GOLD analysis project Ga0209345, IMG submission 187294) | Oil polluted marine microbial communities from Coal Oil Point, Santa Barbara, California, USA - Sample 7 (SPAdes) (version 2) | ecosystem: Environmental > Aquatic > Marine > Oil seeps ...
AATAAAAAAATAGTACTTTTTGAAAGAAATCCTATTGAAGAGCGTGATTTTACTGAAGGTATTGCAACTACTATTTACAACAACTTAAAAAGTAAAAGTAATGTAAAAACTATAAATAATTTACATGATCTGTTCAATTTTATTGAATCAATGGAGGAATGAAAATTTCATGGATCTTACTAGAATAATTAACGAAAAAAAGAGAAAGTTAGCACATAACAGCCATGGCGGTGAAATTTATAAAATTAATAACTTACCCGATCTTAATTCATTATTAGATTTTAGTACTAACATCAATCCACTTGTTTCTCTAGACCTTTTTAAACGCGCATATTTGGATTCCATAAATCAAGTCTCCAGATATCCCGATTCAAAATCATCTATATTGAAAGAACAATTAGTGAAATATTTCAAGAATAAAATAACTGCAGAAAATCTAATTATTGGTGCAGGTTCTGAAGAATTAATTTCGATTTTTTGTAGTATGTTTATCGATTCTGGTGATGAAGTAATATTATACCAACCAACCTTTACTGAATACGCTTGGGCTATTCAAAAAAACGAAGGAAAAATTATTAATGTTTACAGAAAACCGAAAAATAATTTTCAGCTTGAATGTGACCCTATAATTAGTCGAATTACTTCTAAAACTAAAATCATTTTTATATGTAGTCCTAATAATCCTAATGGTTTACTTGATCCTTTAGAAAAATTGGAAGAAATTATAAAAACTGCTTCAGAAAATGATATTCTTGTATTTTTAGATGAAGCATTTATCGAATTTACAGGCGAATCGAATTCTTTCGTAAATAAAATTGCGTTATTTGATAATTTATTTGTGTGCCGAAGTTTTACAAAATTTTTTGGTATACCCGGACTTCGAATAGGGTTTGGAGTTAGCAATGCTAGTATTATCAATTATATCACAAATGGTCAAGTATTATGGCCTGTTAATTGTGTTGCTCAAAGGGTTGCCCAAGAAATATTAAAATCTAAAGAGTTTATTGATAAGTCTTTAAATTTCTTTTCTGAAGAATCAAAATTCGTTATCAGTGAATTAAAAAAGATTAAAGGGTTAAAAGTCTATCCTACTAACACGAATTATATTTTAATTAATACAAGAAAAACAGGAGTTAAGGCGTCTAAGATAAAGGAATGCTTACTCGAAGAAAAGATTTTAATCAGAGATTGTTCAAATTACGAGGGATTAAATGGATATTACATTAGAATTTGTATTAAATCAAGAGAATTAAATTTAAAATTAATTTCTTCTTTAAAGAAAATATTTCGGCCCCAAATGCACGAGAAAGGCCTGATTTCAATAAATAAAGCAATGAGGGAAAAAAAATTAACTGGTATAGATAAAAAATGTGATTATTACCCCTGCCATACGGGGTTGGAAGATTGTACTTTTTGTTATTGCCCTTTTTATCCTTGTTATCAGAATGATACTGGTGGTTTTGAAAAAGTTTATTCCAAGACGGGAGGTTTTATCTGGGCGTGTTCTTCTTGTATTTTTCCTCATAAAAAAGAAAATGCGAAAAAAATACTTAATGGACTAATAGAATTAGGACAAGATTTGAAATCTATTAGTAAAGAAAAACTAATGAAGTTACGAACAGATATTTTAAAACAGAATGGAATTAATGATGAAATGTAAAGCATTAATGGTTCAAGGAACGACTTCATACGCAGGAAAATCTATGCTAGTTGCTGCATTATGTCGAATTTTTAGCGATATGGGTTATAAAGTCGCTCCTTTTAAATCTCAGAATATGTCATTAAATTCTTATGTTACTGAAGATGGCGCAGAGATAGCTCGATCTCAAGTAGTTCAAGCAATAGCCGCAAGAGCGAAACCAATCTCTGAACATAACCCTATCTTGTTAAAACCAAGAGGTGATCTATCATCGCAGATAATTCTTATGGGAAAACCATTTGCCGATTATCATGTAAAGAATTATTATTCCGATTTTATTCCACAATTAATTTCATCTATTAAAAAATCTTTATTAACTTTACAAGAGAATAACGATATTATTATAATTGAAGGTGCTGGAAGTCCGGCAGAGATCAATTTAGCGAATGTTGAAATTGCGAATATGTTCGTTGCAAAATTAATTAATGCACCAGTCATATTAGTTGCTGATATTGATCGTGGGGGTGTTTTTGCATCTATTTACGGTACTATTAAATTGTTAAAAACTGAAGAACAAGATTTGATTAAATTTTTCGTTATCAATAAATTTCGTGGAGATGTAAAAATCTTAAAACGGGGTTTTGATAGATTTGAAGATTTAGTAGGAAAGAAATGTATTGGTATAATACCATATATTCAGAATTTAAAATTGCCTGCAGAGGATTCGCTTTCTTTAGAAGAATCTGAAAGCATTGGAAATTTAGAAGTTAAAATCATTCGGCTACCACGAATATCAAACTTCACAGATTTTGAAGCGTTGAGTTGGGAACCAGAGGTCCACATATCATACGTGAATTCTCCTGAAGATCTAGATCAAGCAGACCTTATTGTCATTCCTGGCACTAAAAATACGATAAGCGATTTAAAGTGGATGGAACAAAAAGGTTTTACATCTAAACTACATGAATTAAAGAAATTAGGATATTTAATAATGGGTATCTGTGGCGGATATCAAATTTTAGGAAAAAGTATTATTGATATGAATATTGAAGGTAATTCCATTGGTGAATATCAAGGTTTAGGCTTTTTACCAATCAGAACGGAATTCAAATCTTACGATAAAATAACAAGACAAATAAAAGCTGAAATTGTAGGCTTTCCTCCGTTCAACGGACAGCTGATCGATGGGTATGAGATCCACATGGGAAGAATAAATCGAGATTTCGACGCAATACCTTTATTGAAAATTAAAGATAATCTAAAACAAACTCAATTCACTTTTGGTGGAGTAATTAATAAGGAAAAGACGGTATTTGGTAGTTTAATTCATGGATTTTGGGATAATGATAAATTTAGGGAACAATTTATTGAATATCTATTATTTAGAAAAAATATAAAAAAGAAAACACATAAAAAAATTAGATACCAAGAAGTAATAGAAAAGAATATTCAAAAGATAGCTAAAGTTGTTCAAGAAAATCTTGATATTAAAGAAATTATAAAATTAATAAGTTAATAAATTTGAGTGAATTAAATGGATTTTACTCTATATTCAGATTATTTCATCATAATAAATTGCTTGATAATTCTATTTTCCTTAATAATTGATTTGGTTATTGGTGACCCACATTTTAAAAATCACCCAGTAATGCTTATCGGAAATACTATCAGTTGGTTGAAATCTAAATTAAGAACTGGTAAAAGAAAGCAAGATAAAATTTTGGGAATTGTATTGATATTTCTTGTTATGTTAATCTTTTGCTTACCTATATATCTTTCTCAGATTATTCTATGGTGGTTTTGGAATATTTGGATTATATCCGATTGGGACATCCCTAACTTGATAAATATCTTAACATTTTCTGCTTTAATGGGATTTGTATTGAAATGGTCATTTGCAGTAAAAAATTTAGGGGATGTAACATTACCTATTAGCGAGGCGTTAAAACAAAATAACTTAGAAAAAGCTAGAACTGAACTTTCATTGATTGTTAGACGTGAAACAAAGGAACTGGAAAAAAAACACATTCTCTCTGCAACTATAGAATGCATTGCTGAAAGCTCTACTGACGCAGTAACTAGCGTATTTTGGTTTTATTTGATGGGGAATTTATTAGGTATAATAATTTTTACCTATTTTCATATTCATTTTATGTGGTTGTTCTTAGGAATTCCTTTTGCTTATGCATTCCGTATAATCAATACTGCCGATAGTATTGTTGGGTATAAAGATTTGGAAAATATTAATATTGGTTGGTTTTCAGCAAGGATGGACGATTTTTCAAACTACTTACCAACTCGTCTTACAGTAATATTTATGTTATTCGCAGGTTTATTAATGAAAAAAAAAGTTAAAAACGCTTGGAAAATCTTAAAATTAGAAAAAAATAACACAGAGAGCGTCAACGCGGGTTGGACAATGAGTACAATAGCGGGATTATTAAATATTCAACTAGAAAAAATTGGATATTATAAATTAGGAATTCCTATTAAAACTCTTGAACCTTACGATATTAATACCGCTTATAAGTTGATTCAATTAACAATTATTTTATTTATACTTTTTATTTCAACTATTATATTTTCAATAATAATGATAATATTATCATAAAACATTTGTAAAAATTGGAATATTCTGAGAAAAAGCATGCAAATTGCAGCAATAATTATGGCAGGAGGAAAAAGTTCTCGATTTGATTTTAACAAAATAGAAATAGAATATCAAGAAAAACTGTTACTTCCACTTGGAGGTAAGTATCTAATCGAATATGTTATTAATGCTATACTGGCTACTAAAAGTATCAATAAGCTAGTTATTGCCATTTCATCATTTACACCTCATACGAAATCGATTATTAAGATGTTGAATTTGCCAATTGAATTAATTGAAACACCTGGAGCCGGTTATCATTCTGATTTAAAATTCATAATTAAAAAACTTAAACTTGGAATTACAATGACAGTTGTAGCTGATATTCCATTAATTAAACCAGATATATTGGATGAAATCATTAATAAATATTTTAAATTAAATAAACCAGCACTCACAGTTATGACTGATATGAGATTATTTATTCAACATGGATTAACACCAACAATTGTATTCCCCTCAGAAAATGATCAGATAAAACTAATTCCAGTAGGGATTAATGTTATTAATGGTGATACTATTGATCAACAAGAACTTGATCAAGCGATTCTAATTAGTGAATGGGTCGAATTAATTTATAATATTAATACTATCGATGATTATTCTAAATTAAAAAAAATTTTTGAAAATAGGAAAAACGAATCTTTTTCCTAATTTGAATTTCATAAGATACCTTTTTTAATATCAAAAAAGTATTATTAACTATCAAAATTTTAAAAATAGGAAAAAATCAAATATGATTAAAACTAAAATAACAGAATCATTTGGGATAAAATATCCAATATTGAGCGCTCCTATGGGTCCATTCTACACGACTGAGTTATCTGTAGCTGTTTCTGAGGCAGGAGGACTTGGTGTTGTAAGTCACGCAACTTTACGAGGAAAAAGTTCGATAAAAGATATGGAAAATCAGTTAGATTATGTAATTGAACATACAGATAAACCATTCGGCGTTAACATTCGAACTGCTCGCGTTCAGACGGATCATAAGATTATGTTAAGAAAAGTTGCTCAATTAAGTAAATCAAATCCAAAAATTCGCGAACAGTTAATCTATGTACTTACAAGTGCTGGAGGTTCTCGAAATGCTAGTAAGATATTAAAACAAAAGGCACCTCATATCATGCACTATCATGTTGCTCCAGCTTTATGGTTAGTAGATAAAGTATATGCTGCAGGATGCGATGGAGTCGTTGCTACGGGAACGGAAGGGGGCGGTCATCAAAGTTATGAAGGAATTAGTACATTAGTTCTAGTTCAACAAGTTGCCCAAAAATACCCCGAAAAGCCTTTAATTGCATGTGGTGGTATTGCAAGTCCAGAAGGAGTAGCTGCGGGATTAGCTATGGGGGCTGATGCTGTTGCTATGGGGACACGATTTATTGCATCTAATGAAAGCGAATTCCATCCTAATTATAAAGCGTTAATTCCACCTGCGACTGCTCGAGATACATTACTTACTACTGGTGGGTTTGGGCCAATAAGACTATTGAAGAATAAATATTGCTTAGAACATGGAGCGCTCATGACAAAAGAAGAAAAAATTAATCAAGAATTAGCGTACGATATGGATGGATTCATGGAAGATCTTTATCGATACGAAATCGTGTATACTAAAGGGGATGTAGATAATGGAGCTATTCCAGTGGGGCAAACTTGTGGTCTAATTGATTCAATAATGGATGTTGGCGATATTCTTACCAGTTTTACAAATAAAGCAGAAAAAATATTAAAGAATTTGTGTTCTAATATCTCTTAAAAAATTCGTGAAAAAATCCATTTTTTTTTTTCAAACTCTTTTTGAACTAGAATTAATTTTTTTAATAATGAAAACAGCCTCACTTGAATTACAAAAAAAAATCAGGGAATTATCTAAATTATCGTATAAAGCAATTACAGAATTATCTAAATGTAAGTCATGTGGAACTTGCGTCAAGTATTGCCCACTAAATATTAGAAAGTTCAACGACGAGGGAAAAGCTATAACAATTATAACTGAATCTAATTGTGGGGGTTGCTCTGTATGTTACCATAGATGTCCTAATAAAGCTATTAGATTATTTCCAATTCGTAATAACCAATAAAATTCTTGATCAAAATTAGATTTCTATCAATATTATTCTTTAAAAAAATCGTTCTTAATGATCGATATTCTTAATTTTTATTATAAAGAAAGAAATTTTTAAATATTAAGGAAGTATAATGAATAAATAAGGTTTGATTTAACCTTTTCAAACCTCTAACATATATTATAATAATGAAATCTAATGTGAAAATAAAAATGAAAAGAAGAACTAGTTTAAAACTTCAGTATAAAGCTTATTCCATTACAGTTTTAATTATTATCTTAATTTTGCCTATAGCCAATTTTATCCCAAATAACTTATATCCAAGTGATTCCTCAAACAAACCAAAGACTCAAGCTGATGATTCTGGAGAAGATTCAATTTTATGGAAATTAGGGAAAGGGTTACCCGGTTCTGGAGCGACAATGCAACCTAGATTAGTCAATCTTACAGAAGGAGGGCCTCCATTAATTGTTGTTGGAACTGATGGAGGTCTTGCAGCAATTACATTAGATGGTTTTATCAATATGAGTTATAGAACTTTTGGACCAGTAATTGATTTTGAAATTATTGAAGATATTTCAGGTGATAATCTGGATGATATTGTACTTATTACCTATTTTCAAGAACATCCAAATTTAATCGCAATTTCTTCTAATAATGGGTCAGAAATATGGAAGTATAAGACCACAATCGAAGGAATTAGTGCTGAGACGTATCAAGCACAAAAATTTATTCCATATTCATGGGATATTAAATTAATTAATGATATAACTTCTGATGATATACCAGAAATCGTAATTTCTTCGTGGTATAGATTAATTGCTATAAATGGAAAGTCTGGAAATAAAGTATGGATGAATGATCATGACTTTACCAATGATGTTTGGAAATTAGAAGTAGTAGAAGATATAAATGGAAACGGATTTGAAACTATTATTGCCGGTTCAGAAGAAGGAAAATTATGTGCATTTGATTCTCAAGATGGAAGCAAACTTTGGACTTTTACAGTAGAAGGAACACAAGTAATAACTTATAGCGTGACTGGTCTTACTCTTGTAACTGTACCCAATTCTATCGATGATATAAAGGTTGTTGGAGATGTTAATAACGATGAGATTAGCGATCTCTTAATTGCTTCTGACGATGGGTATTTACGATTAATCTCGGGAAGGAATAGGCAACTTCTTGACGAGAATGTTTGTTATAATATAAGTGAAACTACAGAAACATTATATGATAGGTCCCTGACTTCTCCATATTCATCATTAAAAAGAATATTTATGAAATCTGGAATAAAAATTTACGAAACGCCTGATATTAATAATGACGGGATTAAAGAATACATTTCAATCGCATCTGATCTTGATTATTCTTCAAATTCACAAGACAAAATAATTCAAGGTAGAATATTTAATATAATAGATCCCCTATCCGAAATAAATAAGATAAACATCACCTATAGTTTAAACTGGACTTATAATAGCTTTTTTCTCAGTTCTTATCCCGAAATAATTAAAGTAGATTCTGATATTTATATTTATTACTATTCTTATGAATCTAGAAGTTACACAGCAAAGATTAATCGATATAACATTAATGATAAAAAATCAGAGAATCCAGAGGTTGTTTACACAGATCTGGGTCAATATGAGAGCGTATCGCGTCGTTCTGGAAGTGAGAAAGGGCATTATTTCTTGAATGTGGGTGATCTTAATAGTGATGGTGTGGATGATTTATTTGCTTTTACTGCAAATGGTCGTTATTTATGTATTGATTGTAAAAATAATGATATCCTTTGGGTGAGAACTCAAGAGGCATCTGAAATAGAGATAACTGAGATTAACGATTTAAATGGTGATGGATTTAAAGATTTCCTAATAATGCAAAAAAGTGATTTTGAACCAGATTGGATTAGTTCTGAAACCTCGTCTCAAACTACGGAAAAACCAACCATCATAGTTGAATTATATACAATTGATGCAAGAACGGGAAATATAATATGGTCTTTAAATATCCCTTCACCAGAATATTATAATGGACTAAGGGACTTAAAACATATGGGGGATATTACTGGTGATGATACGGATGATTATGGGGCATGGATTATTCCTTCAATAATACCTTCCGATGTTTCGGAAATTATAAAAAATCTAATAGGGAATGGGACAATTGATCCTTATAAAGCAGAAGCGATTTATAGGTCTCTTTTAACTAAATATACTAAAGTTTTAGTTATTGATGGTTCCGATGGTAGTATTATTTGGAATACTCCTATGATAGACTTTCCATATAAATTTTATCGCGAATTTGAATACAATGGGACTTATTTAGATCCTGTTGATGGATCTTCCTCCGGAAAAGACATATATAATAGAATTAATGGTGAAATAGATAATACTTGGATTAATAGTAGTTTTAATATTCAGTGGGATGGGGAAGGGGGGGACCCATGGAATACCTCGTCATTAGCGCAAGCAAGTAGCATTGACCTTATAAACGGCACTTCTTCCGATCTCTTATCTGATTTATTGAGTGATGAAGGAAATTATACTATTAACGCTGAATATGTAGACTCTTCATGGAAAGCGATAATGGATTTAACAATTCCAGTAAATTTACTTGACGATGGTTTATTGGGGGGTATGGATTATCCACTTTCCCAAATTGAACGACTTTCTGCTCTTAAAATGCAAACTAGTCTAATGGTAAATACTTCATCTTCTAGTTGGTATAATTTTACTTATGAAATTTTTGACATATCAAATAACAAATGGGTTTTATGCAACTGGAGTTCAGAACCTAAAACTTGGAACAATCACACTTATCCTGATCTTAAAGGTGATTTTGAATCGACAAGGACAAGTTTTAATTATTTTCCTTTACATAATAACTCTTTTCAGGATGATCAAATGTGGGTAATTACACGTGGAACTCACGACGCAGATTATTTTATTGAATTTGATTATGAGAACAAAACTACATTATCAAATTTCGTAGATGTAAACAAAAACATTCAAATTCGTTTAAATATAACAAACGATAATAGTGCATTTAATTTGACGATTAATGATTTTGGTCTTGCAGCATTTTATTGGGGATTATTTGACAATGAATACGATAGATATTATATGTGGAAATATGCTAGTGATGAATATAGTGAAGATGAATTCGATGTAAGTAATCTACTAAATTTAGAAATTCAAGATTTTGAAGTTATTAACGGAAATAACGATCAATATCTGGATTTAATTGCAGTAATTGGTTTTGAAAACTACGATACGCCTAATACATGGAGTACAAGAATCCGCCTTTTTGATCTAAAAAACAATATGGCTTATACTAAATGGAGTCTTAATCAAACACTTCTTCCATACCAAAATGTACGGGTTTTACCTTTAAATAATAGTCTAAATAACTGGTTATTAACTGGAATCTTCCAATTCGGAAGTAACTTTAATTGCTCTCATAAATTAATAAGTGATCCTTATTGGGATTCTCAAATATCTCATTTTGAAAGTTATTCGGATTCTCAAGTATTAATTAGCTATTCCTGGGAAATCATTCCAAACTTTCCAGCAGAATTATATATTGGTTCTATACCTTATGAATTTCCTGGAAAAACAAATATATCGAAAGATGGAAAAATAGGAATTATTGTAGGAGAATATGGATATTTGGAATACGAATGGTACCAAGGGCAAGAGGGATCTTTCTATTCATCTTTTATCAATATTCGAATTATTGATATTAGTAGCGGATCAACAGTATGTAAAATCCCGACTGAAAATTTGAGATCAGCAAAAGGCTATAGTGATGAGAGTATTATAGGAAAGATTGACTTTGGTATAGAAGGTGCAGGTTATCTATTACTAATTTCCCACGAAGATTTCAATGGTGATGATTTCCTTGATCATGTTGGCATATATTATATATATGAATACTCTGAGGATCATTATATGCATGGAATGGAATGTAAAATATTTAGCGGTAATTCTAGCGATTCTAATCCTGATCTTATATTTAAGGAATATTTCGCGGACGTTTCTATAAACGACAATACTTATTTATCAGATAAACTTAAAATGCCTTTTGCTTCAATCGGAGATATTAATAATGATGGAACTTCTGAAGCAATAATAGGAATACAATCCGAGATACATTCTAGCTCTGCATGTAAACATTCTTATATCAATTTCTATGATATTTTTAATAGTAATGAAAATGAACCAATCGAATTAACTAATTATAAATGGGTACTAGAATCTGCTAGTTGTTTGAACCCTTATTACTCTTACTACAACTATGAATTTATCTTAAATGTAGAAAAGATTGAAGATATTAATGGAGACGGATATAACGAGATTTTTATTGAGCATGATTATTACAGAAAAACAACAGATGATTATAATACGGAGCTGTATGAAAAAATTCCGACGTCAGAAATTATGGATATATTCAATCAGACAATTCTTTATAGATTTAATATGGAGCTTAATTCAATACATCCAATTGTTGATTTAAACGAAGATGGAAGCAAAGAACTATTAATCGCTAGCGGAGAATTGGTGTATTGCATTAATTCTAAATTTAACATTCAGATTTTAAACCCTAAAAATAGTGAATCTATGATTTCTAATAATTTCAATATTGAGTGGGAGACCGATTCACAATATGATAGCTTTGAAGTATTAATAAACGGGGTTAGTCAAGGTTATACAACTGCTAAAAACATACAAGTTTCTCTAAGTTCAGGTTGGAAAGATATAAGTGTTATTATGACCGATAAGAGTGGCTTAATATTATCTGTTAATACCATCAAAGTATTAGTGCCATCTAATCAAATTCATTTAATATTAACTTTCGTGTTAATTGGTGCTTTAGTTGGGGTTTACATATATTACCGACGATATAGTAAAAAACAAAAAGAGTTGATTTTAATTGACAAAAAAATTAGTGAAGGAGGTAAAAAGTAAATGATCACGAAAGATTCAAAAATAAATCTTGAAATTTGGAGTGATAAATTAACAAAAATCTATGGAAAAGGAAATGAAGCACTAGAAGCTGTATCAAAGATTGATCTTCGAGTGAAACCGGGAATTCATGGATTCTTAGGACCAAATGGAGCTGGAAAAACAACAACCCTCAATATGTTAGTAGGAGCTATTTCTATAACTGAGGGGGACGCCAAAATAAGAGACTTGAAAGCAGGTACAGTTGCAGCTAAACAATTGATTGGTTTTTTACCTCAAGATCCTGTTTTTTATGAAGATATGACTGGAGAAGAATATTTAATATATATGGGACAATTAGGAGGATTGCAAAAAAAAGAAGCTAGATTAAAGGCTCAACAACTTCTAGATTTTTTTAATCTTTTTAAAGCTAGAAATAGAGAGATAGGCACCTATTCTGGAGGGGAGAAACAAAAAATCGGTATTGCGGCATCCTTAATACATGATCCTGAAGTGTTAATCCTTGATGAGCCTACAGCTAATTTAGATCCAATAGGTAGAGCGGATGTGGTTCAGAAAATAAAAGAATTATCAAATAGAGTTAGTGTATTTGTTTCAAGTCATATTTTATCTGAAATTGAGCAAATGTGTGAAGATGTAACAATGATAGATAATGGTAAGATTATAATTTCGGATTCTATCAGTAATATTAAAAAGAGCTTTATAAGCAATTTATATATTTTAGATACTAATATGAACGAAAAATTCGTAAGTCAATTGAAGGATAAAAAGTATATCTTAAAAATTCGTATTGATGATATAGATGGAAAAGTTCATATTATTCCTAAAGATGCTGAAAAGCTTAGAGATGTCTTACCTCAGATGCTACTTGAGAATAAGGCTAAGCTATATAGTTTTTTTCAACCAGAATTATCATTACAAGATGTTTTTATGGAAGTTATGACAAAAACAAGGGGGAATAAAAAATGAAAAATAATAAAGGAAACACAGCAGAAAAGATAAAATCTAGTTTTAAGAAATTGAACTTAAAGGTAATACAACCCGCGAAGTTTTGGCTTTCTAAGAACATTTTCAAGAGAACAGCAATAGTAATCAAAAAGACATTTCAAGATATAACATCATTAAAAAAAACTATTATAACTTTGATTGTAATACTAATATTTCCATTAATTTTTATTATACTTCCAACAGGGGTAGATTTTGGTTTAATATCACCTAATCATGCAGCTACAATAATCGGGTTTGCATTAATCTTTCCGGCATTTTTTTGGACCTTGGGTATGGTTTTCACCATAGTTATTGGAACTACTGGAGCACCTCTTATTGCTGAAGAAGTTAGATCAGGAACAATGTTGTTATTAGTAAGTAAACCAATCAGCCGAATAAAAATATTTATAGGTAAATATATAGCAGTA
>Ga0209345_10004870_pt1 | contig 12741 bp, 14 predicted proteins | sample Cruoilmetagenom7_FD_187294 | JGI IMG/M metagenome (GOLD analysis project Ga0209345, IMG submission 187294) | Oil polluted marine microbial communities from Coal Oil Point, Santa Barbara, California, USA - Sample 7 (SPAdes) (version 2) | ecosystem: Environmental > Aquatic > Marine > Oil seeps ...
TAATACAGAAGAACGCTAATAATGCGATATCTGAAATTAAATCTAGCCAAAGAAATCCAAAAAAGATAGGATCTATTCTTGTTAAGCATTATAATAAAACTCAGGAAGAAGTTAACGAGTTAAGTGATATCGAAAAGTGGGGAGGTAGTATTATATTATTGTTATTTGTTTTAGTTATTAATACCTTTATATATACTGTGTTAATAAACATTGGGATGATGTTCGGATTGCCATCTATAATGCCTCTTGCTGTAGCTGGAATTATGGTTGCCCCGCTTGTTGAAGAATCGGCAAAATTTATATCAATTAAAAAGAAAGCAACTGGTCAATATTTTACAGTTTTTAATATTGGTGAATATATTTTGTTGGTTTATCAGTTCACAAGATTTGAAAATGTTCCTCTTCTTTTTGCCGCATTAGCTAGATTGATATCAGTTGGACTTCATGGACTTCTTACTTGGGTGCAATGGAAAGCGAGAAAGATTGGTGAAGAGAGAGGAGAGACAGATGATAAAACTGCTAAACAAGGGTTAATGTTGGCTATGATGATGCATTCTACTATGAACTTTTTATCAATTATGGCTAGAGCTGCTCAATAAGGAATTTTAAAATGATAAGTTTAATTGAACAAGGATTTTTGAGACGAAATTGGGGTAAACTTGCTTTAGGTGGTGGGGCTTTAGCTTTTGCTGCTTCACGTGGTGAAGATATGGGATATGGAGCTGCTGGTGAAGCTGCGGGTACAAGAATGGGTAGTAGAGTTAAAAGTATGATTCGTGGTGATAATCCAGCAATGACAAAACTTAAAGGTGCAGCGTCAAATATAGCTAGAGATCCGAATGCAGCTTTACAAAAAACTGCGACCGCTGTTGGTGCAGGAGTAAGAAAAGGTGTTGATATTGGTAAAGAGACAGCAGGAAGTTTTAAACAAGGATATAGTGGTTCTGCTGTATCTCCTAATGTCCCAAATGTGAAACCTCAAAGTTTTACACCTACAAGACCTGAAAGTATTGGTCGTGCTGATGCATATAAAGCCATAGGTGCTCCTGCGACACCAGCAAATGCTCCATTTACTCAAAGAGTACAAAGAGCTGGTGAAGAAATTGGCCGTAGAGGAACAGAGGCCGGTAAAAAAGTTCAAGACTACTTAAGAAATAAATTTCCCTCCACTTATGGTGCGTAAGGATAAAAGAAATGATTTCTGTATCCTATTTATTTGAATTTAGACATGATCAAGAATCAAATGCTCCTATGTTTGCATATAGTATATTGCACAAAGGAGCTTCACCTTTTATTTTTCCTCATTGTGCTGAACATACTAAAACTGTTTGGAGAGGGGTTAAAGTCGATAAAATTATCCCAACTTCTGTTTTAAATAAATTAAATAATATAGAGGGAATAGAGGGCACAGCAAGTTGTCAAGGATTCACTAACAAGAAATCTGTTCCTACTTATTTTATTTTTCGTATGTCAGATAATGATGAGAAACATATAATAAAGGTTGTAGCAAATATAAACAAGAATAAAGGATATCATTCAGGATATGGAGTAGGTAACAAAAGGATGTTTAGAATCGTTGTTGTAGCAGATTTTTCTTATGATGAGAATCCAAGAGCATTTAAATCTTGGTGGATGAATTTACCAAATATAATTAAGAAAGCATTGTAGGAGATATAATGATCAAAATTGCAATTGCAGTATTTGTTGGTCTCATGCTGGGATGGTGTTTCATTCCTCAACCTAAATGGGCACAACCGATTTGGGACAAACTATTAGGATTAATTAAAGGGGTGGTTAGTAGCGTTAATGAAGGATCTGATAACCCTCCTGATGATGATGATAAAAAATTTAAAGACTAAATTAGGAGAATTAATATGCATTTACCTCCGTATGGTGACCAATTTAGAAGAACAGGTGCATTCTTTTCTTCCTTAAAGGTTATGCCCTCGCCTGAACCGGATATGTTTGTTCAAATAAATGAAGGAGGATTCTGGCTTAGCAATAAAGAGTGGGTAGAATTTGTTGGCGGTAGATCTCCTGGGTTTACAGCACCTTCTATAGGAGCAAAATGGACAATATTGTGCTTACATTATACTGGTGCTGCTATGTTAATTGACGGTGATCCAAGTAATAACCCAGAATTACCGGTATTAGAAAGGAAAGCATTTCCTCTAGCAGCTGTTTATTTACAATCGGGTGATACAAAGATAACTGGTGATAAATTATTTGATTTAAGGAATTTATGGGGTTCAGCAAGTTATTCTCATGTGGATATAGAAGATAGAAATCATCCTAATTCTCATCCTATCGAATCTATTGAAGGGCTTAGAGAAGAATTGGATAGTAGGATGAGTGAAGGTTCATTAGGTAACTTGTTAGATAATAAATCAGATATAAATGGAACAATAAATGATGTTTTTGTATTAAACAAAGATTATGTTGGGACTCCTTCTTCACACGTTGGATTTGAAATTGAAAGAGGAATAGAAAATAATGCAGTGTTTAGGTATAATGAACAATTTAATGTTTGGGAGTACTCAAACGACGGTTTAACTTTTGTACAATTAACAAATGAAGGTCCTTCAGTTTCTTTACCTGTTGCTTCTCCAACTACACTTGGAGGAATAAAAGTTGGTGATCGTTTGAATATTAATCCATCAACTGAAGTATTGAGTGCAACACTTCAGTCAGCAAATGATTTCACTGACTTCTATAAAAATAGATTGAATAGTGTCGAAGATAATGCAGCAGCAGATATGGAACCGTCTGAGATAAAGATTGCATATGAGACAAATGCGGATACTAATGCATTTACCGACGCGGATAGAACCAAACTTGATGGTGTTGAAGATGGTGCAACTGCTGGTGATATGACTCCTGTTGATATTAAAACATCATATGAATCAAATATCAATACGAATGTTTTCACCGATTTAGAAAAAGTTAAGTTAGGTGGTTTAGAAGATGGCGCAACTGCCGATATGACTGATTTAGAAATTAAAACAGCATATGAGAACAATGTAGATACAAATGAATTTAGTGATGCAGAAAAAGCAAAGCTGGTGACAGTCGAACAAGACGCAAATAATTATGTTCACCCAACTACTCATACATCAGTAATGATTGTTGAGGATGCAGATCATAGATTTGTAACGGATCTCGAAAAATCTGCTTGGAATAATAAGGCATCTACGGCAAATTATTGGTCGAAATCAGAATTAGTAGCAACTGGTGGATCATTTGATAGAATTGATTGGACTCATATTCAAAACGTACCTGCTTTTGGTTCTGCTGATTGGTTAAGCCCTGTTGCAGATATTGCAGCTCGAGATGCTATTGCAAGCCCTCAACCCGGACAATGTGTTTTAGTTCAAGATGATGGAGATGGAAAAGCAGCTCAATATGCTTATAATGGGAGTCAATGGTCTAAAATAGCGGATGTTGATTGGACTCCTATGACTGATCTTCAAGTTAAAAATGCATATGAAGCAAACGCAGATACAAATGAGTTTAGTGATGCAGAAAAAGCCAAATTAAGTGGTATTGAAGCTGGAGCAAATTCTTACTCTCTACCAATAGCTACTGATTCTGTTCTTGGTGGTATCACAGTCGGAACGGGATTACAAGTTGATGGTGCAGGAGTAGTATCTCTTAATTATACTTTCGATGATATAGCTCATGGTGATAGATCTGGTGGAACATTACATGCTCTTGTAAGTGGTAGTGCAGCGGGTTTTATATCAGTAGCTGATAAAGCGAAGTTAGATGGTGTAGAACTGAATGCTAACAATTATAGTTTACCAGTATCGGCAGCAGGTGTTATTGGTGGTGTTAAACCAGGAAGTTCTCTATGGATGGATGTTGATGATACGATTAATGTGATTAAAGCAGATGCTGTGGGTACATTAGGTGTTGTTGGTGTTAGTCCAGGATCTAATGTTGATATTGATCCTGGAACCAGTCAGATATCAGTTCCTGAGGGATCGGATTCTGTAAAGGGTGTTTTACAAGTTGGATCAAATCTCTCAGTGTCCACAGGTATAATATCTGTAGATCATGCACAAGGATCAAATTTAGGTTTAGTTATTGCAGGGGATAACATTTCTTTAGATGATGGGACTGGAGAAATCTCTGTTCCTATATCAAGTGCGTCAACTGCTGGTGTTAGCAAAGTTGGATCCGGTCTCACTATTGATGTTGGAGATGCTTTAAATGTTGACTGGGCACAAATGCCTTTCACAGATTCAGATCATGGATCAAGAGGTGGTGGTGGTTTACATTCTGCGGTAACAACAATTACTTCTGGTTTTATGTCAGCCGCTGATAAATTGAAGTTGGATGGTATTGAAACTGGGGCATCTGTTGATATGTCTCCTGTTGAAGTGAAATCTGCATATGAATCAAATCCTGATACGAATGCTTTCACGGATGCTAAATCATCAAAATTAGATAGTGTTGAAGATAGCGCTACTGCGGATATGAGTGATGCGGAGATTAAAACATCATATGAGAACAATGCAGATACAAATGCGTTAACAGATTTGCTTCTTACTAAATTAAACGGTATAGAAGACAATGCGATTGCTTATGTTCATCCTGCAACGCATAGCGCTATTGAAATTGATCATCCTATAACAACTACACTAAGCGTAGATGGTAATCGAGTAGATACATATACTTCTGATGGTTCACTTGGTAGGCCGTTTAAAACACTTACTTCAGCAATTGGTGCTGTGTCTGGAGAAACATTGATTTCTATTGCTCCAGGTACATATACCGAGGATCTAACGATTGAAGCTGGAATGCATTTTATTTGTAATTCATCTGAGAAAAATTCTGTTTGCACTATTGCTGGTAGTATAGATTATAGTACAGCTAATGTAACAGGTGGAGCAGATGGTAATGTAGCATCATTTTGTGGAATTGATATTTCTGGTAGTGGATCTACAAATGCGGTTATTCAGTTTTATGGTACTAATCCACAACGACTTAATCTAATGAATTGTGAAGTTAGTTCCGGTGGCTTACAACCAGCTCTACATATGAATAATCCCGGAGCAGGTTCTGTCGTTGTTGCTGAAGATATTAATTTCAATAATAGTGGAGCAGGAATGTCTGCTATTGTTGATCATGGTACTTTACGTCAGTGGAAAACTCAGAATAATTCTCAAAGTAACACGATTGCATTACAATTAAATAATGCCGCAGTATTGGATAGTTTTCTAGCTTTCTTTACTGGACAATTAGATTTTAATGGTACCTCTGGAGGTACTGCTGTTCATCCAATAATCAATTCTAGTACTAATGATGCTATTGTGATGAATGGTGGAACTCTGGTAGTCACAGTTCCTTTCTCATTAGGCACTGGGGCTTTAGTTGATGTTGCCTCAACTGGAACAGTAGTGAATGATACGGTAGCTGAAGCATCTAAGGTCGATTATACTCCAACAACAGGTGGTGATTGGACTGGTTCTCCAACTGAAGTATTAAGTGCGTTAGATGAACTGGCAGCTAGACCTTCTGGTGGTAGTTTTAGTTGGAATTATTCAGCAGATATGACTGGTCTTCCTGGTTCACCTTCAGATGGAGAAATGTGGTTTGTTGGAGATGTACCAAATGCTGGAAATGCTGCTATGCCGGTATGGTGGAATAGTTCTAATTGGGTTGATGCAACTGGAGTTATTGTAGATGGTGGTGGTGGTTAATATTTTTGGGGAGGTTATCGCCTCCCCAATCAAATAAAGGAACGACTATGCTTGTAACTTCTGATAAAACGTACGAGATTTTACATGAAGCAGTCCCTGAGAGACTAGACATATCTAAAGATGTCGCAAGTGTGTCGAATAAGTTCACAACAAAACCTCAGGGATTTCTAATACAGGATACATATAACAATCCATTTCTCCCCATAAGGCCTAGACCTAGAGTTGATACGTCAAAGATGGATCTTATTGAAGTATATAAGAGAGTAAGAGAAAACTATGGTAAGTTCTCAACTATCTTTTTACCATGGCATTATGTTTGTGAATTTGTTGGTACTCGATATTATATATTCAACACTAGGCCTATTGACATTAAGTATCCTTTAACCAGAAGAAATATAGATAAGCTTGATGATTCAGAATGGGACGATTTAACTAAATTGTTTTTAGAAGAAAGGATATTTGATCCTAGTGAAGCTATCCATATTTGCATTATCGGGGATACTAACCTAGATATTTATACAAAGAAAACCTATGAGACAATTGGCCGTATGTGCATTGTTCCAATCATACGATATTTCAAGTTACCTCAGGGACTATTTCAACGAACTTTCCCAATTAATATAGGTAAACGATTTAATTTGAATTATTTAACTAAGTTTATAAAAAAATAATTGTTAGGTAGAGACTTCGAGTTTAGTGCATTTTTAAATATTTCAAACTGTATATAGAAATTCTATAATTAACTATTAATTATAAAATTTTCTAATTTAAGGAGAAAGATGTGGGATCAGAGTCTCAGCTTCAAGTATCTAATGATTTTGAAGAGCACCCAACGAATTATTCTAATGATATTACACTAGAAATATCTTACAAAACATTGTATACATGCTTACATCATGAGTTAGAGAAACTAAAAATTACTGAACCTGGCATGGCAATCAACTGCTTAAAATCTAGAACTTTGAAAAAGTATGTTGAAAAATTAAAAGCTACTCATTTTCAAATATTAGCTAGTAGATCTAAAATTGTTCAGGATTTGTTTGTACTACATCAAACAGTAAATTGTTTATATCGATATAATGATGAGATTTTAAATTTCTCGTATCCTGAATATCGTTCAAAAGTGTTATACCCAAATATTATTTACATATTAATAAGAATTCTTTCGAGTGCTCATAAATTTCTTCAAAACACAATCAAGAGTGTTTACAATGAAATCTGTAGAAAATCATATGGTGTTGTGTATTCTCATATTAACACATTTTATTTAGATCCTGATGTTATTAAAACAGATGTATTATATGAGTTCATGGGTAATGGTTTAAAGAAGTTTAATCCTCTCGATATAGATAATGTGACTGTTTTTTATAAGAGTAGTTTTAGATATGTGTTTAATTATTATTTTAAGAAAGAGAAAAGAATAAACACAGTATATGATTCTGTATGGGAGATTGAACAAACTTTAGATAATATGGTGAGTATTCCAATAAGACTTGGTATATATCGAGATGTGTTATATGATCTCCAAACAAAGAAATTTTATCAAAAGTCACCAACTATGACTCAATTGAGTTACAATTATAAAGTATTTAAGAATGTAATAGTTGATAATCAATTTCAGGATGTATATTTTAGTAGTTATAGGGATAGTTTTGTATTGAATAATAGCGAATATAAGTTAATGAAATTTTATGATGATGATATAGAAGAGAATGGAACATTAGAAAAGATCAAAAAATTGCCGACAATATATAGACTTCTTAAATGTGTTCATATTATTAATCCAAATTCAAGACCTTATAACGAAATGTTAATTAAACCTAAAATGGTTAAGACAGCAGTTATGGAAGAATTGTTGCATCCATTTAAGAATATGTTTAATGAATATTATATATATGGAATATTAGATAAGGTAGCTGAAAACTTTACAAAAACAATTTTATCTGGAGAATACATTAATTTGTTTACATTATCAAACGTTAAAATAGATCAGATAACATTTATACAGCAGATGAAAAAGTTTATTAATATATGTCTAACAGAAGGAGCTAATGCCAACTAATGCCGTCCGAAGATCAAGAAAGTGAGAATTTTGACAGTTATGATTTTATAGAAACAGATTTTTCAGATCACAAGAAAAAATTAGAGAAACACATAATAGGAGTAGAATTAAAGCAACAAGAACTTCAAAGGCATATTTCGGATATTGATGGTAATATACAATTCTTGAATCAATATTTACAAGCAGAAAAAGATCAAGAGAAACAGAGAGTTGTTCGTGGTGCTGTTGCTAAGAATATTGAACTTATTGCTAAATTATATAGTGTAAATCGAGAATATGAGGATGTTAAAGTCAAATATTTAAAAGATATATCAACTAATATTTATCAAATGCATCATTTAGTTTCAGTAGATATTAGAAGAATTGATGAGAAGATCGAAAAATTAGATGATGGGGATTTCGTTGGGGTAATGAAACAAGTTATGGACCTAATAACTCATGAAAGAAAATTACACGAAGGAAAGATACCCTTATCAGAAGATGTCCAGATAGAAATGGAAAAAGAAGATGAGGCATACAAACTATGATTGCTATATCACATTTATTCGAAAAGCAGACTCATTATAAACCATTTATGACAGGGACTGCAGAGCAAGTTGGCGGGAAAGGTTACCCTACAGGCCAATATAGAACAGGTATGGGTCCACCTGGGGTTATGATTGCAGCACAAAAAGCAGCAGAGTCTAAACAGAAAGCTATGGAGATTCAGCAGCTTAGGGATATGAGAAGAAAAAAGAATCCAAGCGCGGTCGAGAGGGCCCAGGGTGCATACTAATTTTAAATGAGGATAGATAGATGATTCCTTTGAGTAACATACTAAAAGATTCAGATTCGAAATTAATAGTTATACGCCGTGTCAAGAAGCGATCTTATCCTCCCGAAGAGGATGATCGAGATGTAACTGTTGCAAAGGAAATTACACCTAATAAGGAAATTAGCATTAAAAAAGAGAAATTGAGAGATCGTAAGAGTAATATAGAAGTTGAAGAGGAACCTGTTGTAATTAGGAAAAAAATAAAGAGATAGTTAGTTTGGAGGCGAAATTATATGGCGAGAAAAAAAACATCAGTAGAAAAAATGGATCTGGATAGTTTAGAAAAAGCACCGGAAGATTTAACAGGGAAACTAGGTGAAGCTTTTGATAAAATTATATTGAGTGAATATGGTCACTTAATAGCTCCAGATCCGATTATAACTCCCTTTGGTATTCAACATCTTGACGCATTATTAGGTGGAGGTATTATTTCATCCGATCCAATTATATTTAGTAGCACTCCGGAAACGGGTAAATCTACTTTAGCGTTCCAATTCAGTTCCGTGTTTCAAAAGTTATATCCAAATTCTGTTGTAGTTTATTTAGATGTAGAAGGATCGGGAAACAACAAGAATAGTGAATTTAGACAAAGTAGAATAGAAATATTTGGATTAAACGAAGATCGATTTAAATATGAACCTATTGTTGTAAATGTAGATGGAATATTTCAATTGGTTGATCGATTAATTGCTATTAAGAAAGTGTTTGAGGAAAAACTTGAGAAAGAATTTTATGTTGCGTTTGTCTGGGATTCAATTGCGTCAACACCTGGTCCCAAAGCTGCAGAAGCAGATAATCCTAATTCAATTATAGGTAATAAAGCTCGACAGGTTAGCTTTCTTTTGGATAAATATGGGCCTCAAATTAAATTCAATCGGGTCACATTTGTTTGTATTGATCAAATTCGTGCTAATCTTAAGATTGAAGGGCCATACCAGCAATCCGAGAAATCTGTTGGAGTATTTAAAGATTTTAAGTCAGCTACTAATATCTATGCTTTGCAACACAAGACTCAACAATGGCTTTTCCTCAGTAAAAAGAAATTAATTTCACCTGCTGACGGAATAGGTATTGATGGATGGTTCATGGATATCTATACCGAGAAAAACAAGTTAGCACCAAGTCAACATGCAGTTACCTGTGTGTTCGATAAAAAGACAGGCATAAGTAAATTCTGGTCTGAGTTCTATTTTCTTATGGAGCCTATTCCTAGTGAGAAGAAAATTTATAAGAATTCTGCTCCAACTTCATTATTTATGATTAAGAAAGAAGGATCTAGAGTAAAACTTGTGGTCAGAGATGAAAATAATGAAGAGAAGTGGAAAAGTGATTCATTTTATAGGAAGAATGCAAAAGATAAATATGATAAAGATCAGGAATTTAAACAATGGTTTGATTTTGCAGTTCAAGTGAGTGTGTACACTCGAATTACACAAGGTATCTTTAGATGTGAGATAGGCGAATATGATGATTCACAAGAGCAATGTGTAATTGATGAAACTATTCATAATGTAGTTGCTGATACTTTGAATCAAGATCCTTTACAGAACTTTAATCCAGAAGAATCTTCTACGCCTATAGTACAAGGAGAAGAAGTTGCTCAAGTTAGTGAAGATTTTTTTCTAAATCAAAATGAAGATAGTTCTAGTAAAGAAGGATACAAGCCTGTTTTTGATGAACAACAGATCACATAAGTATTGGGGCGGGGTAGTATTATAATAAAAATAGAATCTGATATACCGACTGTTGCTACTCCGCCCTCTTTTTAGTAAATTAAAAGGGAGATATTATAAATGGATGTAAGATTTCTTAAAACCATCGCCGAAGCATATGTTGATCAAAATCGCCTTCATGATAAATTTACGAAAGAACAGATTTTTGAAGAAACTTACGAACTAATTAAAGAACTAAGAGATACTGATATAGATCTCTATGATCATCTTTACGATACAAATTTGCTTCAACAGCAACAAATATTTAAAACGTATTTTGATTATAAATACAATCCTGATGTTTTACAAGAAGCGGATCCTTTAACATTATTGGCTATTGGCGGAATTAGTGCTTTACTTTTCTATATATATGGGGATAGGATCAATAGAGCAATCTTTTCCGCAGGTCAAAAGATAGGAGATGTACAAGAATCTATTGGTAAATTTTTATCTAAACACGGTCGATATTGGAAGTTTAGGTATGCTATTATCCAACAAAATTCTAAAAAATGTTATAGAGTTTGTGGCATTGATGAAAAAGATTTAAGTATGTGGTCTTATTTTTCGACTGGTGGAAAACGACCTATTGTATCAAATGCTGAAGCATTTAAACAAGGAGATTGTCTTAAGAAGTGTTATGTTACCTATATGATAGAAGCTTTAGGCCTTCTTTCTAAAAGTTATTTTGTTTGTCTTAAGAATACAGGAGGATTTGATGATATTAAAAATCTTAGACCTGATGATATGTTAAAAAGTGTTGCAGGTCTTCAATTATCTGCCGCTTGTAATGATTATTTTAAAGAATTAAAGGCCGGATTTGATTCTTTTAATGATTTATTAGATTATGTTTTTGGAAAGGATGAAGTAAAGAAACGGGAAGCACTGCAACAGTTAAAAAATAAAATGATTGAGTCTCGAAACGAAATTACTAAAGCAAGAAACATGCGACAATATAAGTAGGAGGAGGCAGATGGAAAATTCAGAACTTTCAGAACAAGAATTACTGGAGAGTGAAATCTCCGATGATGAATTAAAAGATATGTTAATTGAATGTATTGATTTTATGGATCAGGACACTATTGAAGAAGCATTAAAGATGTCCATGATGAGAATTGGAAGAAAAGAGAAATTGTCGAGATTAGGTGGATCGATGGCGGCACGATTAGCTAAAGGTAAAAATGATCCAGATTATAAAAAGATGATTAAGTACAAGAGGCTTTGGAAGAAGTTTAAGACTAAGGTTATGAGAAAGTATGGCATGAGAGGTAAACAAGCTGCTCGTAAAGCTGCAATGAAAACCAAATAATCTTAAAGGAGAAAGAATATGTCTTATCAAGATTTTATCGAAAAGTTAGAAGGTAAGGGACAGAGCATTAAGAAGTTTGAAGAAGATGTTGAAGCATGGAAAAACATGAGTCCAAAAGATAAAGCTGCTGTAATTCAAGAAGTCAAGGGTGATGAAGAATCAAGTAAATATGTCCTTGAAGTTGCCGATGCTGCTAATACTGAAGCTGGTGGATCTGGTGACGAAACAGGTAAAGAAATTGATCCAACTACTACAGGTGGTGAACCTAAAGCAGCAACCGATATGTCGGATGATGATCCTCAAATGTCTGATAAAGGTAAAATTGCTGCAGCTGCTGGAATTGCGCAAGGCCTAGGAGCATTAAATTTGGCTAAGAAATTGCGGAGAGAGCAAGTTGCTGGTGTTCCAGCTTCATCTCCTTCTGGTAAATAATTAAATTCAAATTATAAGGAGATTAAATATTATGGGTTACCAACAATTTATTGAATCCAATAAAAAAGACCCTTTAGAAGGGGTCGAAATTCGGGAAGATGTTGCTGCGTGGCTTGTTGCTTCTCCTCAAGAAAAAGCTGATTGGATTAAAGAAGCTAAAGAGCATGAAACAAGCGATTATATTATTGAAGTTTCAAAATTATCAAAAGAACATTCTAATGAAGTAATTATTGCTCTTCAAGAGAAAGTTGATCCTGAACAAGAAGCAGCAGCAAAGAAAAAGGTTCTAGATAGTGTTAAAGGATTGTCTCGTAAAGAGTTTGGTAAAAAACTTAAAAGTGCAGATGACAGTATAGATACTTACCAAACTATCGGTAAGAAAATGACAGGTGTTCCTTTCATCGGTAAAAAAGCAGCGAAAGAAGTAAGTCAACTTGGATCTGTTGAAGCGGGTACAAAAGTTGCAAGAGGAATGAATTTTGTAGGATTTAAACCAGAAACCAGTATGAAAGCTGGTTTAGGTACGATGAAAGGTTTAGAAAAAGGTAAAGAGGCAGTCAGTGATGCTAGTGGTGCTGTTAAGAAGTTTGCTTCTGAGCATGGTGGAAAGACTGCAGCAGCAGTTGGTGCAGGACTCGCTGCTTTGGGTGCTGCAAAATATCTCGCCGGTAAAAGAAAGAAGAAGAAGGAAGAAGAATGATGTGAAGGTA
>Ga0209345_10004871_pt1 | contig 12740 bp, 9 predicted proteins | sample Cruoilmetagenom7_FD_187294 | JGI IMG/M metagenome (GOLD analysis project Ga0209345, IMG submission 187294) | Oil polluted marine microbial communities from Coal Oil Point, Santa Barbara, California, USA - Sample 7 (SPAdes) (version 2) | ecosystem: Environmental > Aquatic > Marine > Oil seeps ...
GTTTGCTGAAAAAGAAGGTAAAGGTGGTGGTGAATTCTATACTCCTCAGTGTGTGGTTAAAATTTTGGTTGAGATGCTCGAGCCATACAGCGGCCGGGTGTACGATCCTTGCTGTGGCTCAGGGGGTATGTTTGTCCAGGCCGTTAAATTTGTACAGGTCCATTCCAATGGGAACGGGAATGGAAATAATGTTCCGAATGGAGCCAAACGGAATATTGCTATTTACGGACAGGAATCCAACTACACGACATTCCGACTTGCCAAAATGAATATGGCAATTCGGGGTATAGATGCTGACATCCAATGGGCCGATACATTTCTGGATGATAAACATAAAGATTTGAGAGCTGATTACATAATGGCTAATCCCCCTTTTAATGATGAGGATTGGGGCTTTTCAAAGGTTAAGGATGATGTGCGCTGGGCATTTGGAACACCTCCAGCAGGCGGTCCCCGAAAACAAAAAGACGGTTCAGTTATCAATGTTGATGGGGGGAATGCCAACTATGCTTGGATACAGCACTTTGTTCATCATCTCAGCCCTAATGGAACTGCCGGCTTTGTTCTCGCCAACGGTTCCATGTCAACCAATACATCAGGTGAAGGTGAAATTCGTCAGAAATTGATTGATGCTGATATGGTGGATTGCATGATTGCTTTGCCTGGACAGCTTTTTTACACTACGCAAATTCCCGTCTGCCTTTGGTTCCTAACCCGTTCCAAAAAAGTTGATGTCAAACGGGGATTCCGTGATCGTAGAGGTGAAACACTTTTTATTGATGCCCGTAATATGGGGGCTCTTATTGATCGGACCCACCGTGAGCTATCTGCAGGAGAGATTGCAGAAATCGCTGGAACGTATCACGCATGGCGGGGTCAGGAAAAAGACAAAATTTATGAAGATAGTCCCGGCTTTTGCAAGTCAGCCTCATTGGATGATATCAAATCCCAACACTATACTCTGACTCCCGGGCGATACGTTGGTGCAGAAGCCATTGCTGATGATGGTGTCCCGTTTGAAGAAAAAATGGTAGAACTTTCAGAAATACTTTACGAGCAAATGCGTGAGTCTGTTGAACTGGATGGGGTGATTCGGAAGAATCTGGAGGTGCTGGGTTATGGAGAGTAGGTGGGAAGAAACTAACCTGTCAGCCTTATCTTTAGATGTATCCTATGGATATACTGAAAGTGCCACTGTGGAAAAAGTTGGCCCTAAATTTTTAAGAATTACAGACATTCAAAATGGTATAGTAGATTGGAACTTAGTTCCTTATTGTCCAATCGACAAGAAAAAACACGTTAAGTATAAACTTTACCATGGTGATATTGTTGTTGCTCGAACAGGTAATAGCACTGGTGAAAATTTTTTATTTACCGGCGGGGAAGATGCTGTATATGCATCTTATTTAATCAGGTTTCAGATTGATCATGTAAAAGCTGATCCACGATTCGTATGGTATACAATGCGATCTCCTGATTGGTGGGCTTATGTGCAATCATCAAAAACGGGTTCTGCTCAAGCGGGCGCAAATGCTAAAGTCCTTGGTGGATACCCGATCAACCTCCCCCCTCTTGCTGAACAACGGGCTATTGCTCACATCCTGGGGGCATTGGATGACAAGGTAGAACTCAACCGACGAATGAATAAAACACTTGAAGCCATGGCGCAAGCGATGTTCAAGAGCTGGTTTGTAAATTTTGATCCTGTGATCGACAACGCCCTCACCGCTGGAAATGAAATTCCCGAAGAGCTGAAAGGAAAGGCCGATACCCGTGACGCCCTTGGCGATGCCAGAAAACCGCTACCAGAAGAAATACAAAAATTATTCCCAAGTGAATTTGAACACTCTGAAGAAATGGGATGGGTTCCGAAGGGATGGAAACCAAGAAGTGTTGAAGATATTATGGAAGTTAACCCTACAGTTAAGTTACCGAAAAAGACTGTAGCTCCTTTTGTTGACATGAAAGCACTTCCCACAACAGGATATTCAGTGGGGGGAATTATTAAAAAACCATATGCAGGTGGAGCTAAATTCCAAAATGGTGATATCCTTTTGGCACGTATAACGCCTTGCCTTGAGAATGGAAAGACAGCCATTGCTGATTTCTTAGATGGAGAACAAATAGGTTTTGGTTCAACTGAATTTATTGTTCTGCGAGGCAAAGGTTCAATTAAAACTCCTTTCGCAGCATGCCTTTCAAGAAACTTGCAATTTCGGGACCACTGTATTCAAAGCATGGTCGGCTCATCTGGGCGTCAACGAGTGCAGAATGCTTGTTTTTCAAACTTCTATCTATCATTACCAGAAGAGCAAGACCTTTTAGATCAATTCCATTTGCTGACTGAGGGTCATTTTAACCAAATTACCAAACATTCTGTTCAAGATAGAATATTGACTAAACTCCGTGACACCCTACTTCCCAAACTCCTGTCGGGTGAGATACGGATACCTGAAGCAGAAAAACTGCTGGAGGGGTTAAAATGAGTGCCAGTTATCCCACAAAAATATTTCTTGCCATGAAGAGCGGAAACTTATGTGCGTTTAGGGATTGTCGCATGTTTTTAACTTCAGATGGAGAAGCTTCTGATCCAGCTGTTATAGGAGAAGCGGCTCATATATATGGTGAAAGTCCGGGGACAAAAACAAAACCTGCATCAGCCCGGTATCGACCTGATATGACGGATGTGCAGCGAAATCACTACAATAATCTTATTTACCTGTGCCCATCCTGCCACACCAAAATAGATAAGCAGGAGAAAGATTTTCCGGCAGATTTTTTATTCTCTCTAAAAAGTGAACATGAGGCCTGGGTCGCCGAACAACTCGACCAGAGTATGTCGGAAGTTTCATTTGCAGAACTGGAAGTTGCAGCAAAAGCATTGGCTTCGGGCAAGCACTCTTCAAATAGTGATGGCTTTCAGGTTATCCCTCCTGAAGAAAAGATCAATAAGAATGGGTTTTCTGATTCTGTCCGTTCTGATATCGCCATGGGTTTAAGCAAAAGTCATGAGGTCGAACGATTCCTTGCAAATATGGCAACAATTGTTGATGAAGAATTTCCTGAAAGACTAAAAAGCGGTTTCAGAACAAAATACCTTGAGCTCAAAGAGAACTTATCTGAGGATACGCTTTTTGTGTCTATGCTTGAATTTGCGCAGGCTGGTCAAAAAGGTTTCAAACAGCAGGCTGCCAGCTTAGCCATATTAAGCCATCTCTTTCATTTATGCGAGGTGTTTTAAAAATGATCATGCCATCAAAATATCTTCGTGAAGATGAGGCGCTAATCGGAGTAAGTGCTGCATTGCTTTCGCTTGTAGAAAAGGCTGGGAATTTATCCGCACTCTGGGAGTCTGCAAAAAAGATTGATGCCATAGGGAACTTTGAACGCTTCATTCTTGCTTTGGACTTGTTATACCTACTGGGACTTGTCGAGTTGCACAATAATGAAATAGTGAGGGTCCAGTTATGATTCATAGAATTTGGGCAAACGACAAACGGTTTAAGTCTTTGGAGTTTTTTGCTGGATTAAATGTAATTCTGGCAGAGCGCACTCTGGAGTCTGGTCACAAGGACACTCGAAATGGTGCGGGGAAAACCACGCTGTTGAATATTATCCATTTTTGCCTTGGTGCTGATCTGCATAGACTAAGCTTGCCAAAAGATGAATTACAAGATTGGGTTTTCTATATCAGCATTGACATTTGCGGACAGGTTGTAACGGCTAAACGATCCATTGCTAATGCTACAATTATTGAAGTTGATGCTGCTATTCCTGGTATTTCCCCTGAAAAGGATTCGGAAGGTATCTTTTTTTATAAAAATGATGACTGGAAAAAATTATTAGGCAAATGCCTGTTTAATATTAGGGAAGAATCTTCTTCAAAATATGCACCAACATTTAGAAGCCTGTTATCATACTTTACTAGACGAGGGGTTGACGCATATACAGATCCGTTTAAACATTTCAGAAATCAGAAGACCTTTGATCTACAAATCAATAATGCATTCCTGTTAGGATTGAATTGGCTACACGCGTCCGAAGCACAGGTAATCAGAGAAAGAGAAAGTGCCACAAAGGCTTTAAACTCTGCGATCAAAGCAGGCATTATGGCAACTCAGGGGGAGTTGGAAGCCGAGCGTGTACGTATGGAGCGTGAACTTAAGCAGGAATCCGATGCCATTAAATCTTTTAACGTGCATCCTCAATATAAAGAATTACAGGACCAAGCAAATCAATTAACTGGAGAAATTCATGAGCTTTCCAATAAAGCGCTGTTGCTGAGGCGTAAACTGGAAAGATATGAGAAATCAGTTTCGGAAGAGAGGGCTCCAGATACACGCTCAGTTGAAAAACTTTTTTCAGAAGCCGGTGTTCACTTCCCTGATAACCTAAAAAAAACACTCGAAGAGGCTAAGGGATTTCATAATGCAATTGTCCAAAATCGAAAGTTGTTTCTTGAATCAGAAATTGTCCAAATAAAAAATGCATTCGCTTCGTGTGAAGACAAAATCAAAGAAACATCCGATAAGCGAGCGGAGCTTTTACAACTTTTGAAAACACATGGTGCGCTGGAAGAGTTTTCAATGCTTCAAGAGTGTGTTGTTGAGAAAAAGGGGCAGGTCGAAGCCATAAGGAACAAAATTGCCAATATAAGGGAGATGGCCCAGCATAGGAAAGAGATAAAGGCTTCTAAGATTGAATTAGAAACGAAACTACAACGTGATCACGAACAAAATAGAGTTGAATGGGAAAAAGCTGTAGTACTATTCAATGAAAATTCTCAGGCCTTATATGACGAGCCCGGTAATTTGATTATTAATACCACCGATAATGGATATAAATTGGATGTTGAAATTCAGAAAAGCAGCAGTGAGGGTGTTGGGAAAATGAAGATATTCTGTTATGACCTGATGCTTGTTGAATTAATGACTCAAAGAGGTGGGATAAACTTCCTTTTTCATGATAGCAGTATATTTGATGGTGTAGATTCCCGGCAAAGAGCCCTTGCACTTATGCATGCAAACAGGAAAGCACTAAAAAACGGCTTTCAATATATCTGTGCATTAAATTCAGACATGATTCCCAGCGATGACTTTGAACCTGGATTTCAATTCGATGAATATGTTCGTCTCATATTAAAAGATCAAACACCTGAAGATGCTACTTTGGGATTTCATTTTGAGTTAACCAAAAAGAAAAAGCATGCAAAAGGATAGCTCATGACCGGAATAAAACCATGGGCTGTTGGCCCGTTCGAAATGCTTTATCATGCGGAGACACATTTTCTCAAAGGAGAGGATTTTGATCGCAGGATTGCCCTTATCTCTTTTGATAATTCCATTGAAGTTGCCATTACAACTTATCTTGCCTTACACCCTATTCAGCGTGGTCAGCGTCAGTATCAGCGCACAGACATTGAACGCTGGCAAAGGAACTATCATTCAAAACTCGACTTTTTTTATCATGAACTCGGTGATCGGAGTCTACCTGAGCTGGTGGAGCAGGCAGACATTATTTTTTATCATCAGAACAGAAATGATCAATACCATAATGGTGGTGCAGGCGTTCCTGAAATCTATAAACTTGAAGGGATACGAAAAGCGGCTATCTGGATTTTCAGCACTCTTTTCGATGTTGCTGATACCGAAATTATTTTACAGGAAAAAGTCGAGGCTGAAAGCCGGGAAGATAATGCCCATATCCGTGAAGTTGAAAAGGATCGTTTCATAGACGCTGAACATGGCATGACTGATATTGCAGGTATTTCTTACTATACCAGTGAAATTTTATTTAGCGTCGATTATCAGGCATATAAGGAAATCGGAGAAGAGTTGTTGTCTTCACAGGAGCCTGATGATGAAAATACGGAGGACGATTGATGAAAAATTCCGAACTCCTGATTTATCAGGCCCCGGATGGGCAAATCAAAATTGATGTGAGACTGGAAGATGAGACCGTCTGGCTGACACAGGATCACATGGCACAATTGTTTGGCAAGGCAAAATCAACCATTTCAGAACATATTCGCAATGTTTTCAATGAAGGTGAGTTGGATGAAAATGTGGTCGTTCGGAAATTCCGAACAACCACCCGCCATGGTGCTATCAAAGGAAAAACTCAATCAAAAGAGGTCCAATTCTACAATCTGGACATTATTATATCGGTCGGCTACCGTGTCAAATCCCAACAGGGCACTCAATTCCGGATCTGGGCGACGCAGCGGCTGAAGGAATACATCGTCAAGGGCTTTGCTCTGAATGATGACCGCTTTAAGAGTGGTAACTCAATGAACTATTTCACCGAGCTGCAGGAGCGGATCCGTGAAATCAGACTTTCTGAGCGATTTTTCTATCAGAAAATTAAAGACATTTACACCACCAGCATCGATTATGATCCAAAGGATGAGAAGACGACAGAATTTTTTAAAATCGTTCAGAATAAGCTGCTTTGGGCTATCAGCGAGCAGACGGCTGCAGAGCTTGTTTATCGACGAGCTGATGCTGCATTTCCTTTAATGGGTATGCAATCGTTCGATAAAAAAGGCGTGCCGGTTCGTAAGGGTGATATAAGTATCGCCAAAAACTATCTTCAGGAAGATGAGATCAAACTGTTGGGGCTGCTGGTGGAACAATACCTAGCCTTTGCTGAAACAATGGCACAGCAGCATACACCGATGTACATGAACGACTGGATTCAGAGGCTGGATGCCATCATCCAACTCAACGGCCGGGAATTGCTCACCCATGCCGGAAAGGTCAGTCGTAAACTGGCACTGGAAAAATCGGCTCAAGAGTATGAAAAATACAAAGAGGTGCAGAAGCAGCTTCAGCATGAAGAGAATCTGAAGGAATTGGAACAGGATATTAAGCAGTTAACGCCACCCCACAAAAAGGAGAATGGCTCATGAATGGTATGACCGAGAACATTCTTGAAGAAACATGTCTCTATTGGTTTTCGGAATTGGGTTGGAATACTTTACATGGGGCGGATATCGCACCAGATACCCCTGGTGCCGAAAGAAAAAACTATTCTGAAGTTATTCTCAGGGACCGTTTGAGAGTGTCTTTGACCCAGATCAATCCTGATATTCCGGCTGCTGGTATCGATGAGGCGGTTAAAAAGGTGTTAGTCACTGAATCTCCAGATCTGTTAGTCAATAATCGGAGTTTTCACCGTCTGCTAACCGATGGAATTGATGTGGAAGTGTATTCAAATGAGGAGTATGGCGGTACAAGACACTTGAAAGTCTGGCTGGTCGATCTTGAAGATATTGAAAACAATGATTGGCTTGCCCTGAATCAGCTTACGGTGATCGAAAAATCATCGGCTGGAAAGGCTGAGGTGAATCGTAGGCCTGATGTGGTGCTTTATTTGAATGGTATACCAATGGCTGTATTGGAATTGAAAAATCCTGGAGACGAAAATGCTACTATCAAACAGGCATTCAACCAGTTGCAGACATATAAAAAAGATATTCCTTCACTATTTACAACTAATGAATTGTTAGTGATATCTGATGGAATTTTGGCATGTTCAGGTACACTGACCAGTGGTTGGGACCGTTTTATGCCGTGGAGAACCGTTTCGGGTGAAGAAGTTTCACCAAAAGGTACTCCAGAACTCGAAACATTGGTACGAGGACTATTTGAACGTCGTCATTTCCTTGATTATATTCTCAATTTTATTGTTTTTGAAGATGATGGTTCGAAGCTGATTAAGAAGGCCGCTGCATATCATCAGTATTGGGCAGTGAACAAAGCACTGGCATGCACTTTATCAGCCTGTGGCATCGATGGTGATCCAAAAAGATTAATTGGCCGATTCCCGAAAGAGCAAAAACCATGGGAAATAAGAGAGAATATAAAACCTTATGGAAAAGGATCAAACCATTTTGATGGTAAGAGGATAGGCGTTGTATGGCATACCCAGGGAAGTGGGAAAAGTTTATCTATGACATTTTATTCCGGGAAAGTTGTAAGGCACCCCGATATGGATAATCCCACTTTGGTGATTATTACAGACCGTAATGATCTTGATGATCAGCTTTTTGCCACCTTTGCCAATTGTCGGGATTTATTACGGCAGTCTCCTGTTCAGGCCGGTAGCCGAACACATCTGAGAGGCCTTTTGCAGGTGGCTTCCGGTGGAATTGTCTTTACAACCATTCAAAAATTCATGCCTGACGAGCGCGGTGATGCTCACCCTATGCTTTCAGATAGAGACAATATTGTGGTTATTGCCGATGAGGCGCACCGCAGCCAGTATGATTTTATCGACGGTTTTGCAAGACATCTTCACGACGCTTTGCCCAATGCCTCTTTTATCGGATTTACGGGAACACCAATCGAAAGTGATGATAGAAGCACTCCGGCTGTTTTCGGGGATTATATAGATAAATACGACATTCTTCGGGCTGTTGAAGATGGCGCAACCGTACCCATCTATTATGAAAGTCGTCTGGCAAAAATTGAACTGAGTGAAACCAGCTATAATGAAATAGATCCTGAATTTGAACAAATTACTGAAGCTGAAGAAGAATCTGGTAAACAGAAACTAAAAACCAAGTGGGCCGCACTTGAAGCCATGGTTGGAGCTGAAGACAGAGTCAAACTGGTCGTAAGAGATCTTGTCGCTCACTTTGAAAAAAGACTCGATACTATGGATGGCAAGGCCATGGTTGTATGCATGAGTCGCCGGATTTGTGTTGATATATATAACGCACTGAAAGAGATCAGGCCTGACTGGCACAATGAGGATGACACAGAAGGCTTTATGAAAATTGTTATGTCAGGCTCAGCTTCTGATAATATTGATTGGCAGCCTCACATACGGAATAAAGCCGGACGTGAAGATTTGGCTAAAAGATACAAAGATTCGAGTAGCAGTTTTAAGCTCGTCATTGTGCGTGACATGTGGTTGACCGGCTTTGATTGCCCAAGTATGCATACTATGTATATCGACAAGCCGATGAGCGGTCACAACCTGATGCAGGCAATTGCTCGGGTAAACCGGGTGTTTCGTGACAAACCAGGTGGGCTTGTAGTTGACTATATTGGTTTGGCAGACTCCCTGAAAAGAGCCCTTGCCAATTATACAGAGAGCGGTGGCAAAGGTGATGCAACGATTGACCAGGAGCAGGCAGCAGTCGTTCTAATGGAAAAATATGAAGTTGTCCGCGATATGATGCATGGCTTTGATTATCGGGCAATCATTGAGGATGTTCCAGCCAAACGGATTTCTGGTATTACGCAAGCCATGGAATTTATTCTTGGCCTTGAAGATGGCAAAAAGCGTTATCTGCCAGCTGTGTCCGTACTAACAAAAGCGTTTGCACTTGCTGTCCCGCATGAAAAAGCACTTCAGATTCGTGATGATGTTGGTTTTTTTCAGGAAGTCAGAGCTGCGTTGGTTAAAACAACCGGTGATGAACGCGGACGAACACCGGATGAAATAGACTCAGCTATAAAACAACTTGTATCCAGAGCGGTTTCATCAACTGAAGTGGTTGACATTTTTGAAGCTGCTGGAATAGAGAAGCCTGATATTTCCATACTTTCAGATGAATTTTTGGAAGAAGTGAAAGCGCTGCCACAAAAAAATCTTGCGCTTGCATTGCTTAAGAAACTTATTAATGATGAAATCAAAACACGTTCTAAAAAAAATGTTGTTCAGGCCAGGTCTTTTGCAGAAATGCTTGAACAAGCTGTTAAAAAATATCAGAATCGAGCAATCGAAGCAGCTGAAATTATTCAAGAGCTCATTGAAATAGCAAGGGAGCTTAGAAGATCTGAGCAACGTGGACAAACACTCGGTTTAACTGAGGATGAAATCGCATTTTATGATGCCTTGGCAGATAATGGCAGTGCTAAAGAAATAATAGGGGATGATAAACTCCGCACAATCGCTCAGCTCTTGGTTGACAGGGTTAAAAGCAGCGTGTCCATTGATTGGACGCTAAGGGAAAATGCCAGAGCTCAAATTCGAGTAATGGTGAAACGAATTCTACGTCAGTACGGATATCCACCAGACCTCCAAAAAGCGGCCACAGAACTTGTCATTGAGCAGGCAGAGGTACTGTGTCAGTCTTGGAATGTGGAGTGAATTGAGGGGACCACGTTGGGACCATGTAGGGACCAAGTCAATTGTAAAACATTTAATATTTAAGAAGAAGTTTACCAATGAGTGAATATCAATATTATGAATTTCAAGCTATAGACAAACCTTTATCTAACAAAGATAGAGAGGCGCTTCGAGATATATCGAGTCGAGCACAGATCACATCCACAAGTTTTGTAAATGAATACAACTATGGTAACTTCAAAGGCAATCCATTAAAATTGATTGAAAAATTTTTCGATGCCTTTTTGTATGTCACCAATTGGGGCACCCATCAGTTCATGTTGCGGATTCCGAAAAAGCTAATCAATTTGGATCTGGCAAGTCAATATTGCATCGGAGACAGCTGGACTATCTATGAAAAGGGAGATTACCTGATCTTCGACTTCACATCTGAAACTGAAGATTATGACTGGGAAGAAGGTGAAGGCTACCTATCGCCTTTGATTTCATTACGTTCCGATTTGATACAGGGTGATTATCGATGTCTGTATCTTGCTTGGCTTTATTGTGCGCAGATGGATGAGATCGACGAAGATGAAGAAGAACCGCCTATTCCTCCCAATCTTGGAAATTTAAACGCTTCCCTTGAAAGCTTTGCTGATTTCATGAGGATCGATACGGATCTCATTCAAGTGGCCTCTGAAAACAGCATTGCTGAAAAAAGATCTGTTCGAGACGATAACAAACTGAAAACTTGGATAGGTAAGCTATCCAATAGCAAAAAAGATGAAATTATTTTTCGGATGATCAATGACTATGATCCACATTTGGGAAATGAATTGATTCAGCGGTTTCAAAAGACCTTATCTGAAAATGATATTGAAAACCAAGGAAAGACACCACGGACCGTAAGAGAACTATTGGAAAAAGCGGAAGCATATTCCAAAAAAAAGCAGTGTCGCATCGCTGAACAAAAAGCAATAGAAAAAGCCCAAAAGGAAAAGGAAGCTGCCATTGCAAGGGAAAAATATTTGAATGACTTGTCCAAAAAGGAACATAAGATTTGGAAAAAAGTAGACGCTCTTGTTTTAACAAAAAAGCCTAAAGATTATGATGAAGCCGTGCGGTTGCTTGTCGACCTGCGGGATCTTGGAAAAAGGAATAAAAAAAGTAGTCAGTTTAAAGCGAAATTAAAAGAAATAAGAACTGAACATAATCGAAAACCCAGCCTGATGAGTCGTATCGATTCTGCTGGACTTTAAAAACACAGAATAATATAACATCGATCTTTCAAAACTAATAGATGATAAAAATGCCACTAATAAAAATCCACCTGGTTTTTATGAGCTTATAAAAATACAATGGCAGATGTGTTGGAAGTTTTATGTTTATTTTCAATAGGTTCGAAAAAGAGAGACTCAGCAGGGATTTCGGATTTCAGTCTGCTCTGGGGAGCCAGCATATAATAAGGGCATAGGAGAAATCCATGCCCTTATTTTATTATCAGTAGTGTCCGGTTAGAAAATTGCGATAACCAAAATACGAAAAGTTCTAACCGAACACTACTGGAAAAAATCGGTTAATTCGTCCTCTATTCACATACCCATATAAAAATTTTCCTCCCCTTTGATAATAGGTTTTTATTATACTAAAATTTATCTTATCAGAAGATATATACGGATGGGTCAATTTTGATGATCTCGTAAAAAGTCGAAAAATTGATCTATCGAGTAGCTATACGTTATGGTCGAAATAAAATGTTGGGACTTTTTACGAGACCATCATTTTTAGGTCACCAGAACTGCTCATCTGACGTAAAACAGATAAGCTTATCCTCATAAATAACTATAAAAAAGCTATCTATGGAACCCTATTTCTTAAGGGTCTCAGGGAATATTGTGGCCTCGAAAAAAATATAAGTATTTATCTTCCACAAGGGCATCAATCTCATCTATTATCAAAACCACGGGCCTGGCACTGTTGCCTGACCATAAAGTTAAAACTTGATTTAACGCAAAATACTCATTATTCTCTTTAAAAACCTGATGTTGTATCCTGTGGATGAAATCATCACCCATATTATTTTTAGCCTTGGAAGCAAGATCTGCGAGTATGGCCTTGATTCCACTGATTCCACCTGCTACATTGTCCCTTGCTGCCTGAGCCACTTCAACGTTAGTATAAAGGGAGATGATACCTATCCCCCTTATTGAGATGCTCCAATAGGGCCAGCATAGATGTTGTTTTCCTGTCTGCCTTGGAGCATGGAGGACAAAGTATTTCTTCTGCTCAATCAGCATCAAAACATCATCAAGATCAAACCTCTCAAGTGGAGGAATAGTATAATGATCATCTATCTTGCAAGGCCCTGCTGTATTAAAAAAACGCATTCTTGTCCCCTATTATTATCGGCAACAAATTTAAATCTGTCCCTCAAATATAAACCAGAGGCCATATGCTGTCAAATTACCGACGAATTTTACGCTGATGCCAAAGTAAAAATTTTTCCCCTGAATTGCGATATTGATACTTTAATATGCAAAAAAATAGGGATTACCCCCAGGAAAAAAACATGCCTTTTATAGCTAAACATATACTTGAAAAATGTGAACATTGTAATGCATGTATTGATCTGGTCGCCTGCCCGGGAGCAGAGGAGAATATATGTATCGGTTGCG